>LUMI01000169.1_pt1 | contig 24833 bp, 14 predicted proteins | sample 729681 | NCBI WGS metagenome assembly LUMI01 (sample SAMN03860267, study PRJNA289734) | marine metagenome | biome: seawater column; feature: ocean; material: water; isolation source: Red Sea water column Station 34 - depth 10m | place: Saudi Arabia: Red Sea | collected 2011-10-15 | depth 10 m
CTCCACAACAGACTCGTCAAAGACTATGCCTGCTGGAACTGCGTTCTCCACCACAGTGGACGATGTAAGTTATCAGTATGTAACTATCGCAGACATCACCGCTTCTGGTGCTGGTGCAGAGGTAAAATTTAACAATGTAAAAATCTATGAGGGTACTTATATCACATCAAAATATCTTGTGGACACTTCAGATGTTGCACAAAGATTTTTGTTACCAGACAGTCGTGTAGACACATCAACTCTGAAAGTGCAAGTTCAAAACTCTGCGTCTGACTCCACAGTTGCAACATATACAAAAGCAACAGATATATCACAAATATCCTCAACAAGTTCTGTTTACTTCTTACAAGAAGTTGAGAATGGTAGACACGAAATATATTTTGGAGATGGTAATGTAAGTAAATCATTGTCTGATGGAAACATAGTCATACTAAACTATGTGGTGACAAATAAGACTGCATCAAATGGTGCGTCTACTTTTTCTGCACCATCAAGTATAGATGGTGTAAGTGATATCACAGTTACTACAGTATCAAATGCTGGTGGTGGTGCAGAACCAGAAAGTCTTGCATCCATAAAACTACAAGCACCACTTGACTATGCATCACAAGGTCGTGCTGTTACAACAGATGATTATGTAACATATACTAAAAAACTTTTTACAAACACTCAGGCCGTATCTGTGTGGGGTGGAGAAGATGGTGGATATGACCCAGCAACTGGTATTACCTCAGTTCCAGAATATGGTAAAGTTTTTATTTCTATCAGAAGCACAACAGGACAAAATCTTACTGATACAGAAAAGACACAACTTGTAAATGATTTTGCAAAATTTAAAGTTACATCAATAACACCAGTGATTGTAAATCCAGAAACAACATTTATCATACTTAATACAACATTTCAATATGACTCTAATGTAACAACAAAAACACAAAGTGATTTAGAAAGTTTGATCAATACTACAATATCAAATTATAACAATGATAATCTACAAGATTTCAATAGACCATTTAGACACTCACAACTTACAGGTTTGATTGATGATACAGACACTTCTATTCTGAGCAACGTAACTACAGTTACACTTGCAAAATTTATTACACCTGTGACCTCAGAAGCGACTGCGTATACATTAAGTTTTGAAAATGCATTCTTCCATCCACATGACGGACACAATTCTGCAGCTGGTGGTATCATCGCATCTACTGGTTTTTTCATAGATGGTGTAGATAGAGAGTACTTCTTTGATGATGATGGTAGTGGAAATCTTAGAATTTATTATCTTGTTGCTGGTGTGCGAACATATTATGACGTTCTTGCTGGAACAGTGGATTATGATAAAGGTGAGATAAAAATTAATCCTGTACAGATAACAAGTGTATCTAATGTTGATGAGGCAACTTCCACAAAATTTAGACTAACAGTTTTACCAAACTCAAACGACATTGTTCCTGTTAGAAATCAATTATTAGAGTTAGACTTAACCAATACAACTATATCTGGTACAGTTGATGCGACTGCGACAACAGGTAAAGGTTATACTGTTACTACGACTGCAACAACAACCACGACAACTACATCGACAACTGCGTCAACCACACCGACAACATCTGGTTACTAATGAGTAAACAATGAGTAAGAATGAAACGAAACTTACCACGAAGGTATCATCTCTCATATCTGGGCAGACCCCAGATTTTGTGCAGGCTGACCATCCTTTATTCATAAAGTTTCTAAAAGATTATTATAGGTTTCTTGAAGCAGGACGACTTACTGTTACTGCAACTATACAAAACATAGTACAAGAAACAGTTTCAACAAATTATATTTTACAAGAGGATGGAGAAAGAACTCTCGCAGAAAGTTCCTCTGGTAAGTTTATAAACGGAGAAACTATTACAGGTGGAACATCTAATGCAACTGCAACCATTCTCGTAGAGGACTCAAGAAATAAACATCTTTACATCACTTCTCAACAATTGTTCATCACAGGTGAAACTATTACAGGTGGTACATCTGGTTCAACTGCGACTGTAGACGAGTATCGTGCGAACCCTGTACAGAACATACAACAACTTCTTGAGTATGGAAACACCGATACGACTATCTTTGACTTTCTTGAAAAACTTAGATTGTCATTTATGGCTGGTATTCCAAATAGTCTTGCAAACGGAACATCAAAAAGAAATCTAATAAAAAGTATCAAAGACTTATATGCATCTAAAGGTACTACTGAAGCAATAAAACTTTTTAGTAGATTATTCTTAGGTGAGGAAGCAGAAGTTCTTCTTCCAAATAAATTTATCATGAAACCATCTGATGGTGACTTCAGACAAAAAACTATCATTAGAGCATCTGCTGACTCTGGTGTTTTTGGTAGTGAGATAATAGGTCAAGTTATTACAGGTGCAACCTCTGGTGCGACTGCTGTTGTAGAAACAAGTTTAGACTTTCAACAGGCTAGTGTTGGTATATCTGAACTTCAAGTTGCAAACTTGTCTGGAACTTTCTCTGATGGTGAAAAGATAACAGCAGTATCAACCACTAGAGATTTAGAGGTTGGGTTTACAATAAGACCTATAGTATCATCTGGAACTGTAACGAGTGCTGGTATTCTTCATGCGAATAACGAAGATATAACTTTAGAATCAATTGGTAATGAAAATGCAGTGATAAAAGTTGGTAGTATTGGTAGGGGTTCAGTAAATGGAGTAGAAGTAGATAATGCTGGAGAGAAGTACGAAGTTGGAGAAACAATTACTTTTACACCTGTAAGTGCAGATACAGATGTCGAGTCTGCATCTGGTTTTATCAGTATGGTTGGTGGGGGTATTCAGTTAGAAACTGGTACACTAGATGACTCAAGTTTAACAGATGATGCAATTATATTAGAGTCTGGAACTACAACACATCTAGAACCCTTCAGTATAATCTTAGAACAAATTACAACTGACAATTTTAAGGGTGATGGTTCTACGACTGTGTTTACACTAACAAACCTTAGTACAACCACTGACACCATAACTGTGTTTGTTGATGATGTGGAACGAAATGCAACTAATTTAGATGGAACTACTTACTATACATTGAGTGGTACAACACTTACATTTACTGATGCGCCTGCAAACAGAACAAAGATAAGACTTGAGGGTGCGAACAATGACGCACTTGTATTAGATGGAACTAACTCGTCATCACTAGATGCTGGTCATAACATAATCACAGAAGTTGGATTAGACTTTGAACAAGCAGATGCACACACAACATCCACAGACCAGATAGTTTTAGAGTTTGATACTTTTGAGAGCTTAGGTGAAACAGCAGAGAATGGTTCTATACAAAAGGTACACATATCTGATGGTGGTGGTGCATACACAGATATACCAACTCTAAGTATTACAACGACATCTGGAACAGGTGCAAAGATAGTCGGAGTTACAGATAATATAGGTGCAATAACTGAGGTCAAGATTCAAGACTCTGGTTTTGCATACTCTGAGTCCAATCCACCAGAGATGACACCACAGGCCCACTTTGTTCTGAAAGATGTGTCTGGTACTTTTACAAGTGGTAATACTCTAACGAGTCATGTTGGTACAGTAAAAGGTTTTGATAGTGATACTGGTGTTCTTGATACCACCTTTGAGAATGTGGTTAGAATAGAACAAGAATCATCAAGTACGTTTCAACAAGGTATACAGTTAGAAGAACAAACTATAATCTCAGAAGATATAGAATCAGGATTTCTACTTGAGGATACACAAGACTTTGACCCAGATGAGGGTGACTCTATTGTTCTTGAGGGGACTGAGATAGTTACACCACCCTCAGAATTTGTTACACTTGTGGTAAAGGTTGTAAGAAACGCTGATGATACTGCAAATATATATCAGATAAATGGTGTTAATCAACCAACTCTTGCATTCACTCAAGGTAGCACCTATTACTTTGATTTGTCTGATAGTTCTTTATACAATGCAACCTCTGGAAATAATCACATCCTTAGATTATCAACCACACCAGACGGAACACATGGTAGTGGTTCAGAATATACCACAGGAGTAACAAAGTCTGCATCATATGTTGAGGCAGGAACAACAGGTGCGTATCTACAACTAGTTCTTGCGACTGATGCTCCAGATTTATACTATTATTGTGCAAACCATTCTGGTATGGGTGGAACTATAAGATCAAAAGAGGTACAAACTTTTGTTAGGGACGAAGGTAATAATCTATTACTAGATGGAACTGCAACTACAATAGTATTCTTAGCATTGGAGGACTCTTTAGGTAATGGTCGTTTAAGAGAAGAGGGGTTGATTATAACAAGACCATCTCGTATCGTTGGTGATGATTTTGGTGATATATTACTTGAGGATGGTTCTAATGATGGGGTATCATCTGTATTACTTGCAGAGGGTGATGACACAGTTGAAATCAATGGTCAAGCTGATGCAGTAGGTGGTAGTATACTTCTTGAGGTGTCAACATTAGATACTTTTGCTGGTCAAACGTCTGAAACAGTTGGTGGTTTCTTTGTTCAAGATGATGGTGGTAAAATACTCATCAATAGATTTCAAGAAGATAGCACTACTGCAAAACTATTGTTCGATGCAACAGACTCAAGCGGTACAAATGATGGTGTTCACATTGCAACTGAGGATGCTGGTGATAGACTGGTGTTAGATGGAACTGATGCATCATCTACTGACGCAAATAGTAAAGTTCTTGGTGAGGATGAAACTGGTAGTGGTGATATTCTACTAGACGGAACTGACTCATTATCTACTGATGCTGGTGATAACATCATCAATGAAAGTGCGATTGACTTTAGTAATAAGAACGTGACTATTACAGACTCAAGTGGTGCGAGTGGTACGATTGTCAAAGCAAACATTGCAGAAATAACTAGTTCTGTTGCACTAACACAAACAGATTTAGGTTCATATGTGAATATCCAAAGTCTTATGGGTGAAGACTTAAATCGTATTCAAGACTCATATTACTATCAAGATTATTCTTATGAGGTGCAAGTTGGTGTATCAATTAGTAATTATCTGAAAGAATTACAGAAAGCAGTTCACCCAGCAGGATTTAGACCATTTGGAAAAGTATCCATTGCAAGTCAGATTTCAGTTGCGATATCTACGACTGCTGCTGGTATTGGTGACTATACAGGTGATGATACATTTACACCAGAACTTGCATCTACTCTAATTAATTTGTTTGCAGTTGAACTTGAAAGGAGAATGGAGGCACCAACCTATAATCTTGGTGACACAGATGACCAGATACTTTTTGAGAATGGTCTTGTTCCTGGCGATAAAATTATTCTTGATGGTAAGTCAACAACTGCAACCACAACATCTAACACTGACTTCTCAATATTACTAGAGGATAGTTTACAACCAAGTGGTTATGATTATGATGTTGCGTATGTAGTTTTAGATTCGTCTGCAAGTGGATTTGTAGATGAAAATAGTAAAATAGATTTGGAGGGTGGTGCGATAGTTGGTGAGTTTGATAGTTTATTTTTAGAAGCACCATCCATAAAAGTCATTGACTCAACCTTTTCAACTGCCGTTATATTAGGAGATACAGATGGAACAAACACCACTGTAGGTGCATTAACATTTTTATCAATCGTAGAGTTAGCAGGATTTGTAAAACAAACATTTGGTAATGTACAAATCACAGATAGTTTTGAACAGCCAGGTAGTGAGAGTGTTCTACTTGAAGACGCATTCATAACAACTGGTGATAACATACTACTAGAGGATTTACCTGTGACTGGTTCTGGTAGATTGATGTCGGAAAGTGCTCCACTTGTTCCAAGTGGTAATTTTGAACTTGCAGTGTTGAAAGATACAGAAGTTGAACTTGTTTCCAGACCAATACCTAGAGTTGTTAGAAATTTACTTATCGAACTTGCAGAAAATCCATTTGGTGGTGACCCAGATGGAATACAATTAGAGAATGGTGAGGTAGGAAAGTTTGAGGCTGGTGTCGTAGTATTAGATGGACTACCACCACTAGACTTCAACGCACCTATTATTCTTGAGGGAGATGAGGACTTAGATCACATCATACTAGAAACAGGTAGTAACATCTTGATGGAAACAGGACACAGAACACTGAATGAAGATCAAGGGTTTATAACAAGAGGTTCACTTGACAGAGTAGAACTTGAACTAGGTGGTGTTTTGATTTCAGAGGATGGTCAGTTTGCACCAGCTGATTTTGCTTCTGATTTTACACAGGGTGCTGGTAGTAGAATAATTCTTGAAGACTTTGATAGTGTGTTACCATCATTGAGTGACATAGGTGAACTAAAGTTTGAGGATATCCTAAGACCATCAAAGATACTATTAAGTGACCCACCAAATGATCAGAACAACGCACACGCAACCGAAGAGATAGGAATATTACTTGAAGACTTTGGTAGATTACAACTTGATGGAACTGATACTGACTCAAGTGATGCTGGTAGTTTTGTAGCTGCAGAAGAAGATACAAATGTCAGATTTATTTTAGAGGAGTCTGGAAGTCTGCTGACAGAAGTTAACTCAACAACAAGTTTTGATGACTTCCTAGAATTAGAAGATGACAATGGTGTGATAAGATATGAAACACTTGTTTTTAGTGGTGGTAGGGTCGCACTTGAGTCACATAATATAATATTGTCAGAGGGTCAAATACCATTTGAAAATCTAAGACTAAATAATTCATCAAGTACAAAAGTTAGAATTGGTAGTCAACCCATCACTCATAGTTCGACTATAAATGTTAGACTTACAGGACAGGTGGTTCTCGAAGATGGAACACAGGATAGTATTGGAGAACAATCTAAGTTAGTATTAGACACCTCTACTGATGCTGGTGATAATATAAGTTTAGAGGGTGGAACTGGAATAATACCATAAATAAACGTATAAATAAAACGAAGGATTAAAATATGGCCGCAATAATCACTGAAAAATTTAGACTGCACAATGCGTCACAATTCGTTGAGTCTTTCTCCGAAGCAGCTGCAAACGTGTATTATCTGTTTCTAGGAAAGGCGAGTCCCTTTTCAACTGCAACATCTGGAGGTAGTGACAGTTCCCCACCAACACCAGCAGACGCAGTTGGACAAACAGAATATTATTCATGGGACTCTATGTTAGCTGCAAAACAGATATCATCTTCTGATATTACAAGAGCAGTTGTGAGAAGAAACTTTTCCAGTGGAACAACATATGATATGTATGAACATAATATTAGTTCAGATAATACCACGACCTCTGGTGCATCTAATCTATACAGTTCAACATTTTATTTCCTAACATCTGCAAACAGAGTATATAAAGTTTTAGACAATAATGGCGGAACTGCATACTCTGGTTCTGAACCAACCTCAGAGTCCACATCACCTTTTGCTTTGGGTGGATATGTTCTCAAGTATATGTACACTATATCCTCATCTGATGCAGCTAAATTCCTAACAACAGACTTTATGCCAATATCAACAGACTCAACTGTAAGTGCGGCCGCAACTGATGGTGCAATTGAGTCATTGATAGTCACTGCTGGTTCTGGATATACAGACGGAACTTACTACGCAGCTGTCTTTGGAGATGGTACAAGTCAAGGAACATCATCTGGTGCGATTGTAAGAATTACAGTATCAGGTGGTGCGATACAATCATTTGGTTTGACTGCTGGTTCAGATACAACAATCCATGCTGGTGGAGCCGCATATACTTTCGGTACAGTAAATCTTGGTTCTAGTTTTACATTTTCAGATGCAGCCCTAACAAGTTCTTCTTCAATGGGAGGTGGAAGTGGTGGTGCAGTTCAAGTTGTTATCAGTCCAAAGGGTGGACATGGTAATGATGCAGTTGCAGAACTGGGTGGTCACTTTGTAATGACCTCAACAACAGTAACACAAGCAGAGGGTGACGATTTTACAACTGCAAACGATTTTAGACAGGTTGGTCTTATTGTAGACCCAACAACTTTTGGAACATCAGATGTCGCAAGTGTCACTACTGCACGACAAACATATGTGGTCAAAGGTTCAAGTGCATCTGGAACTTTTCAAGCAGACGAGAAGATAACACAAACAACAACAGGTGCAGTGGGTAAAGTCGTTGAGTTTGACTCAGACAGAAATTTACTTTACTACCAACAAGAAAGATTTGCAGACTTTGGAACAAGTTCAACCAATGGTGGTTTTACTGCATTTAGTGGAACAAATACAATTACAGGTGAAACATCAAGTGCGACTCTTACACCATCTAGTACAACAGAAACAGTCACACTTGCAAATAATAATACATTATCACTTACAACTGGTTACGCAAATCCAGAGTTACAACCAGACAGTGGACAGATAGTATATCTGGAAAACAGGAAACCAATCTCAAGAGCGTCAGACCAAACGGAAGACATTAAACTTATCATAGAGTTCTAGTATGCCACAAATTACAGATTTAAATATCGCACCTTATTATGATGACTTTGACAAAGAGGATAACTTTCATCGTGTTCTCTTTCGTCCAGGCTTTGCAATACAAGCGAGAGAACTGACACAACTACAGTCAATCTTGCAAAACCAAGTTGAAAGATTTGGTAGACATATGTTTCAAGAGGGTTCGGTTGTCATACCAGGCCAAGTAACATATTCAGATATTGTTACAAATGTGCAACTTGCATCTACGTTTGCTGGAGAAACGATAGACCCAAAACAATATTTCAACGCAACAACCCCTGTGATAATAACAGGTGCGACAAGTGGAGTTAAGGCTGCAGTTATAGGATATCAAGATGCAACTGCAACCACACAACCACTATTAATTTTAAGATATTTAAATTCTGGGTCAGATAACGAAACAGAATCATTTGCAGATAGTGAAAATATAACAGCAGATGTTGCAATAACACATATATCAACATATGCATCTGAGATTGCGTCTGCAACCACACACTCAACTAATGCAGCTCAAATAGGTTCTGCTGTAAAAGTAGAGGAAGGTGTGTATTTTGTTCGTGGACAGTTTGTTAGATGTGAAGAACAAACTCTGATATTAAGTGCAAGTTCAACTAACGAAAGTGCCCGTGTTGGTTTCCAAGTTACAGAGGAACTCATAATACCAGAATTAGATTCTAGTCTTACCGATAATGCAACAGGAACTACAAACTTTGCAGCCAAAGGTGCTCATAGATTAAAGATTTCTCTTACTCTTGTAAAGAAAGATTCTGGTTCAACAGATGACACCGACTTTGTAGAATTAGTAACTGTTGCTGGTGGAAGAGTTCAATCGTTGAAAGCTGATTACACAAAATATTCTGTTTTGGGTGATAATATTGCAAGAAGAACTTTTGATGAGTCTGGTAACTATACCACTCGTCCTTTTCAATTTGACATCAGAGAAGCAGTTGACAACTCTGTGAAGACAAAAGAGTTTGATGGAGTATATGCAGCTGGGGGGACTACTGATGATGGTGCAACTGCATCTGAGGATTTACTTCAAGTCGCAGTAACACCAGGCAAGGCATATGTTCAAGGTTATGAGATAGAAAAAACTGCATTAACATTCAAAGACTTAAAAAAGGCAAGAGATTTCGATACAATAAATGCTGGAGTTACAAACTTAGAAATAGGAAACTTCACAAGAATAACTAACGTATATGGAACTCCAGATATAGGAGATATATCTGGTGAAACAACACCTTACAAACAGTTACAACTATTTGAATTGCCGACATCAACTAGAGGTTCTACAACTGGAATGGGTAGGAACATAGGTGTTGCAAGAGCAAGAGCATTTGAGTTTCTTCAAGGAGTTGTAGGTGCCACAGCTGCAGAATACAAATTATTTTTATTTGATATACAAATGTTTACTAGACTCACACTAAATGATACTCCAAGTCCACTTCTTACTGCAACACACTCAACTGGTGTTCAATTAAAAGGTGCAACATCTAATGCAACAGGATTTCTATTTAGTACAGAAACAAGTGATGCTGGTAAAGCTGCAGCTACTATAAACCTCGTAAATGTAAAGGGTACGTTCACAGATGGTGAAAAAATAATTGCGTCTGATAGTGCAGAGACGGGTAAACTTATTGAGAACTCTTCAAATGCAGATTTAACAGTTTCTTCATCAATAAAATTTAAGTTTGAGGATGCAAAAGGTATTTTCATGGATGATGATGATGCTGGTCAAGATTTCACTGCTGACATATCTGAAAATAAAAGAGGAACAACATCTTTCGTGAGGCAAGAAGACGGAGATGGAGACTTTATCTTAGGTGAACTTGGTTCAGACTTTGATAGAGTTGAGTTAGAAGTTGTAAGATCTGGTTCTTTACAACAACCAGAGAAGAATCAAGCCATTGTTAGAATGCCTAAACAAATAATTAAAACATTATTAACAGACAGTAATGCTGGTGCGAGTGACTCTCAGATAACAATAAGAAAACAGTTTGTAGGAACAACAAACGCTTCTGGTGCAGTTTCATTTTCTGCTGGTGCGAATGAAACTTTTGTGAGTTTTGCAAGTGCAGACTACTCATTATCAATACTAACTGCTGGTGGTGGAACTGGTTCTCAAGGTGATCTCGTAGATATAACAAGCACTATATCTGGAACAGGTAGCACAACAGTCACGATTACAGATGCGTCTATATTAGGTTCGTCTGCGAAAGTAAAATTTATTGGAACAGTTTTAAAGACATCAGTAAGTCCAAGATTAAAAACAACAAATCTTTTGAAACAAGTCAAGGTTCTCGCAAGTGATGATGATGGTGCATATGGTGTAAGAGCAGACGATAAGGAAATATCTCTAGGTCGGGCAGATGTTTTTAGATTGCAGGCAGTCTATGACTCAGAGGATACAAGTGCAGATGCATCTGCTCCGTCCATGACAATATCAGATGTGGTTGGAACATTTCAACGAGGTGAAAAAATAGTCGGTGGAACTACCAACGCAAAAGGTAGAATATTATCTGTGACATCACCTCTATCATATTCTCTAAATGGTACGTTTGGTGTATCAGATTTTGGTGCTGGTGAAACAATCACAGGACAATCTTCTGGTGCAACTGCAACTGTGGGAACTCTTACTGCTGGTAGTAAGGTAGTTACACAAAACTTTGAACTTGATACAGGGCAGAGAGATAATGTATACGATATTGCAAGAATAGTTCGTAAACCAAATGGTGTTGTTCCTAGTGGTAGATTGCTCGTTGTGTTTGACTTTTTCTCACATGGTGCTGGTGAGTTTTTCTCAGTAGACTCATATTCTGCAAGTGCTGGTCAAATGCAGTACGATGACATTCCAACCTACACTGCAGCCAGAGTTGACCCAGATGACCCAGAACCGACTGGTCAGTTTGATTTACGAGATTGCATAGACTTTAGACCGACAGTTGCAAACATAACAGGTGCAACGGACTCTGTTACGACAGTAGATACTATAACAGGAAACTCGTTTGATTTTTCTGCAAGAACATTCTCTGGTACTGGTTCTGGTGTTATTAACTTACCGAAACCAAATAGTGCATCAACACATGACTTTGAATTTTATCTTGGTAAAAAAGCATCAGTATTTCTTGCAATTGATGGAGAGTTCAAAGTTGTTGAGGGTTCATCAGCTGAATTTCCAGAACCACCGAAAGACCTCGACAACGCAATGAAGTTAGCAGAGATAGATATCCCACCATTTACATTCAAACCTACAGATGTTAGAGTGAGAAGAGAGAAGACACAAAGATTTACCATGAGAGATATTGGTAGGTTGAAAGATCGTATAGAAAATATTGAAAGTGTCACTGCACTTACTCTACTTGAGAGAGATGCAGAGTCATTTGAAATACAAGATGCAAATGGTCTAAACAGATTCAAATCTGGATTTATTGTTGATAACTTTTCTGGTCACAGAGTTGGTCAAACACTCCATAAGGATTACAAGTGTGCGATTGATTTTGAGAATAATCAGTTGCGACCAAAATGTATTTTAAGAAATGTTTCATTGACAGAGGTGGCGACAACTGATAGTGTAAGAGCGAGTGCTGGTTATCAGAAGACAGGTGACTTAATAACACTTCCATACACATCAACAGCTTTTGTGGATCAACCATATGCAACAAGAGTTGAAAATGTGCAAACTTATTTGATACATGAGTGGGTAGGTAAATTGCAGTTATCACCAGAGGGTGATGAGTGGTTTGAAACAGAAGACGTTCCAGCACTTATAATTAATGTTGAGGGTAATTTTGACACGATACAAAATGGTTTGAGAAATCAAGGCGTATTAGGAACTGTATGGAACGCATGGCAAACACAATGGAGTGGTGTTGTAAGTCGAACCACATCAACAGGTCGTGCTGGTGGAGAAGAGGGTAACAGGGGTTCAACAGTTACTACCACAATAACAACATCAAGAACAGATCTCAGAAGAACTGGTGTTTCAACAAGAGTGGTTGAAAATATAGAGGAAGAGTCATTAGGTAACAAAGTTATATCAAGAGCTGTGATACCTTTTGTTCGACCAAGAACCATATCAGTTGTAGGGGAATGTTTCAGACCAGGCATTCGATTGTACGCATTCTTTGATGGTAGAGATATGTCTGCATATGTGACACCAAAAGAACAACAATACTCAAACATTACATCTCCAGTTGAGGGTAGTGCATTAGTAACAAATGGTGCTGGTAAAGTTGAGTTTGATTTTAGAATACCAGAGTATAGATTTCAAGGACAAGAAACACAACCTAGATTTAGAACTGGTGAACTAGAATTTAGACTTACATCGAGTTCAACCAATTTGAAAACACCTTTACCACTATCTGCTGGTCAAACAACTTACATATCATCTGGTATTCTTGAAACATTACAAGAAACCATAGTTGCAACAAGAAATGCAAGAGTGGTTCAAGAAACAGTCAATGAAAGTACAAGTATAACACGAAGAGAAGTGGACTCTGTTCTTAACAGAGCAGGTGATCCTCTTGCACAAACATTTATGATAAGTGAAGCAGGTGGTTGTTTTCTAACAAAACTAGATTTATACTTTGCAGCTAAAGATAATACTTTACCTGTTTGGGTTGAAGTAAGAAATGTGATAAACGGATATCCAGGCAAAAAACTTTTACCTTTTGGTAGAAAAGTGTTAGAACCATCTGATGTTAATGTAGATGCAAATACTGGAACAGCCGCAACAACATTTACTTTTGACTCTCCAATATTTTTACAAGAGGGTATAGAGTATTGTTTTGTGACAATGACTAATAGTCTTGACTACAAGATATGGATTTCACAAATGGGTGAAACAGATGTTGCTGGTACAAAAAGGGTGATATCATCTCAACCACATTTAGGTTCTTTATTCAAATCACAGAATAACAGAACATGGGATGCGATACAATCACAAGACAAAAAGTTTACTTTATATAAGGCTGCATTTACAACTGGTGACTCAACTGTTTCACTTCACAATAATATCATTGGAGAAGCAAACACAAATGAAGAAGGTGAGTCAACATCTGTATACGGACAAAAACTTCTTGCAAATCCAATAACTATATCAAACGGAGTTACTAAAGTAAAGGTAAATCACAGAGATCATGGAATGTATGCCACCAGTAACAATGTTACTATTACTGGTGTTTCATCTGGTGTTTCTACAACAGTTGCAACGAATGCTCTAACCACAACATCGTCAAGTTTGATAGTCGCATCTGGAGTTGGATTTCCGACCTCTGGAACAGTAACAGTTAAAGTTGGAAATGAAATAATGTCTGGAACTATATCTGGAACAACACTCTCAAGTTTAACCAGAGGTATTGGTGCCTCTGATGCAGCTGCACACGCAGTGGGTGATACAGTGGAACTATATCAGATAAATGGTGTTCCACTTACAGAGATAAACAAGACACATACTGCGATTGCAGACATAGGTATTGACTCATATACAGTTTCAATATCAAGCACACCATCTGTGTCTGGAACATCTGGTGATGTACAGGTTGGTGGGGTCGCAGTTTTTGCTAGTGAAAACTTTAGATTTGAAGTTATGCAATCTGCAATATCTGCTTTAGAGTTAACAGATACAACAATATCGTCAACTGTTAGAACAACGTCTGCAACAAGTCCTAGTGGAACTGAAACATCATTTCAAACAACATCATCCAGTAATGCACAGTCATTCCCACTTGGAGAAAACTTTAGGTTTGAAACGTCTAGAATGGTTGCATCACAAATAAATGAAACAAACGAGTTGTCTGGTGCAAAATCTATGTTTGTTGATCTGTCACTTTCTACATCAAATGCAAACGTATCACCTGTTATTGACTTAGATAGAGCATCTATAAACTTGATTGCAAACAGAGTTAACAATATTGATAGTTCATCTGATGTTTATCCTACCACAGATTTTAATGCATCAACAGAACCAGATGGTGACCAGAATGCAGCTATATACATAACAAAAAAGATCGCACTTGAAAATCCAGCAACTTCAATAAGAGTATTCTTTGCAGCTGCAAAAAAATCAAATGCTGAAATAAAAGTTCTTCATAAAACTTTGGGTTCTGATGAGTCCATAGACTTTGATGAGAAAGGATTTACATTTTTCAACACCACAGGAACAACAGACTCTACAGTGAGAAACTCACTCTCTGATACTGATTTTCAAGACTATAGGTTCACCGCTGGAGTTACAGATGAAGGTATAGGTGATCCACTACCAGAGTTTTCACAATTTCAAATTAAGATAGTGATGCAGTCAACAGACGCAGCTAATCCACCACTAATCAAAGATTTGAGAATAATTGCATTGGCAACATAAAATGAGTGATTATATAAAAGTACAAGGACATAGTAATTTAGTTAGAGATGTAAACAGTCATGCGATTATAAATAAAGATAAAAATGCATACCATCTTGCGAAACGTAGAGCAGAAGAAGCTCAAAGACAAAGAGATGAAATAAGAGGCGCAACTAGAGAGATAAATAATCTAAAGTGTGAAATGCATGAAATTAAGAGTATGTTAAAAACATTATTGGAAAGAGACTAATATGGCAATATCAGCATCCCAAATCGCAACAACTAATACACTTGAACAGTTAAGAGTACAGTTCAATAATCTACAAACCGATGTAAATGGATTAGAGTCTGGAACTTTAACATTCAGTTCGGTTAGTGCAACCACAACATCAACCTCTGCACTTAACATTTTAGAAGACGGAACAATCGTTTTTGAGGGTGCAACTGACGATGGTTTTGAAACCATACTCACAGTTGCAGACCCTACTGCTGACAGAACAATCACACTACCAGATGCGACAGGAACAGTTTTCCTAACTAATACAACAGCAACAGCAGTACTTACTGATAAAACTGCAATATCATCTGGTGATGTTGCAAGTGGAACTGATGTTCTACTTCTCGCAGACGTTGATGCAGGCGAACTTAAAAAGGTTACAGTCGATAACATCTTTAGTTCTGTGGGTGGTCTTGCATCTGTCGCTGGTGATTCAACTCCTCAACTTGGAGGCGACCTTGACTTAAATGGAAACAGTATTGTCACTACATCTAACGCAGACATTAACCTAACACCAAATGGAACTGGTGATGTGGTTCTTGCTGGTGATACAGTTAAGGTTGGTGACTCTGGTGCAGCTGCAACTTTGACCTCAAATGGTGCTGGTGCATTAACAGTCACAACTGGTGGTACTGAAGACTTAACTCTAAGTACAAATAGTGGAACTAACTCTGGTACAATCGTAATCACAGATGGTGCAAATAATAATATCACATTGACACCAAACGGAACAGGTGATGTAGTTCTCGCCGCTGATACAGTCACAGTCGGTGACGCTGGTGCAGCCGCAACTTTATCATCTAGTGGTGCTGGTGCATTGACAGTTACAACTGGTGGTGCAGCCGACCTAGTTCTAAACACAAACTCTGGAACAGACTCCTCTTCAATAACAATTACAGATGCGGCTAATGGTAATATTAGTGCAGCTCTTAACGGAACTGGTGTGTTTCAGATTGATGGTTCAGATGGTGTTGAAATACAACAAGGTGCGATATCAATCAAAAATGGTGGTGCTCAGTCATATGTAAGATTTTACTGTGAATCATCAAACGCACACTATGTGCAATTACAAGCGCCTGCACACTCAGACTTCTCTGGTGACGTAACAGTTACTTTACCAGTTGGAACTGCAACAGTCGCTACATTAACATTAGCAGAAACACTTACAAACAAAACATTAACAAGTCCTCAAATAAACACTGCAATACTTCCAGCAAGTGCAGATGGAGCGACACTTGGTTCTGCATCAAAAGAGTTCTCAGACTTGTTTCTTGCAGACGGAGGAACAATACAGTTTGGTAATGACCAAGAGATTACACTAACACACGTTGCAGATAGTGGTCTTACACTTAAACACGCAGCCACAGCAGATGATAAGTTTCCAACACTTTCTCTTGCAGCTGGTGATACAGATATAGCCGCTAATGATGTTCTGGGTAGGGTTGCATTTATAGCACCAGACGAAGGAACAGGCACAGATGCGATACTTAATGCTGGTGTGATTGATGTTTTCTCTGAGGGTGACTTTGCGGCTGATAGTAACGCTGCTTCAATGAGATTTCTAACAGGTAACTCTGCAGCCGCTGGAACTGATGGTGGTTCTATGATACTCAGTTCCACAGGTAATCTAACACTCAAAGACCTCAGAACTGCTGATGGTTCATCACCAACAATTACACTACAAAGTGGTGATACAGACATAGCTGCAAATGACGTACTAGGGACAATCAACTTCCAAGCACCAGATGAAGGAACTGGAACAGATGCGATATTAGTTGCAGCTGGTATCGAAGCAGTTTCAGAGGGTGACTTCGCCGCTGATGCAAACGCAACTAAACTATCTTTCAAGACCGCCGCTTCTGCAGCTGCCGCTGAAACAATGGCACTTAGTTCTGGTGGTAACCTGACAGTAGCAGGAACAATAGTTCCAACAGGTGCGATTACAGCAAACGCTGGAGTTGTGGTAGATAACATAACCATAGACGGAACAGAGATTGATTTGTCTTCTGGTGACTTGACACTTGATGTCGCTGCAGACATTATACTAGATGCTGCTGGTGAACATATCATTTTTAAAGATGGTTCTACTAATGTAGGTCATGTCCATTTAGATAGTGACAATCTTACAATCAAATCATTAGTTCAAGATAAAGATATTATTTTAAAAGGTGAGGATGGTACTTCTACTATTACTGCACTTACACTTGATATGTCTGAAGCAGGAGCTGCAACATTTAATAATGATGTTACTGCGTTCTCAGATGAAAGACTCAAGACTGACATAGAAACTATAGAAAATGGTCTAGAGAAGTTAATGAAACTTAGAGGTGTAACTTACAAGAGAAATGATGTTGAAAATGCAAAAATGCAGATGGGTGTTATCGCACAAGAGATAGAGGAAGTAGTTCCAGAGGTAGTAAAAACTGCTGATGATGAAATGGGAACTAAATCAGTTGACTATGGTAAGTTAACCGCTCTACTCATAGAGTCAGTAAAAGAACTGGGTGAAGTAATAGCGTCAGATGTACAAAGAATTGAAAAACAAATGGAAAGTCTGAAGAACTACGTTTACGACAATCTTAGTTCTTACGGAGAAGACATAAAAGAATTAAAAAAAATGCACAGTAAAAATGGTCATGTTGGAGACCATGACCACTAATAATAATTAGGAGACTCAAATGACGCTACAAAACTCTGGATCAATATCAATCGGTGAAATCGCTGGAGAATTTGGTGGATCTACACCACATAGTTTAAGTGAGTTCTATAGTGCGGCTACTGGTATTCCAGGCTCTGGTACGATATCAATAAGTGAGTTTTACGGAACATCAAACGCACAGTATGTTCAAGCAACTGGTGGTAACTCAAACTTCACTAGTGGAAATAATAGAATACACGTTTTTAATGGTAGTGGAACTCTGACAGTTACCAATGTAGGAAACAATGCTGGAAACCAAGCAGTTGAGTATCTCATTATCGCTGGAGGCGGTGGTGGAGGTCGAGGAGACAACGGATACGGAGGCGGTGGTGGCGCTGGTGGTATGCGTACAAGTTATGGTACTCAAGGTGGTGGTCATAGTGCTGCTGGAGATACATCTTTTGGAACAACTGGTGGGTACTATGTAACTGTTGCTGGTGGGGGTGGAAGTAACTCTCAAGGTGGTTCTTCAAACTTCAATGGTATTACTGCGACTGGTGGTGGTTATGGTGGTAACAAAGACCAAGGCGGTGGTTCACGGAGGAACTTATGGATATGATGGTGGTTCAAACGCTGGTGGTGGCGGTGGTGCTGGTGGTAATGGTGGCGGTGGAGGCGGCGGAGGCGGTGGAAACTGCAAAGCGTCTAACATAAGAGCAACCAATACAAACTATGCAGCTGGTGGAACTGGTGGACAAAGTACATCAAGAACTTGTGGTATCGGTGGTGGTGGAGAAAACCCAACCAACGCTGGTAACGGAAATGCTGGATCTGGTAATACTGGTTCTGGTGGCGGTGGAAGAAGAAGTGATGGAAGTCCAGGCGGATATAACGGAGGTTCTGGAATAGTTATTGTTAGATATCAGTACCAAGCGTAGGAGTGAATATGGGACACTGGGCAAAAGTTGAAAACTATGTGAATAATGTAGGAGATGTAACAGAAATTCTTCATGTGACAGATGATGCAGACGTAGCCGCTGGAAAACTATCTGGTTCTCCATCTGATTGGGTTCAATATAGTTATAATATGTGGGGTGGTGTTCATTATGTAGCAGACGCTACAGGTATAAACTCATTCAAAACTCCATCTCCTAATCAATCAACAGTAATAGCTGCACAAGATGGTAGACAACGTAAGAATTGTCCAGGCATAGGTTACAAGTATGATAGAACGAGAGATATGTTCTATGAATCACAACCATTTGCAAGTTGGACTTTAAATACATCAACTGGTTTATGGGAGGCTCCAATAACTATGCCTACCGATCAAGATAACGCCTATTATTGGGACGAGTCTGCCTATCAAGCAGATAATACAACAGGATGGACAACAGTTAATCCAGACGGATAATTTATGATTACAAGACGACCCAAAACAACGAAACATAATAGTGAATATAGTATAGTAGATATGATACTTGTGAGATTAGACGAAATGAGTAAACGTGAAATGTCTGATTGTCATGAGTGTGACCATAATCATTATATTGACGATTTACAAGAGTTAAAACATCAAATCACTAAACGATTAATTAGTGGTGACCTTTTGCATGGTGATAAAAATAACTCTTTATAAATACCTATAAAGAGGATTTTTATGGAAAAGAGTGCAACAGATGAACTGACTAAACTTTTCACTAGATATAAGAAAGAAAAAGTTGAACCAGTAGTAGACAAGGTTACTGAAGAGGTCGTTCTCTCTGAGGACGAACAAAATAAGTTTAATCTTTTTTCTGGTCTTATCCAATCCTTATCTGAAACTAACGAAAAATCATATCCAGAAGAACTTCCTAGTGATGTAGAACCAGCACCAGAAGATGATCCAACTGATGATGTAACTGGTGATGTTGGTGAGTGGATTAAAAAAGATATTGATAAGAGCGATAAGAAAGTTGAAGCATTCCAAGAACTGTTTGCACCCCTAACAGATATACCTCTAACTGAACCTGTTGAGGAAGAGATTATAGAGGAGGTTGTTAGTCCTATAGAGGAAGAGGTCTTTGTAGAGAAAAAAGTAGAACAACCTAAGAAACCTAGACCAATCAAAAAGGCTATGATATCTGTGGACGAACAGAAGTATATGTCTAATTTCTTAGATGAAATTGCAAAACTACCCCCAGAAGAAAAACCAGTTGATGTGAGTGAACAGAGTTTTCCAAACTCCATCAAGGATAGTCTACTCACCCCAGACGAAACATCATTACAAAGAAAAGTTGCACAACCAGAGGATAGTCTTACTAGACTACGCAAAGAGTTTGAACAGTTTAGAACTGTTATGCAACGTAATCTTGAAGCAAAACAAAACGCATATGATGGTAACAGTGGTAGTGGTGCAGTCAAGATACAAGACATGGATGATGTGGATATTGACAGTGCATTGGTAAATGGTAGAGTTTTACAATTCAATTCCACTATTGGTAAGTTTGATGGTATCAACAGAGTAACAGAAGCAATCATTCAAGAGGGAACATCTGATGATAAAATAGTATTAGATGGTACAGACTCAGATGGGTCAGATGCTGGACACTTTCTGAACTTAGAGGATGATACATTTGGTAGTGCAGTAGACTTGACCTTTGTTTCACAGGATATAATTCCAGACCAAAATAATGTAAGAAGTTTAGGTTCAAACACTAGGAGATGGAAAGATTTATTCTTATCTGGACAAACCATTGACTTAGGTGGTGCGACTATTTCTTCTGATGGTTCTGGTACAGTCACGATATCTTCTGATGGTGTTACTCTACCAACTGGTTCAAAAATTCAAGAGGATAACATAGCGATTGCTGGAAGTAATGGTAAAACTTCAACCAGTGTTCCTTTCTTTAGTAGAGCAGGAGGAACATCAACTGCAAACGCAACATTTAAATTTCAATCAAAGGGTCTTAGTTATGTGTTTACTGACGCTGGTACGTTTACGTTAGCTGACGGAACTGCGTTGGAGGACTCTAACCCAGAGTTGTTTAGTTTTTAAAGGATAATAGATATGGCAGATGCAGCTCCAATCAAAGCAGTTTTCAACGCAAGTAATGTTGCGACAGGTCTTGCAGAATTTCAATCATCAGATACAGTTGCATTAAGTAACGGAGGTACAGGGGCTGCACTTACAATCGGTAGTGCTGGTCAAGCACTCAAAGTTAATAGTGGTGGAACAGCAGTTGAGTTTGGAACACCAACAGTACAAGGTACAGACTTATCTGGTTCGACACTTGCGAGTGGTATAACTGCATCAAGTCTTACGTCAGTTGGAACACTCACGACACTCACAGTAGATAATATAATAATAAACGGAACTACGATAGGTCACACTGATGACACAGACTTGTTGACACTTGCAAGTGGTACTCTCACAGTCGCTGGTGCTGTTAGCATATCTGGTAACCTAACTGTTTCTGGAAGTACAACCACAGTAAATCAAACAGTCGTTAATGTCACAGAAGCATTTGTGTTTGAAGGTGCAACAGCAGATGCAAACGAAACAACTTTTAGTGTAGACGAACCTACTGCTGATAGAACAGTATCACTACCAGATAAGACAGGAACAATAGATCTTTTAGATGGATTAATACTAAATAGTACAGATGGTTCTGCAAATGCTGGTGATAACATAGTACAGGACACATCTGCTAATGACGGAGATAGAATACTACTTGAAGATGCAACCTCAGACCCAATATTAGTTCTTGCATCACACGGAATAACACTATCTGGTGTAGGATGGAACACATTCCAATTTGATAATAACCACTCATAAGGAATAATTAGATGGCGATACCCACCACTAGAGCAACATTCAAAGATTACTGTTTGAGAAATCTTGGGTTTGGTGTCATTGACATAAACGTATCAGATGCACAGGTAGATGACCGAATAGATGAAGCATTACAATATTTTTCACAATATCACTATGATGGTATTGAGAAAATGTACCTCAAATATAAAATCACACAGGACGATATTGATAGAGCCGCAACAAACGATACAACCACTGCAACAGATACAAAAGATGGATCAATCACTGCGACATTTCTAGAGGGTAAGAATTTTATACCTATGCCTTCTGCTGTTGTATCGGTTCTACAGATATTTCCATTTGATGATCAAGCGACAAACAATATGTTTGATATACGATATCAACTTAGGTTGAACGACTTGTATGATTTTTCATCAACATCAATCATACACTATCAGATGACTATGCAACAATTAGACTTTCTATCACACATACTGGTAGGAGAGAAACCTATACGTTTCAATCAACACCAAAATCGTTTGTATATAGACATGGATTTTGCAAATGATATTGCAGTAGATGAGTTTCTTATTATAGAGTGTTACAGAAAAATAGACCCAGCATCTTATCCAGATATCTTTGATGATATCTATCTCAAAAGATATGCGACTGCACTTATCAAAAGACAGTGGGGTGCAAACCTATCCAAATTCACAGGAGTACAATTACTTGGTGGTGTTGAGATGAATGGTGCAGAGATATATTCTCAAGCACAACAAGAGATAGAACGACTAGAAGAACAGATACAACTTGCATTTGAACTACCACCAGAATATATGATGGGATAGTGTCATGGCTGTCAACTCAATATTCAAAACAAATAATCTTGCATCAATACAAGCAGAGAGAAATCTATATAGTGACCTAATTAAAGAGGCGATACAGATATATGGTCATGATGTATACTACATTGACAGAACTCTAGTTGCAAGAGATAATGTTTTGGGTGAAGACTCACTCAGTAAGTTTACAACACAACACCCCATAGAAATGTACGTTGAAGACGCAACTGGTGGATATGCTGGTGAACGAGAGATAATTACACAGTTTGGATTAGAGAACAGAAATGAGATAACCTTTGTTGTCAACAAGAAACGATTTCAAGAACTAGACAGTCAGATAACACTAGAGGACGGAACTGGAACTACAGGTGGTTCGATACAACTAGAAGCTGGTACAATAGACCAGACTGCAACATTTTCTAGATTAGAAACTCAAATCACACAAAGTTTCATAACACTAACTGGAACTGACAGTTCATCTACGGATGCAGATGATAAGATAATGTTAGAGGATGATAACACATCTTTCATATTATCAGAAGAAAGTGGTAGTGAGTTCTATCTTATCAATGATACTGCAACTACAGATGCAGATAGACCACAGGAGGGTGACCTTATCTACTCACCTATACTCACTAAAATGTTTGAAGTTAGTTTTGTAGACCATGATGACCCATTTCATCAATTAGATAACAATCCTGTATACAAACTTAGATGTAAACAATATGAGTACAGTCAAGAAGCGATTGATACTGGTATTACAGTTCTTGATAATATAGAAACAGATCTCTCTGCCGATACTGGAGAGTATCAGTTTACACTAGAACAGTCATCTACATACAATGAGAACATAAGACTTGAAGATGATGATCCGAGCAACGCAGGTCTTCTGCTCGAAGAAACTGATGGTGATAATATTATTACTGAAGATGAAGACACTTCTGCTGGAGAGAACATACTTCTTGAAAACTCAGCAGATAGTGGTAATAAATCATACTTGTTACAAGAAACCTATATAGTAGGTGACACAAGTACAACAACTACAGACTTAGATAAGTCTGCACAAAATGAACTATTTGACCAATTGGATGATGATGTTCTTGATTTTTCAGAGACTAACCCATTTGGTGATGCTGGGAGTAAATAATGTTAGGACAACAATTTTACCATGAAACAATGCGAAAGGTCATTATTTCATTTGGTACACTATTCAATAATATAAACTTAGTAAGAAAAAATAATGCTGGTACAATCATTCAAACAATGAAAGTACCACTTGCATACGGGCCTAAACAAAAGTGGTTATCTAGATTAGATGCAGATGCAAATCTAAACACAAAGGTTGCAATCACACTACCACGATTAGGGTTTGAGATACAGAACTTATCTTATGACCCAGCAAGAAAACTTAATCGTGTGCAAAAGTTTAAGAAAGTCAAAAGTTCCTCTGATGATTCAAATAAACTAGACTCACAATTTATGCCTGTTCCGTACAATCTTGACATGGAACTTTATGCGATGGCAAAAAACTCAGATGACGCATTACAGATAGTTGAACAGATACTTCCATTTTTTCAACCAGACTATACACTTACAATAAATGACATGGCAGACATGGGTGTCAAAAGAGATGTCCCCATTGTTCTGAATAGTATTAGTTACGAGGATAGTTATCGTGGTGATTATGCAGAAAGAAGAGCGATCATATATACACTCGCCTTTACTGCAAAGTTTTACCTATACGGCCCTGTCACTTCTGCAAAAGTTATCAAAACTGTACAGGTTGACCAGTACGCAAATCTACAAGACCAAGCACCAAAGAGAGAACAGAGATACACAGTTACACCAGACCCAATCTCTGCCGACTCTGATGATGATTTTGGTTTCAACGAAACTGTATCTTTCTTCCAAGATGCAAAGGATAGAGATTTGACAACTGGTACAGATAAGACATCAACCAATGATTAGTCATGAAAGATGCAGATGACATACTCAATGAGGTTCTAGGAGTCTCAGAACCCACACCGAAAGAGGTTGTTGTCAGTAAATCTATACCCAGACCATCTGATGATTTAGATGACGTTGATGCAGATTACAAATACCAGAGAGATAACTTTTACAATCTCATAGAAAAAGGTCAGAATGCAATAGAGGGTATACTCAATGTTGCAAAAGAGTCTGACCATCCTAGAGGATATGAGGTTGCTGGTAATCTAATCAAACAGGTCGCAGAGGTCACAGAGAAACTTGGTGACCTACAGGAGAAGATGAAGAAACTCAAAGAAGTTCCAAACTCTGCACCAAAGAATGTTACCAACGCATTGTTTGTTGGTTCTACCGCTGAACTACAAAAGATGTTAAAAGGAAAAAATAACGAATGAAAGAATATAAAGTTGACTATGGTAGTCTCATTGGTGCTTGGTATATTCCAGAGGATGTTTGTGATGATATAATTAATTTGTATAAC
>LUMI01000282.1_pt1 | contig 24697 bp, 24 predicted proteins | sample 729681 | NCBI WGS metagenome assembly LUMI01 (sample SAMN03860267, study PRJNA289734) | marine metagenome | biome: seawater column; feature: ocean; material: water; isolation source: Red Sea water column Station 34 - depth 10m | place: Saudi Arabia: Red Sea | collected 2011-10-15 | depth 10 m
TTTCAGGGAGAGTCAGTGGGAGAGCTTACCCAGAGGTTCATTTAGTAAGACCTAGTTCAGTTTATGTCGATGCGAAAGATGGATTTGCGCAGCCTGCATTTTCCAAAGGCCTTCCAGGAGTATTAAAAGTTGCTCAAGAAAATGGTATTGCTAGCCTATCCGTTGGTCGTGCACATACCTGTACTTCACTAGGTTTTTTCACAAAAAAAATAGCAAAAGCTGGATTTTTGGGTTTAGGATTTACGAATGCTTCCCCAATAGTTGCCCCTCCAGGTGGCAAATCCCGAATTATTGGGACAAACCCAATCGACTTTTCAGTACCAGATGGCAATGGTGGTATTGCGATGCAATTTGACCAATCAACCACAACTGTTGCGTTGGGCAAGATTACAATGGCAAAGGCAGCTGGTAAAAGTATTCCAGAAGGTTGGGCATTGGATAAAGATGGTAGACCTACTACAAGCCCTGAAGAAGCAATCCAGGGAACGCTGGTATCAGCCGGGGGTTATAAAGGCTGGGGTTTTGGATTGATGGCAGAGATTTTAGTCGCTGGAATGACAGGCGGACGAATTTCAAAAAATGTTGCACCATTAAAGGCCAAAGAGGGAGAGCCTCATAATTTAGGACAATTTTATATAGTTATCGATCCTGCTAGTGGTGCGGCATTCTATAATCGCTTGAAGGAGTTGATGGCTGTAATTTCTGCTGAGGAGGGTACTAGAATGCCAGGGCAATATACTATTCCTCAGAGTGAAGTTGATGTTCCTGATGAGCTTTGGGGGCTAGCGATAAGTTTGAGTAAAGCTAAGCCTTTTGAGTGAGCCAAATACCAAATACCATAACGAGAATGCCCGAAAACCGCATCAGTGATAGTTGATTAACTTGAGCACCAAATAGGCCATAATGGTCGATTATAGCTGCAGAGAGCATTTGGCCCAGAAGGACGAAAAAGATCGCGTTCCCAACACCAAAGTGTGGTGCTACAAAGGTTATCGATAAGACATAGAATGCTATGAAAGTACCTGCAAAGAAAAGGTGTTTAGGGGCAGTTGCAATTTCCTTTAAGAAAGATTTATCGTTTAAAAGTAATGCTAATAGTGCAATACAAAAAGCTATAAAAAAAGCAAAAGCTGATGCCGCCACAGGTGAATTTAGATGTTTTCCTAATGAGGCATTCATCGCGGCCAAGATTGGTATCCCTATACCTGCTAAGAGCATGATTGAAGCATATGACAGCATATTTCCTCCAGCAGTTATATTAGTCTTTTTTTTCATTATTTTTATGAACTTTTTATTGAATTATAAATTTGAGTTATTGTTAATTTATTTAAACGACTTTTTTATATATCTAATTCATCAGCAAATTTTGCATTTTCCTGGATGTACTGAAACCGGAGCTCTGGCTTTTTTCCCATAAGCTGATCCACCAAATTACTTGTCTCGCCTGGTTCTTGATCATCAATACTGACTCTTATTAGCTTTCTGGAAGAAGGGTCCATTGTGGTTTCTTTCAGATCTTTGGCATCCATTTCACCTAGGCCTTTAAATCTGCTCACATCTATTTTGCCGCGACCACCAAGTCCATTTTCTAGCCATGTATCTCTTTCTGTTTCGTCAAGGCAGTAAACACGCTCTGACCCCTGGGTAAGTCGAAAGAGTGGGGGACAGGCTAAATAAAGATGTCCATAGTCGATTAGAGGACGCATTTGAGTGAAAAAGAAAGTCATCAGCAAAGATGCTATATGTGCTCCATCAACATCAGCATCAGTCATTATAATAACTTTATCGTAACGCAAATCATCAAGATTAAATCTTGTTCCAAGCCCTACGCCTAAAGCTTGTGTTAAATCACTTATTTCTTGATTGGATCCCAATTTTGAGCTGGCGGCACCTAAAACATTTAAAATTTTACCTCTCAGTGGCAAAAGAGCTTGAGTTTTTCGATCTCTAGCCATTTTTGCCGAACCGCCAGCACTGTCGCCTTCTACAATAAAAAGTTCAGTCCCATCACGGTTTGTTGCAGAGCAATCAACTAACTTGCCTGGTAAACGTAGTTTTTTTGTTGCTGTTTTTCTTTGAGTTTCTTTTTCTTGACGACGTCTTAAGCGTTCTTCTGCTCTCAGTATTAAAAAGTCTAAAATTGCTCCGGCGGATTTAGTGTCAGCTGCAAGCCAATTATCAAAATGATCGCGAACAGAATTTTCTACTAGCCTTTGAGCTTCTACCGTAGCTAACCTGTCTTTAGTTTGACCTACAAACTCTGGTTCACGGATAAAACAGCTTACTAATGCACAGCCACCTGCGATTAAATCTTCACGAATTATATCTTTGGCTCGCCGATTATTGATGAGTTCTCCATATGCCCTGATACCTTTTAAAATAGCAGACCAAAAACCGTTTTCGTGCGTTCCGCCTTCGGGTGTTGGCACTGTATTGCAATAAGATTGTATAAAGCCATCTCGCGCTGGCGTCCAATTTATAGCCCATTCCACTTTTCCAGCACTTTGAAATCTCTCCTGAAAATCAACACTGCCTGAAAATGGTTTCTCGGAGTAGGTTGAATTATTTTCAAGTGTTTCAGCTAAGTAATCAGATAACCCTCCTGGAAAATGAAAGCTTGCTTCGATGGGGGTCGAGTTATCATCAATAGCTGATTTCCATCTTATCTCAACACCACTAAAGAGATAGGCCTTAGACCTAATCATTTTAAAAAGCCTTGCAGGTTTAAAACGATGACTTCCAAAAATTTGCTCGTCGGGATGGAATTGCACCATTGTGCCACGCCTGTTTGGTGCTGCTCCCAACTTTTCTATCGCCTGAGTTGGGTTCCCTCTTGAAAAATTTTGACGATAAAGCTCTCTGTTTCGAGCAACCTCAACAATCATTTGGTCTGATAAAGCATTTACAACTGAAGCTCCTACGCCATGTAAGCCACCCGATGTTTGATAAGCTTTACCACTGAACTTACCGCCAGCGTGCAATGTGCAGAAAATCACCTCTAAAGCTGATTTCTCTGGAAACTTTGGGTGTGGCTCAGTCGGAATGCCTCTTCCATTATCTTTAATACTTATCGAGTAATCTGAATGTAACTCCACTTCAATTCTATTGGCATGGCCAGCGACGGCTTCATCCATAGAATTATCTAATATTTCGGAAACCATATGATGGAGAGCTCTTTCATCGGTGCCACCAATATACATGCCAGGCCGTTTTCGAACCGGCTCTAAGCCCTCTAGGACTTCTATAGACGAAGCGTCGTATTCCACTTCGTTGCTAACGGAAAGTAAATCATTCATGTTTCTGCTCTTTTTAATGATAGTATGACAGGTCAATGTCTTTAGGGGAAGAGAGCAATTTTAATAGTAGGTCACTTTCTTATTTTCATCTTAAATTAATAATGTAGGAAATTACATCACCGACGTAATTTACATTTTTATTTTTTAAAGATAACGCGCTGTAATGATGCTTTTTAGTTACATACGTTCTCTTTTTTTACTGTCTTTGCCATTAATTGGAGGGCATATCGCGCAGATACTAATTGGTGTAGGGGATACCTTGATTGTTGGGCGTTACTCGACCGAGTCACTTGCGGCGCTTGTTTTGGGTACAACAATATTTTTCATTATTTTTATTTTTGGCGCAGGGTTTTCATTTGCTGTTGTGGCTTTGGTCTCAACGGCCAAATCCGAAAGTGATACTGTAAAAATAAGACGAATTACAAGAATGGCTCTATGGTTAAGCTTTGCTTTTGGTTTGTTCGTTTTTCCAATTTTTTTGTTTTCAGAAACGGTTCTTTTATTTCTGGGACAGGAACTAAATCTAGCAATATTGGCTTCCGACTATCTCATCTTTTCTGGAATTGCTATGTTTCCTGCTTTAAGTGCCTCTGTTTTGCGATGTTACTTAGCAGGATTAGAATACGTAAAAGTCACTTTTTATATCTCCATGCTTGCTGTTTTGTTAAACCTTCTGGTCAACTATTTGCTTGTATTTGGAAAATTAGGTTTGCCCGAACTGGGAATTGTTGGCGCAGGTATTGCAACGGTATTTGTAAACTTATTTATGTGCATAAGTTTTCTTGTTTATGCTAAAGTAAAGCTTCCACAGCACAATTTATTTGTTCGTTTTTGGCGACCAGACTGGCCGGTGATAGGGCTAGTTTCAAAAATGGGGTCAGCCATTGGAATAAGTAGTTTAGCCGAAGCAGGTTTGTTTTCTGCAAGTTCAATTATGATGGGATGGATTGGTCAAATTGAATTAGCAGCGCATGGAATTGCTCTACAACTGGCAAGCATAACTTTTATGCTTCATTTGGGCTTATCAGATGCAGCAACAATTAGAGTGAGTTCGGCTTTTGGAAAGAAAAACAAACGTGAGATTATAAATGAATGCTGGGCAGCGCTCATAATATCGCTTGCAGTCTCATTGTTGGCTATCATAGTTTTTTTGGGGATACCAAATTTTTTAATTTCTGCATTTTTGAATCCTGAAGAACTTAGCGCAAATTTAATTATGAAAATTGGTGTTTCACTTTTAGCCTTGGCTGCTTTGTTTCAGTTAGTAGATGGTGGACAGGCTCTTGCAATACACTTGCTTCGTGGCCTACATGATACAACAATACCAATGTATTTAGCGATAATAAGTTATTGGATAATTGGTTTGCCAATAGGTTATCTTTTAAGCTTTCATTACAATTTTGGACCGCAGGGAATTTGGTTAGGCTTAGTCCTAGGTTTAGGTTCCGCGTGCGTTTTTTTATTTACACGCCTCGTTGTCAATATACAGCGTTTTTCTCCAAAGTATTAAGAGAGAGATCTGCAAAATTTATTAATTCTTTTACAGGCATCGATTAAAAGCTTGTCTGATGTTGCATAGCTGATGCGAAAATTTGGGGACAGCCCGAAAGCAGAACCAAATACGACGGCGACACCAACTTCTTCAAGTAGTGCTGTGCAAAAATCTTCATCCGTTAAAATTACCTTACCATTCTTTGTTGTTCTACCTATTAGATCTGAAATATTAGGATAGACGTAAAATGCCCCTTCTGGAACAGGGCAAGAAATTCCCTCTATCATATTTAGGTTCTCGACAACTAAGTTTCTGCGGCGAACAAACTTTTCGTTATTTTCAGAAATAAAATTCTTAGACCCATTTAGTGCAGCTAAAGCTGCCCATTGGCTAATGGTGCATGGATTTGAGGTGCTTTGACTTTGCACTTTGCGCATAGACTTAATTAACTCTTCTGGTCCTCCTGCAAAACCAATCCGCCAGCCAGTCATTGCATATGCTTTTGATACACCGTTGCAAGTAAGAGTTCTTTCATACAATTTTGGTTCTATTTGCGCTGGCGTACTAAAAACAAAATTGTCGTAAGCTAAGTGCTCATACATATCGTCTGTCATAACTAACACATTCGGGAATTTCATCAAAACTTCCGTGAGTTTTTTGAGCTCAGTTTTTGAGTAGCCCGCACCAGTAGGGTTTGAAGGAGAATTAAATATGAACCATTTAGTTTTGGCTGTAATTGAATTTTCTAGTTGTTGAGGAGTGATCTTATAATTATTGGCGGCACTGCCCTCGATAAAAATAGGCGTTCCACCGGCGAGTAAAACCATATCTGGATAAGACACCCAGTAGGGAGCAGGTATTATGACTTCATCTTCTGGGTTCAGTGTTGCCATTAAAGCATTGTACAGAATTTGCTTACCGCCGGTTCCGATAGAAATCTGACTTGTTTTGTAGATTAAGTCATTTTCTAACTCAAATTTTGCACAAACGGCTTCTTTTAAAGATTGCATCCCATCTGGATCAGTATATTTCGTTTTGCCTGCTTTTATTGCATCGATTGCTGCTGCTTTAATATGATCAGGTGTATCAAAGTCAGGCTCTCCAGCGGAAAGCGAAATGACATCTCGCCCATTTGATTTCATTTTTGTTGCTAAACTGGACATGGCAATTGTTGGGGAGGGTTTAACTCGTGCCAGATTGTTCGAAAGCATACTCATTTTTTGACCCATTTGTACAATTGTTTGAATTGTCTTAATGTGCAGTGATAATTCAATCAAGCAATATACTCTGGGCACGGCGGGTGGAATAATATGGATTGGTATGGGCCAGACAAAGCTACTTTTGGCGATCGATTGGCAGCTGCAAGAGAAAATTCAAATTTATCTCAAAACGATTTAGCGAAGCGCCTTGGAGTGAAAAATTCCACGATTAAATCTTGGGAAAATGATAATTCTGAACCGCGTGCTAACCGCCTTTCTATGCTTGCAGGCTTACTAAATGTTTCAATAACTTGGCTAATTAGCGCTGAAGGATCTGGAGTTGAGGCTCCTAGTAAATTAGACCGATCAGCGGATAGCTTACAAGAAGTTGTGAAGGAATTGCGTATATTACGTCTAAATATGATTAAATCAGTTGAGAGAATTGATAAACTAGAAGAAAAGCTCAAAGCTTACAGAAAATAATTAAAGATGAGTGATTTGGAAATAAAACGTAAAAAATTAATAATGCGTTCCATGCGGCGTGGGACTAAAGAAATGGATTTGATCTTAAAAAATTTCTCAAAGTTGCGTCTAGATTTTATGACTGAAGAAGAATTAGAGCTTTATGAAAAGCTACTATCCGAAAATGACCAAGATCTTTATCAATGGTGCACTGGTCAATCTTGTGCCAAACAAGAATTTGAAACCTTAATCATTGATATTAAGGATTTCATTTCTGAGTCAGGCGGACTGAATTCCTAACTTTTTCGAATTTTTGCAAATTGTTCCAATTACCAGTGTCCAGTATTTTCCATTGATAACCAAGGTTCAGCTGGTTCGAGTGAATTTCCCGCTTGTAAAAGTTCTATTGATATATTGTCTGGAGATCTTACAAACGCCATTCTTCCATCGCGCGGTGGGCGATTGATGATCACATTATTTTCCATCAAATGGGTACACATTTTGTAGATATTTTCTACCTCATAAGCCAAGTGTCCAAAGTGTCTGCTATCACTGGGAAGCTCATCGTCGCCGTCCCAATTGTATGTTAATTCAACAGGGCAATCCTCTTGGCCTTCTGGAGCCATAAAAATTAAACTAAATCTTCCTTGCTCACTGTCATAATGGCGAATTTTTTTAAGCCCTAATAGTTCATAAAAAGCTATTGAAACATCGAGATCTTTAACTCGAACCATTGTATGCAAATACTTCGTTTTCATAATTGATACTTTCCCTAATCATTTTCTTTGAGATACAACTTTTTATCGTTATGAGGCTGTAAATCAACTTTTAGCCACAGATTTTAAATAAAGCTAGCACCAATCTGATTTTTAAACAGAAAATGTATGTTGCGGTTTATTCTCTTAAGTGCACAATATATGGTAAGCAAAATCGTGTAAAAGGATTCGAAGATGCCAGTGACACCTGAACAACAAGCCGATGTAGATGCTTTGAGGTCAGAGCAAAATCTAACACTTCGTGCTGTAAGCTCAGGTATGGAGAACCATCTTTATAAGATCTACCCTGTTCTCGATCATGGTTTTATTCGGGTGATTGACTATATGGGTGACGATGCTGCTATATGCCAAGCAGCTCGTGTTAGTTATGGTCGTGGTACAAAGTCAGTTCAAAACGATGAAGGTCTTATACGATACTTGATGAGACATTGGCATTCCACGCCATTCGAAATGTGTGAATTGAAATTACATGTAAAACTGCCAGTTTTTGTCGCTAGGCAATGGATTAGACATAGGACGGCAAATGTTAACGAATACTCAGCACGTTATTCTATTCTGGATCGTGAGTTTTATATTCCCGAACCTGAAGCACTAGCGGCTCAATCGGTTGTCAACAATCAAGGCCGTGGAGAGGTTTTGACGGGGCAGGAAGCGGAAACAGTTCTTAGATTACTGAAAGATGACTCATCGCAAGCGTATGATCATTATGAGCAAATGATAAGCCAAGAGGGTCAAAAAGGTCTTGCACGTGAACTGGCCCGAATGAATTTGCCTGCAAATATCTATACTCAATGGTATTGGAAAGTAGATTTGCACAATTTATTACACTTTCTGCGTTTGCGTGCAGACGCTCACGCCCAATATGAAATCAGAGTTTATGCAGACGAAATTTGTAAAGTGGTAAGCGATTGGGTGCCTTTCGCATACACAGCTTTTGAAGATTATAGACTAGGGGGAGCCACGTTGTCGTCTAAGGCATTAGATTGTGTTAAGCGAATGATCAAGGGAGAGAGCGTCACAAAGGAAACGAGCGGCATGTCCGCAGGAGAGTGGCGTGAATTTAGTGCATTACTTGACTAAAACTAATCTAAACCTGAGACTTTTATCGATTTAATCAATGTTCCATCATTTTTGTAGATAAGAATATCATTCTCTTCTGTGACGACAGAGTACCAATCTTTTGTCTGTGTAAACGCAACAGGTTTTGTTCCGTCAGGTAATAACAAGTTATTAGGAAAATTCAGATCTTCTGAGCGAATTTTAATGACAAGAAGAGTTACTATTATTAAAATTCCTACAATCATTGATGCAGTTAGCATTGTCACTAAACGTTGTAAGAACCTTAAATTTTTAGGTAATTGAAAATCAACGTTAGGAGGTAAATCATCCTTGTCCATTATAACTTTCTCCATTTTAAGCAGCCCGCCCTCTAGACTAGATAAAGCGCTTTCACGTGATGCGCCAGCCCAAGCTGGATTATCTCGGACACGATTAACGCGTCTTATTACGGGTGGTCATATTCAGATTGATGGGAAAATAGAGCTTAACCCATCCTCTAAAGTAGCTGAAGGGCAGATGGTCAAGGTTGTGATGCCCGAGTTGGAGCCAATTGAGACACTGCCTCAAAAAATAAAATTAGATATAATTTATGAGGATGATGATCTTTTAGTTATAAATAAAGCGGCAGGTATGGTTGTTCATCCCGCTCCTGGTTCGCCAAAAGATACACTTGTAAATGCATTGCTTTTTCATTGTCAAAATAGTCTGTCTGGTATTGGTGGGGAGAGACGACCGGGTATTGTTCATAGGATAGATAAAGATACAAGTGGTCTTATCGTAGTAGCTAAAAACGACAAATCCCATCATGGCCTTGCAGAGCAATTTGAAAGGCATAGTGTTGAAAGGGTCTACCATGCATTTTGCTTTGGCATCCCTGATTTAGCATCCCCTAGGCTCAAAGGTATCAAGGGTGTTTCTTTCGAGCCTGGAAATGTAATCAAAATTTCTACTCATCTAGCACGTCATAAACATAACCGCCAACGCCAAAGTGTTTTATTTGAAGGAGGTAAGCATGCTGTGACCCGGTTTAAGGTGCTTGAGAAGTATGGAAACCCACAGGCCATTTCTAAGATTGAATGCTGGCTTGAAACTGGAAGAACACATCAGATTAGAGCACATATGGCTCATTTGGGCCACTCACTAATTGGAGATGGGACCTATGGGAAGCGGAAAAAAATTTCTAATAAAGCCTTTAACGAGGAAGGTTTTAGTTTAATCAAGAAATTCGAGCGGCAAGCTTTGCATGCGTCATTACTAGGCTTTATTCACCCCATTACAAAAAAACCAATGAAATTTTCAGTAGAAATGCCATTAGATCTCAAAAATTTGGCCAAGGGGTTGAAAACATGAATATAATTAATATATAAAATGTGCCCAATCGAGTATAACTCTGTGATTTCAACATCGTTTTGGGGTTCTAATTAACATAATTTGAAACTTTTTGAGAAATATTGATAGGAAAAGATGAGTAACTATAGAAATCTTCCAGCTCCAAGCCCAGAAAATGGCTTGAGCAGATACTTGCAGGAAATAAGAAAATTCCCAATGTTGGAACCTGAACAAGAATATATGCTGGCTAAGCGTTGGATAGAAGAACAGGATGCCGATGCCGCTCATCAAATGGTTACATCTCATTTGAGATTAGCTGCAAAAATTGCAATGGGCTACCGAGGATACGGATTACCTCAAGCGGAAGTCATTTCTGAAGCAAATGTAGGTCTCATGCAGGCTGTAAAGCGGTTTGATCCGGAAAAAGGCTTTCGTCTGGCTACCTATGCTATGTGGTGGATCAGAGCGAGTATTCAGGAATATATTCTCAGGAGTTGGTCACTAGTTAAAATGGGGACAACCAGCGCACAAAAAAAGTTATTTTTTAATTTGCGTAAAGCTAAATCACGGATCGGTGCTTTGGATGAGGGGGATATGCATCCCGATAATGTTACAAAAATTGCGGGAGATTTAGGGGTTTCTGAAGACGAAGTGATTTCCATGAACCGTAGACTTTCAGGAGGTGATGCTTCGCTAAATGCTATGGTGAACGCTGATGGTGAAGGCTCTATGGAATGGCAAGACTGGTTAGAAGACGAAGATGCGGATCAGGCTGCTGATTATGAAATGCAGAATGAGTTATCCATGCGCCGGGATATGTTAAATTCAGCAATGAGTGGATTAAATGATAGGGAAAGAGATATCTTAACCCAGAGACGTTTGGTGGATGAGGTAAAAACACTTGAAGAGCTGAGCGAAAATTATGGTGTAAGCCGAGAGCGTGTGAGACAAATCGAAGTCCGTGCTTTTGAAAAACTACAGGACAAAATGCGTGAAATGGCTATGGAAAGAGGTTTGATTAATTCATAGCTCTTGAAATTTTCCCTAAATTAGCCCCATCCTAAACATTGTGAGATTTGGAGGCGAATATGGATCATTTAAATTGGGGCGTGTTAGGAGCGTCGAAGTTTGCTCTTGAGCACCTAACGCCCGCGATGCAGTTGTCAAAAAACAATCGCTTTCTGGCACTTGCAACGCGTTCAAAACAAAAAGCCGCTCCTTTTGTGCGACTTGAGCCTGGTATAGACGTTTTCGATGATTATGACCAACTCTTAGCGGACAATAGAATAAATGCCGTGTACATCCCTCTACCAAATACTATGCATGTTGATTGGACTAAGCGGGCGATTCAGGCTGGCAAACATGTGCTTTGTGAAAAACCGATTGCAATGAAATCCACTGAAATAAATGAATTAATTGAGCTGAGAAACAAATCTGGTTTATTGATAGCCGAGGCATACATGATTGTGCACCACCCACAATGGATAAAGGCAAAAGAAATAATTCAGTCGGGAACTTTGGGCGAATTAATTCAAGTTGATGCAGTTTTTAGTTACAATAACAAAACGGACCATCAAAACATTCGTAATAGCTCACAATTAGGTGGCGGCGGATTACCCGACATAGGCGTTTACACTCTTGGATCAGTACGATTTGTTACAGATCAAGAACCTTTAACAATTCGCCATGCAGATATAAAATATGAAAATGGTGTTGATGTATGGGCGCTAGCTGCATTTGATTTTCCAAATTTTAAGTTTACCAGTATCACATCTATGCGAATGGCTCCACGGCAAGAAGTAACTTTCCAAGGGACAGAAGGATTTATAAAACTAACCGCCCCTTTTAATCCGTTAGTGTATGATAAAGCTGAAATAACTCAGAGGATGAACAATGGAGCAGAAACGATTTTTAGCTATCCAGGTGTTTCACACTATGTCAATCAGATTGAGGCGTTTAGCGATACTGTTTTAAATAATAAAACATATCCTTGCAGCCTGGAGTTTTCGCAGGGTACTCAGAAAATGATTGATAGTATTTTTGATTTTGTTTCAGCTTAGAAATATCTAATTTTTGTTCATAACGTCCAAAACTAGTGGCCTAATTTTGTTGCGCCAGTAACGTCCGGCAAATATTCCATAATGCCCTGCGTCTGGTTCAACATAGCTCGACTTTTTATTTTCGTTTAAACCAGTACAGAGTTCAAGAGCGGCATAGCACTGACCAGGAGCTGATATATCATCTTTCCCGCCCTCTACAGTCATAATGTTCACGCTAGTAATTTTGGAAAAATCTATTTTCATACCATCTATGGAGAATTTATTTTCAGCAATTTCACGTTTTTTAAATATACGCTCTACTGTTGAGAGATAAAATTCTGCAGGCATATCCATTACAGCCAAATACTCATCATAAAATTTATTGTGCTTATCGTGATCTGAAGCTTCTCCTTTAGCTACCCGAAAAATTTGATCCATAAATGCTCGTGAATGTCGATCCATATTCATAGAAAGAAATGAATAAAGTTGTAATGAGCCAGGATAAACTTGCCGCCCTATTCCGGCATATTTCACACCAACATTCTGGATCATTGTATGCTCTAATTGTCCCATTGTTACTCGGCGCCCAAAATCGGTTACTTCTGTTGGGTTGGCATCAGGATCGATTGGGCCACCAATAAGAATTAAACTTTTAGGTATGCATTTTTTTTCATATTCACTGATAAAAGCTGTTGCGGCGAGAGCAAGTGGGGCAGGTTGGCAGACAGCAACAACATGTATATCTGGCCCAAGATATTTCATAAATTCAATAAGATACTTGGTATAGTCTTCTATATCAAATTTTCCCGCCGAAACGGGAATATCCCGGGCATTATGCCAGTCAGTAATATAAACCTCACAATCCGCTATCAAGCTATGGACTGTGGAAGTCAAAAGTGTAGCATAATGACCAGACATCGGCGCTATCAATAATACTTTTTTATTTATCGCTTTTCTGTCTTGCACATCAAAATGAACTAAGTCACCGAAAGGTTTTTTAATTTTTATTTTGATGTCTACTAAGTGATCGCGCCCATCTTCACAGGTAAAACTATCAATGTTCCAGTCGGGTTTTGCGACCATACGCTCAAAGCTGCGCTCGGTGACTTCTCCCCAAGCTGCTAACCAATTCATCATAGGGTTTGGGGTGATTTCATAGGCTGGATAGGATGCAAAAGATTTGGCGGTAGCTCCTAACCATTGATTAGTATTTCTTATTGTTTCCATAAAGTCGTAGCCGAATGTCTTATGCATATCGCATCCTTAAGCGTACAGTTGAACTTCCTAGTGATTTCTAGTAACTCAATTTTGCAATGCTGCAAAGCAGAAAAACCACACGGAAAATTTATCATGACAGGTAAAAGTAATTCACTTGTGGAAACTGGTGATGTTTTAAATCAAAATTTGAAAAAGCTGGACCTGCTTACTAAACGGTTCCTTACGGTAGTGCAGAATAAGAAATCTTTAGATCCAGGCCTTCAAGGACCTGGTCAAGATTTGGCGATATCAGCAGCCTCAGCTTACTGGCAAAATATGGCTGAAAATCCATATAAAATTTTGGAACAGCAAGTAGAATTTTGGGGAAAAACCTTGCAAAATATGGTGGAAATGCAGCATGCATTCGTAGCTTCCGATGCCCCAACCATAGATAGCTATACTAAGGATTCGAGATTTGAAAACCCTTTGTGGAGCTTAAATCCATACTTCAATTTTGTTAAAAATCAATACTTGCAAAATTCTGATCTAATCAAAAAGACAGCTCAAAATATTGATGGTTTGTCGGAAAAAGAGAGAAAAAGATTAATCTATTTTACAGATCAAATTGTTGAGATGATGGCACCAACTAATTTTTTAGGCACCAACCCTGATGCTCTTGAGCTTGCTTTGAAGACAAACGGTCAATCTTTGATAGATGGTCTTGAAAACTTAATTGCAGATTTAGAGGCTAATGATGGAGAGTTAATAGTTCGTTTGGCTGACGAACAAGCTTTTGAGGTAGGAAAAAATCTAGGAACACAAGAAGGAAAGGTTGTCTATAGAAATAGGCTATTAGAGCTTATTCAATATAGCCCTAAAACGAAAACTGTTCATCAGATACCCTTGGTTATATTTCCTCCATGGATAAACAAATTTTACATTCTTGATTTAAGAAAGCAAAATAGTTTTATTTCCTGGCTTGTATCGAAAGGCTACACTGTTTTTGTAGTTTCTTGGGTTAATCCAGATGATAGTTATTCGGATGGAGGAATGGATGACTATATTACAGAAGGTTTTCTGAATGTAATTCAAGTGATTAAGTCTATCACCTCACAAAAACAAATAAATGCAATTGGGTATTGTTTTTTTTACAACGTTGACCGACTTCGCGGAACAGGGAGAGTTTACTCCTTTTCTGCAAAATGATTTCATAGACTCAATAGAGCGAGAGGTTACGCAATCGGGTATTCTGAAAAGTTTTATAATGGCTCGTACCTTTAGTTTTTTGCGATCTAACGATCTGATATACTCGCCCGCTATTAAAAGTTACATGATGGGTCAATCTCCTCCGGCTTTTGATTTGCTGTATTGGAATGGCGATGGTTCAAACTTGCCGGGCAAAATGGCAATAGAATATCTACGTGGCCTATGCCAAAAAAATAGTTTTTCACTTGGGAAGTTTGAGGTTGGGGGAACTGCCATATCACTAAACGACATAAGTATACCTATATGTGCAATTGGATGTGAGACAGATCATATAGCCGCTTGGAAAGATAGCTATAGGGGAGTTCAATTAATGGGATCAAAGGATAAAAAATTTATCCTGGCAGAATCTGGGCATATTGCTGGAATAATAAATCCCCCCCATAAAAATAAATACGGTTACTACCTGAATGAAAATTTAGATTCGGACGCTGAGGCTTGGCAAATAAATGCAACTCATTTTTCTGGTAGTTGGTGGCCCGTATGGGAAAAATGGATAGGATCCTTCTCTGGTGAAAAAGTGAAGGCGAGAAAGGGCTAATTTAACTACAAAACTAGGAGTTCGAGATGTCAAATCTAGACGACATAAATAAATTAATGAAAGACATGATGGGAAATTTTCCATTTGATACTGTTGGTGTTGAAAAAACATTCAAAAGTTCTGCTTTGTTAAATGAGAAGCTTGCTAATGTAGCTTTAGAAGCAGCGAGTAAATCTACCGAAATTTCTACGGCATGGGCAAAAAATACTATTGGTAAACTGCAAGCTGTTTCATCAGCAAAGGAAGAACCAGCAAATTATGTCGCAGCTATGACAGAATTTGCTTCAAATCAAGCGGAATTGGCATCAGAAAATGTGACCGCTTTTACCGAGATAGCAAAAAAGGTACAGATGGAAACCGTTGAAATTATTATGGCAGCAGGCAAGGAAATGACAGAAGAAGCTTCTTCCGCAGTAAAAAAAGCCTCTAAAGATGTAGCAGCGGCAAGTAAGAAAGTGGCTACGGTTAAATAAATTCGAAATCCTCCCTTCGAATTTTTAGGGTGTGTGGATAACACACCCTTTATTTTTTTTCTGCAACAGCATAAACTGTGCCGCAGTGCTGCATTTGGAGGGTACTTTGTCGGAAAAAAAAGAGACTTTATTAATAAAAAGATACGCAAGTCGAAGGTTATATAACACTGAGACGAGCGACTATGTAACCCTCGAAGACATTGCAAAATTTATACATGAAGGTAGGGATGTACAGATCCTTGATCTAAAATCAGGTGACGATCTAACGCGACAGTATCTTTTGCAAATTATAGCCGAGCATGAAAGTCGGGGAGAAAGCGTTTTACCAATCGATGTTCTTACTGATTTGGTGAGATCCTACACCACCCAAGCAACATCTGTAGTGCCTCAATTTCTTGAAATGTCATTTGAGATGCTCAGAGAGGGACAACAAAAAATGCTTGAGAATATTTCGTCTTCCAATACTCTGCCTGGCTTTGAAGCAATCAAAGCGCAACAAGAAGCTTTTTTAGCTGCCTTTTCAAATGGTTTTGGGAATTGGCCTATGCAAACTTCTTCTAAAGAAGGTACTGCGGGGGACGAAGTTAATAACAAAACAGAAGAATTAGAGTCGATTAAAAAGCAGCTATCTGATTTACAGGAACAGTTAAGCAAAATGAATAAATAAGGCTGTTCCTTAAATGCCTAATCTATCGCGCAATGCATACCAGCTCATAGCCAGGATAAGCAGAGGACTTTTAAATTTTGCTCCGCCGGGAAAAGACTTAATTGGGATATTAGCCATTGTGTTAAAGCCGTCTTGTTGTCCGTTTATAGCCAGTGAAAGCAGTTTTCCTGCGTGAGTTGCTGTCCCTAAACCATGACCTGAGAAACCTGAAACAGATAAAATTGTATCTGTTACTCGACAAAAATATGGCATTCTATTCATTGTAATTCCTAATGTTCCACCCCATGCATAATCTATTTTTACATTAGATAAGTGAGGAAATATCTCCAACATTGGTTTCAAAACTGTTGAAGTAATGTTTGTGGGGAACTTATAAGAATAATTCTCGCCCCCCCCAAATAAAAGTCGTTGATCATTTGAAAGGCGAAAATAATTTACTACGAATTTTGTATCAGCCACTGCTATGTCTTTAGCAAGAACACTTTTGGCTCTATCACCAAGCGGCTCGGTAGCTACTATAAAATTATTTATGGGCATGACTTTGGCTGCAACTTTTTGCTCTAAGTTGCCTAGATATCCGTTGCATCCCAGAACAACAAATTCAGATTGAATTTCCCCTGAATTTGTTAATGTTCTGTTTACTTTGCCAGGCAACAAACTTGTTACTTCAGATTTCTCAAAAATATCAGCTCCAGCTTGGATTGCAGCTTTTGCCAAGCCAAAAACAAATCTCAGTGGATGCAGGTGAGCAGCATTCATATCCAAAATGCCACCTTTGTATTTTTCAGAGCCACAGATTGCACTGCAGACTTTATGATCTAATTTCTCCAATCCATCATAATTATATTTTTTCTCAAGATACTCGGCATACTGATGAAGCCCTTTGACCTCTTTCGAATTGAAACCTAATGTTGCAACACCTGGTTTTAAGTGACAGTCGATTTTGTTTGTTTTTATAATCTCTTTAACTGTGTTCACAGCATCTTTGGCAAGAAGCCAAAGATTATCTGCGTGTTTTTCACCCAAATAACTTACAAGTTCATCTTGGCTTACTCTTTGGCCAGCACCAAGTTGACCACCGTTACGGCCTGAGGCTCCAAATCCAACTCTATGAGCTTCTAAAACAGCTACAGAATAGCCTAACTTTGATAAATGGAGTGCGGTGCTTAAGCCTGTATATCCAGCACCCACTATACATACATCATATTTTTTGGCTCCCTTGAGAATTGGAAATGGATCTAAATGTTTGGCCGTTGCCGCGTACCAGCTATCTGGATACTTCCCTAAGGTATCATTTGAATGCAATAAATTCATACGTTTAGTAAAAGGTGTTCTCGTTCCCAAGGACTAATGACTTGTAGAAACTCGTCATATTCTGCTCTTTTAACTATTGAGTAAACCCGAGCAAACTCTGGATGTAGCACTTGATGAAAATCTGTTGCCTGTTCAAAAATATCAAGCGCCTGTCCCATAATTCGGGGTATTTCAGCTTCTCCTTCGTATGCTTCACCACGGAATTGCTTGATTGGACGAATTTCATTTACCATTCCCAAATAACCACAAGCTAATGAAGCAGCTATTCCTAGATATGGATTACAATCCATCCCACCCACTCTATTTTCAATTCGTCTCGCCTCCGGATCAGACAAGGGTATTCGTATTCCTGTGGTTCTATTGTCTCGACCCCATTCCAAGTTTATTGGTGCAGCATGGTCTTTTACATAGCGACGATAGGAGTTTACGTAAGGGGCCATCACGGCAATCGCTGCTGGCATGTATTTCTGTAGTCCACCTATGAAGTGGTAAAATAGATCTGTCTCCCCTCCTTGAGGGCCTGAAAATGCATTAAATCCACTCTCTAAATCAATGATGGAGTGGTGAATATGCATGGCGCTGCCCGGCTCATTTTCAATTGGCTTCGCCATAAAGGTTGCAAAACAGTCATGCCGTAAGGCTGCTTCTCGTATTAATCTCTTGAAATAGAACACCTCATCGGCAAGTTTTATTGGGCATCCATGTCGGAGGTTAATTTCCAGCTGGCCTGCACCACCTTCTTGTGTAATACCGTCAATTTCAAAACCCTGCGCTTCGGAAAAGTCGTAAATATCATCTATTACTGGGCCAAATTCATCAACTGCAGTCATTGAATATGCCTGCCGAGCAGCAGCAGGGCGTCCTGACCGTCCCATCATCGCCTCAATTGGGTTAGCAGGATCTAGATTGCGAGCAACAAGAAAGAATTCCATTTCTGGAGCGACAATGGGGTCCCAGCCCTTTTCGTGATATAGGGAAACGACTCTTTTTAAAACATTTCTGGGGGCAAACGGTATGGGTTCATCTTTACGATCAAACGCGTCATGAATAACTTGTAAAGTCCAATCACCTGTCCATGGTGCTGCTGAAGCGGTTGAGATATCAGGCTTCAGTATCATATCTCTTTCAACGAAACCTTCTTCACCGGCAGCTTCGCCCCAACCACCAGTTATTGTTTGAAAAAATATGGAATCTGGAAGATGAAAAGAATTTTGCCGAGAAAACTTTGTAGCGGGAACAGCCTTTCCTCGCGCTATCCCGGGAAGATCGGCAATAACACATTCCACTTCATCCAATTTCTTGCCTTTAATATATTCTTTTGCTGCCTCAGGAAAACTCGAGATCATTTCATCTAATTTACTCATCTTCCACCATGTAGTAACGTGCTGAACTTATTAACTATTTCATTTAAAGATACTTCCATATCGAAATTACTCAAAGCTTCTTTTAATAAGTTCTCTGGCACACGACCTTTTCCCCTGGTTTCAACCAAACCCTTTATAACTTCGTGAGTAAATTCTGGGTGTGGTTGAGTTGTTAAAATGGTATTTCCGTAACTTAATGCGGCATACTTGCAGAATGAATTTTCAGCCAAAACTTTAGCCTTCACGGGTTTTTCAATTACTTGGTCTTGGTGCCAGGCATTTAAGTACATACTTTCACCATCCCAATTATATTCTTGGATACCCACCGACCATCCGCCTGAAAATTTTTCTACCTTTCCCCCTAGAGCTTGAGCGATTATCTGGTGTCCAAAGCAAATACCCAGCAGGGGGATTTTCTCTTTCTCAATTTTTCTAATAAACTCTTCAAGCGGTTTAATGAAACTATGCTTTTCATAGACACCATGCCTGGACCCAGTGATTAGCCAACCCTCTGCCTCAAAAGGTGATGCAGGAAAAACCATTGCCTCAATATCGTAGGACTTAAACTCAAACCCTTGGCCAGAAAATAGGTTTTCAAACATTTTAGAATAATCCCCAACCTTATTTTGCACTTCAGTTGGAGCATGACCTGCTTCTAGAATACCTATTTTCATAAAATACCCTTAAATTGCCGCAACATAGTATTTCCAATGTTTACTTGATACAATCTTTTTAAATTCAGATAATTCTTGTCGCTTGGTTCTCACTAAATTGTCAATTAATTGGTTAGAAAATATCTTTTTAATAAATGGATCATTTTCAAAACAATCTATTGCTTCCTTCCAACTTTCAGCCAGCTTTTCAGCCCTATTGCTATATCCATTATTCGATACTGGTCTTGCCGGCTTAAGTTTATTTTCAATGCCTAAAAGTGCAGAACCCAACACTACTGCCATGGCAAGATATGGGTTAGTATCACCGCCTGCCACTCTATGTTCAATACGTTTTGATGCAAAGTCACCACCTGGAATTCGTATCGCAGTTGTTCTGTTTTCGTAACCCCACTGTGCCGAAGTTGGCGCATGAGCATTTTTTACAAATCTTTTATAGCTATTTCCAAATGGAGCAAAAATCAAAGTTGAACCACGAAGGCCCTTGAGACATCCAGCAACAGCCCATCTCAAAACTTCTGAACCTTCGTTTGTTTTATTATCAAAGATATTGTCACCATCAAGATTGAGAATTGAAAAATGGATATGCATGCCATTACCTGCATCCTGTAAATAGGGTTTAGCCATAAATGTTGCCGCCATGCCGTGTTTTCTGGCCAGCCCTTTGGCCAGTGATTTGAATAACCATGCATCATCACTGGCTTTTAATGCCTCACAATGTTTAAGTGTAACTTCAAATTGGCCACACCCTGACTCGGAAATAATAGATTGCACGTTAATTCCCATTTGTTCACAACTATCCTGAAGGTCGGTAAAGAAATCTTCGAAACAATCAAGTTCAGATATGCCAAGAATATCGGGAGTAGATAATCGTTTTTTTGAAATCGGATTGATGGGAGGCAAAATAGAATTCTTGCTTTCATCTATTAGATGAAATTCCATCTCTGTGGCGGCTAAAACTTTTAATCCTTTTGTCTCGTAATTTTTTAAAATACGCTCTAGAGCATAACGAGGATCACCTTCAAACGGCATTCCAGTTTCCATGAACATCGACATCGGGACTAGTGCCGTAGGGTTTTTTAACCAAGGAATTGGGATTGCACCGCGATGGGTACTTTTTAATAAGCCATCCTGATCCCCAGTTTCGAAAACTAAAGGACTGTTCTCAATATCGGTACCAAAAACATCTACATTCAAAGCCGAAAGAGGCATTCGTATACTGCCATCTTTAAATTTCTTTTCTTCAAATTTAGGTAAAATCTTCCCTCGCATCTGACCATTTAGATCACATGCTGCAATTCTAACGTTTTTTATTTTATCTGGATCTAACATGATTAAAATTCTTTATGAAAACAACGATCACACTAGTTTGATAGTATGTACAATAATTTTCTACAAAACTAACGTATTAGTTTGATTTTAAACTTTATTTTGGAATGTTGCTCTTTTGGTAAGTGATTATTTAATTTTCTATTAGCTATGCCAAATAAGCCAATGAGAATAAGGGTTAAAATAATAAAGTACCCGGCTAGAATTGGGTATGGAATAAAAGGATTGAAAGTTTTGTCGGCAAAATAATTTGCATAGTAAAGTGCGTCGCCCCGTTGTTGCCATGCTGGAAATCCTGAAAAAAATACGAGCGTAGTTGCATGAAATAGAAAAATAGCTTCATTCGTATAAGCCGGCCAAGCCAGCCTTAGCATAGTTGGCCATATTATACGCCGAAATCGAGCCCAACCGGTTATTCCATAAGCATCAGCAGCTTCAATATCATTTTTTGGTATGGCTCTAAGGGCACCATAAAATATCTCACCACTATAAGCTGCAGTATTGCAAAAAAGAACAAATAAGGCTCCAGCCCATGCTGATGTTAAGGGGGAAAAAAATGTGAAATTTTGTTTTAAGGATAAAAATAAAAAATAGGCAAAGAAAAATTGGATGAACAGGGGTGAGCCTCTGAACACGAATATAAACCATTCGGAGGCTTTTCTTAGATAAAAATGATTTGCGGCCTTTCCCAAAGCTAACAGTGTGGCGAGCACAAAGCCACTGGCAAGCGCAACGGTTCCAAAATAAATATTCCATAACATACCAGATCCAATAAGCGTCAACTGATGGCAAATTGTAAAATCTGTTTTAGGTAACAATCTCTCTCCTAAGCCGATCGATCGAAGCCCGTAATCTGTTATAATTTCAAAGCAGCTCATCTTCCAACTTGTCCTTGTAAGTTACTACCTAGCGTAGCTGCTCCACGAGAAAGACGTTTGGTTAGACCATCTATCGTCACTTCTGATATTCTTGTAAAAATAAGATAGAAGACGAGTAAGCCAAAAAAATACCATACTCTCCAGTCTCCATGCGGATAACTTGTAAATTTTGCAGTCTTTGTGCCACCAAGTTCTCTAGCCCAATAAACGATATCTTCTATACCGAGTAAAAACAAAAGTGGCGTGGCCTTTATCAAAATCATCCATAAATTTCCAAGTCCTGGAAGTGCATATATCCACATTTGAGGAACCAATATTCTTCGAAACACTTGTCCATCCGTCATTCCAAATGAAACAGCAGTTTCAAGTTGTGACTTTGGTACTGCGCGCATCGCTCCATAAAGAACATTTGCGGCAAATGCTCCAAAGACTATTGCAAAAGTAAAAACTGCTAGAAAAAAACCATAAACTTCATGTATCCACTGCGGCGAGGAATTTAAGGGTAATTTTGCAATTGTGCAGACTATAAAATCATTGCCCTGTCGAATAGGTTCGTTCCATTCAGGGCATAACGTTTTATGCCTTATCCACTCAAAAAATTGATCCAGCGCAATCACAAAAAAAAGAAAAAAAGCAATATCCGGAACACCTCTTACAATAGAAATGTAGGCGTTTCCGATTACTTTGACCAAGACATTCTTTGATCTTGCCATCACAGCGCCACCAAATCCAAACAATAAGGCTGTCGGGGCAGTGAGTGCTAACAGCAAGAGCACAGTTCCCACTGAATAAAAAAGGTTCATGTGCTTGGGGGTTGTCATGTAGCAACTCAGCCAAGATAATCCACTTAGCTGTTCAGGATTTGTACAAAATTCAAACATTTAATAGTACAATTCCTTCGAAAATTAAAAATTATTTTGTAAAAGTTGTGCAGGTAACAAATCAGTTCTTATCTGATTGGTATAGTGATCCGAGCTTGAATTGCGTCGCTCGGATCACAAACATTTTTTAGAATGTTTCGCCAATTTCCCATTTGGTTATTAAAGCATTGAGTGTCCCGTCAGCCTTCATTGACTCAATAGCTGCAGTGAACTTATCACGAAGCTCAGCGTCACTTTTACGGATACCCATGCCAACGCCACCTCCTATTAAAGGTCTATCACCAACAAACATAAGACCTGAGTCTTCTGCCGCAATTGGTTTCAAATATGAGTCATCTGCGAGGACAGCATCAGCCTCGCCATTTCTGACGGCGGCAATTGTTTCCTCTGGTGTCGCAAATTCTACCAGTGTCGCTCCTGTTTCAGCTATATATGCTGCTTGTATAGTATTTGATTGTGCTGCAATCACGCCAGTAGACCAGTTGGCACCTTCTGATGCTGCTAAATAAGATGACGGATCGGGTTGCGTATAGTTTGTAGTGAAATCTATTTTTTCTTTGCGATCATCAGTAATTGACATGCCGGCGATTATTGTATCGTAGTTTCCTGATACAAGGTTAGGAATGATACTATCCCAATCATTCAGTACCCACTCACAATTTAACTCTGCTCGTTTACAAAGTTCGTCGCCGAGTTCGCGTTCAAAACCAGCTACTTCTCCATTGTCATCAACAAAATTCCATGGAGGGTAAGCGCCCTCGGTTCCCATTCGAATTACTGAGTGGCTTCCAGCAAGAGACAACCCTGCTGTTAGACCCCAAATTAAGGTACTCATTATCAGTTTTTTCATCTTTTTTCTCCTATTGATGTTTATGCTGCACGAGTTGAACTTAGAAACTTTTGCAACCTTTCTGATTTAGGCGATTTGAATAAAGAGTTTGGTGAGCCTTCCTCTTCTATTAATCCCTGGTGTAAAAACACCACGTGATTTGAAACGTCAGCAGCAAGTTTCATATCGTGTGTCACAATAATCATCGTACGCCCCTCTAGTGCCAAATCTTTTATTACCTTTATAACCTCTTGTTCTAATTCAGGATCAAGTGCTGAGGTAGGTTCATCAAACAATAATGCACTAGGCTCCATACACAAGGCTCTTGCAATTGCAGCCCTTTGCTGTTGCCCTCCTGATAACTCGGAAGGAAAAGCGTTCCACTTTTCTCCTATCCCAACTTTGTTCAAATAAGCATGGGCATTATCTTCCGCTTTTTCTCTTGCTAAACCGAGGACAGAAACTGGGGCCTCAACTACATTTTGTAGAACGGTCATATGAGACCATAAATTAAACTGTTGAAACACCATTGATAGATTGGTTCGCATCAACCGAACTTGATTAGGGTCCGCTGGTGCTCTGTTATCACCTCTCCCTGTCCACTTGATTTTTTCGCCAGAAAATTTTATCTCGCCCTGCTGACTATTTTCTAAAAGATTTGCGCATCTCAAAAGCGTTGATTTTCCAGAACCTGATGAGCCAATCAGAGATATAACTTCGCCTTGCTTTGCAGATATATTCACTCCGTTTAGAACGTTTAAATCTCCAAAAGATTTATGAAGATTTTTAATTTCGATGACTGTTTCAGCTTTATCCACGCGATTCTCAAATCTCCTTATGGGATAATTGTAGAGAGAAACATTTATTTAATGCAATGATGAAACCTATGTTACGCAAATTTTTGTACAATTTTGTACCTCAAATAAAATTTTGGTCATTTTTGGGTTTATAGATATTTTTCTTCATCTAGCTTGATAAAATCTTTTAAATATAAAGTAGATCTATCTTGATCAGATAAAATCTGAATTGCATTCTTAACCGCATAGAATAATTCATCTTTTAGGCCTAGCTTGCTTGTTATAAATGGTAGCCCCGGGGTGGGTTCTGTTTGATCAAAAACCTTAATCTTGTTTACGAATTTGTCATATTTTTGAATAAGGCGCCAACTTTGAGCATCGATCGCTGCAAAATCAATTCGACCGTCTGCCACCGCTTTTGCAGATGATCGGTGTGAACCAGTCCTTGTTGTGCTTTTAGGGGATATATCGAGTTTTTGAAAATGATTTATTGGTGCGTTCCAGCCAGAATTAGAAAATTTATCATTGTAACCAAAATTGCCGTTTTTTAGTTGTGAAAGAGTGCGGTCTGATTGCCCAATTATTATACTATTATAATAACCAGGTGGACAATTGGGTAGTTTGTAATCTGGTGTGCCAACATAAATAGTATTTTTAAATAAAACTTCGCGGTAGGGCGTACTACAGGTCTGTGCCAGCAGTAGATCCGGTGAAGTCCATAATTCCCACAAATCAATATTTCTTGATAATTTCTGAGGAGATCCATGTATCTGTTTGTGAATTAATTGCCAAAAATTATCGTGAGCTTGAAACAATTCAGGCCGTTCATACATTGGGAGAC
>LUMI01000284.1_pt1 | contig 24518 bp, 24 predicted proteins | sample 729681 | NCBI WGS metagenome assembly LUMI01 (sample SAMN03860267, study PRJNA289734) | marine metagenome | biome: seawater column; feature: ocean; material: water; isolation source: Red Sea water column Station 34 - depth 10m | place: Saudi Arabia: Red Sea | collected 2011-10-15 | depth 10 m
CAGTTATATTATTTTTCATGGGATCAGGTCCTATAAAAGGATTTTCAATTACATTAGGAGTTGGAATTTTGACAACACTATTTTCTGTTTACTTTATAGCAAGGTTATTTACTGCTTTTTATGTAATTAAAAACAAAGACAAAGAGGCCTTGATATAATGAGAGAGATATCTTTTAACAAATTTTATAAACCATTTAATATCCTTTCAATTATCTTAATAATTGCTTCCTTAGGATTATTAATGTTTAAAGGTTTAAATTATGGTGTTGATTTTAAAGGTGGTACATTAATTGAATTAAGAACTGATCAAAATTCAGCAAATATTACCAAAATTCGTGACAGTTTTAATCAAATGAATTTAGGCGATGTATCAGTCAAAAACTTTGGGAACGAAACCGATTTTATAGTTAAATTTGAAAAACAAAATTCTAATGATCCAAAATTTATAGATAATCTAAAAACAAAACTATCTTCTTCTATTAGTTCTCTAGATTTTAGAAGAGTTGAAAATGTAGGTCCAAAAGTAAGTGCAGAGTTATTGCAATCAGGCATTATTGCAATTGGCTTGTCCTTAGCAGCAATGTTATTTTACATTTGGATTAGATTTGAATGGCAATTTAGTTTAGGTGCAATAGTAGCATTATTTCATGATGTCATAATTACTCTAGGAATTTTTTCTTTATTCTCATTAGAAATAAATTTATCAATTGTTGCAGCTGTATTAACTATAGTTGGATATTCAATGAACGATACTGTTGTTATTTTTGATAGAGTTCGTGAAAATTTAAGAAAGCACGCAGATATAAAAATTTTTGAATTAACAAATATTTCAATAAATCAAACTTTATCTAGAACAATTATAACTTCTGCAACTACTCTTTTGGCATTGTTATCTATTTTTATTTTTGGTGGTGAAATTTTAAAAGGTTTTTCATTAGCAATGATATTAGGTGTAGTTTTTGGTACATACTCATCAATATATATTGCTAATCCAATACTTGTATTACTTAAAGTATCACAAAGAACTATTGTTAAAGAAGAAAAGGATTAATATAAATTTTGTGCCGCAACCATTGAAAGCAGCATTGGTAAAGATAACAAAGTATTTGTCCTTGAAAATAGCATAGCTGTTTTAGCAGACTTTGCTTTTAAATCAGGTTCACATTCAACTATACCAAGAGCTCTTTTTTGATTTGGCCAGATAACAAACCAAACATTAAATGCCATTATAAGACCTAACCACATTCCAATTCCTATTGCAGTATTTTTTCCTCCACCAGATCCAATTCCAAGACTTAATGCTTGGTGAACATAGCCATTTAAATATGCAAGTATTAATCCAGATACAACAGTTAGAAGAGCTGCCCATCTAAACCAAAATAATGCTGAAGGTGCAATAACTTTTCCAATAGCTGGTTTTTGTTCATCCGGGATTTTTGGCATGTTAGGTATCTGTACAAAATTAAAGTACCATAATAATCCAATCCACATTATTGCAACAACAACATGGATATATCTAAACAACCAACTCCAAAAAAGAACGTCTAAATCAAAACCACCATTACCAAAATATAACCCTAAAAATAGAATAATAGATATTGCTATTGATAAATGTACAGTTTTTGAAAGTGATTGTAGAATCGAACTCATTCAAATTTTATACTATCTTTTTAACTTAAAATTAAGCTGTTTTTTTGAACTTTGTGTTCAATAAGGGTTTTAAAAATTTCCCAGTGTAACTTTGTTCAATTTTAGCTACTTCTTCAGGTTTACCTTCTGCGATAATATTACCACCTTTAACACCACCTTCTGGACCCATGTCAACAATATAGTCTGCTGTTTTTATAACATCTAAATTATGCTCAATTACAACAACTGAATTTCCAGTTGCTACAAATGTATGCAGTATTTCTAATAATTTTTTAATATCGTGTTGATGCAAACCTGTAGTTGGTTCATCTAAAATATACATTGTTCTTCCTGTTGATCTTTTAGACAATTCTTTAGCGAGTTTAATTCTTTGTGCTTCTCCTCCAGATAATGTGGTCGCTTGTTGTCCAATTTTAATATAACCAAGACCAACTTTTTTAAGTGTTAGTAATTTAGTTTTTATATTAGAAATATTTTCAAAATAATCACAACCTTCATCAACAGTCATATTCAAAACATCGGCAATGCTCTTATCTTTAAATTTTATTTCCAAAGTTTCTCTGTTGTAACGTGTTCCCTTACATTCATCACAAGTAATATAAACATCTGGTAAAAAATGCATTTCATAGGTAATTACACCATCACCTTCACAAGCTTCACATCTTCCTCCTTTAACATTGAAAGAGAAACGGCCAGGTTTATAACCTCTGCTTTTAGATTCAGGTAGATTAGTAAACCAGTCTCTTATTGGGCCAAATGCACCAGTATAAGTTGCCGGATTTGATCTAGGTGTTCTACCTATTGGGGATTGATCAATGTCAATTACTTTATCAATTAATTCTATTCCTTTAAATCCTCTAAAAGGTTGTGGTATTTTTCTAGACTTATTATTGTTTAAAGTCAGGTTTAGAGCATTATACAATGTCTGAAGAACTAATGTTGATTTACCGCTACCAGAAACACCAGTAACACATGTAAAACTTCCAAGAGGTATTTTCAAATTTACATTATTTAAATTATTTCCACTCGCACCATTTATTTCTAAAAATCTTCCATTTTTTGCAAGTCTTCTATTTTTTGGAATAGGAATATAACTTTTATTTGATAAATATCTTCCAGTAATACTCTGGTCATTTTTCAAAATTTCATTGTAACTACCTTGTGCAACTACCTCGCCACCTTTGTTTCCAGCCTCAGGCCCAAGATCAATAATGTGATCAGCATTTTCCATTGTCTCTGTATCATGCTCAACTACAATTACTGTATTTCCAAGATCTCTTAATCTTTTTAAAGCATCGATTAATTTAACATTATCTTTTTGATGCAAACCTATAGAAGGTTCATCCAAAACGTATAGAACACCTGTAAGACCTGATCCTATTTGAGATGCTAATCTAATTCTTTGCGCTTCACCCCCTGAAAGAGTTCCAGATTCTCTTGATAAAGTAAGATAATCTAAACCAACATTCAATAAGAAATCTAACCTTTCATTAATTTCTTTTAATATATGCTGTGCTATCTTTAATTGTCTTTTATCTAGATTATTATTTAGTGAGTTAAACCATTGTTTAGCATCATGGATTGATTTTTCTGTTACTTCACTAATATTTAAATCGTTAATTTTTACGCATAACGCCTCATCTTTTAATCTATGACCATTACATCTTTCACATTTTGTGTCTGATTGATATTGAGCAATTTCCTCTCTTTTCCAATCACTATCTGTTTCTAAGTATCTTCTTTCTAGATTGTTAATTACACCTTCAAATGTTTTTTTATGAGAATATTTTTCGTAACCATCATCATAGGTAAATTTAATTTCTTCTTCATCTGATCCAAATAGAATTACATCTTTGATCTTTTTTGTTAATTTTGACCATTTATCATCTAAAGAAAATCCATAATGCTTTGATAAAGACGCTAATGTTTGAGCATAATACATCGAAGACGATTTTGCCCAAGGTTCAATAGCACCATCTGCAATGGATTTTTTTTCATTTGGTACTACTAATTTTGGATCAACATTTAGCTTAATACCAATTCCTTCACATTCCTCGCATGCTCCGTAGGGACTGTTAAATGAAAATAATCTTGGTTCTATTTCTTCAATTGTAAATCCACTCTCAGGACAAGCAAATTTTGTAGAAAAAATTATTTTTTCAGTTTTTCTAAATTTCTTTGGCAATGTTTCGTTTTCATATTCAACAAACAATAAACCATTTGCAAGATTCACAGCTGTCTCAACACTCTCAGCTAATCTATTACCTAGTGATGAATTTATTACAATTCTGTCTACTAGTATTGAAATGTCATGTTTTATTTTTTTATTTAATTCTGGTACTTCATCGATTTCATACAATTGATCATCTACTTTAATTTTTCTAAAACCTCTTTTTTTATAATTTAAAATATCTTTTCTATATTCCCCCTTACGACCTCTAACTACAGGTGCGTATAAATATATTGTCGATTTTTTTGGTAATTCTTTAATTTTATCAACTATTTGACTGATTGTTTGAGATGTAATTGGCTTTCCTGTAAATGGTGAGTATGGAATTCCTGCTCTTGCGTATAAAACTCTCATATAATCGTAAATTTCAGTAACAGTAGCAACAGTTGATCTTGGATTTTTTGAGGTATTTTTTTGCTCTATTGATATAGCTGGGCTTAATCCTTCAATAAGATCAACATTAGGCTTTTTCATTTTATCTAAAAACTGACGGGCATACGCAGATAAACTTTCAACATATCTTCTTTGACCTTCGGCATATATTGTATCAAAAGCTAATGATGATTTTCCTGAGCCAGATAAACCTGTAATTACCACAAATTTATCCTTAGGAATTTCTAAAGAGATATTTTTTAAATTGTGCTCTTTTGCACCCTTAATAACTATCTTTTTAAGCATAATTTTTGTTGCTTTAGATTAATAAAATTAATATTCAAGCTATTTAGTGATATAAATAAGCATATCAGATATAAAATATTATGGCAGGTAGTTTAAATAAAGTACTTTTAATTGGTCGATTAGGCGCAGATCCAGAAGTTAAACAGATGGTTAACGGTAAAAGTGTTGCTAGATTAAGTTTAGCAACCAGTCAATCCTGGAAAGATAAGAATACAGGCGAAAAAAAAGAAAAAACAGAATGGCACCGTGTAGTTGTATTTAATGAAGGACTAGTAAATGTTGTGCAGCAGTATTTAAAAAAAGGGGCACAAATCTATGTTGAAGGACAACTTTCAACAAGAAAATGGAAAGATGAACAAACTGGTCAAGATAAGTATTCAACTGAAATTTTAATACAAGGGTACAACTCTTCTCTAACAATGTTAGGGGGCGGCAATCAAAATTCTATACCTTCGCAAGATAATAAACAAAATTTTGATGATAATAGTATTGCCCAAAACGAAATGGATGACGACATCCCATTTTAGTTTTTATGGAAAAGAACGAAATTTCTAAAGACATTAATATAAAACCTATTTCTATGTATGATGAAATGAGTTCATCATATTTATCTTACGCTATGAGCGTAATCATCAGTAGAGCCTTACCTGATGTTAGAGATGGCTTAAAGCCGGTACATAGACGTATACTTTATGCAATGCATAAAGGTGGTTTTGATTGGTCAAAACAATTTAGAAAATCAGCAAGAATAGTTGGAGATGTAATTGGTAAATATCACCCTCATGGAGACCAAGCTGTTTACGATGCACTTGTTAGGATGGTTCAAGATTTTTCTATGAGCTTACCTTTGATCGATGGTCAGGGAAATTTTGGATCTATTGATGGCGACCCTCCAGCTGCGATGAGATATACCGAAACAAGATTAGCAAAAATTTCCCAATATCTTTTAGATGACATTGAAAAAAACACCGTAAGTTTTAAAAGTAATTACGATGAAACAGAACAAGAACCAGATGTTTTGCCCGCACAATATCCAAATCTACTAGTTAATGGGGCAGGTGGTATTGCTGTTGGTATGGCTACAAGTATTCCACCTCATAATCTTGGAGAAGTAATAGATGGAACTTTAGCTCTGATTAAAAATAAAGATATTAAATTAAATGAATTAATGAAGCATATACCTGGACCAGATTTTCCAACTGGTGGAATAATAATAGGTAAAGATATAATTAAAGCTGGTTATAAATCTGGAAGAGGATCTTTTAAAATAAGAGGAGATGTAAAGATAGAACAACAAAAAAACGGTAGAGAGAGGTTGGTAATTACCTCGATACCCTATCAAGTAAATAAATCTGTTTTAAATGAGAGAATAGCCGAATTAGTAAGAGATAAAAAAATAGAAGGTATTAGAGATATTAGAGACGAGTCTAATAGAGAAGGTATTAGAGTTGCAATTGATCTAAGGTCAGGCGTTGAACCTGAAACAATAAAAAGACAACTTTATAAATATACATCCATTGAAAGCTCATTTGGATTTAATACTCTTGCAATTGTTGATAGCAAACCAAAAACCTGCAACTTAAAAGATTTTTTAGAAAACTTTTTAAAGTTTAGAGAAGATGTAGTTATAAAGAAAACAAAATTTGATCTCAAGAAAGCAGAAGATCGTGTTCATATATTAATTGGTTTATCAGTTAGTGTTGAAAATATCGATAAAGTTATCAAAATAATAAGACAATCAAAAAATCCAGATGAAGCAAAAAATTCTTTGTTAAAAACTAAATGGAAAATAAACAAGTCCGAAAAATTAATTAAATTAGTTGATAATAAAAATTATAAAGGTGCTTATAGCCTGTCCTTAGAACAAGTTGTTTCTATTCTTGAGTTAAGATTGCAAAAGCTAACAGCTCTAGGTATTAACGAAATTGAAGTTGAAATAAAAAAACTTGCTGAACTAATCACTCAATATAAAAAAATAATTAATTCTAAAGCTGAATTATTAAAAGTAATAAGCTCTGATTTACAGCAAATAAAAGAAAAATTTGCTGAACCAAGAAGAACTCAAATAATTGATGCTGTATTAAACTACGATATAGAAGAAACTATTCAAAAAGAGTCTGTGATAATTACAATTACTCTTCAAGGGTACATCAAAAGAGGCGCATTAAGTAACGTTAAACAGCAAAAGCGTGGTGGAAAAGGAAAAACAGGAATTAAAACAAGAGATGAGGACTCTGTTGTTCAAACACTTTCAGTAAATACTCATACATCTGTGTTATTTTTCTCCACTGAGGGATTGGCTTATAAAATTAAAGCATGGAAAATACCTGAAGGATCTGCTTCATCTAAAGGAAAATCACTATTTAATATATTACCGCTTAAAAATCATCAATCTATAAGCTCAATTATGCCATTTCCTGATGAAAACGTTGATACAAAAGGAATGCATATTATTTTTGCAACAGCCAAAGGGAAAGTTAGAAAAAATAATCTAGAAGATTTTACCTCTATAAATCAGTCAGGTAAAATTGCTATGAAATTAGACTCAGATGATAAAATTATTGGTGTTAAAATTTGTAAAGACGATCAAGATATTATTTTAAGTACTAATTTTGGTAAATGTATCAGGTTTGAATCTAAAAAACTTAGAGTTTTCAAAGGCAGATCGTCAAAAGGAATAAGAGGAATAAATTTAGCTGACAAAGACTCGATTGTGTCTTTATCAATAATTAATCACGACCAAAAAATTTCAAAAAAATCGACAAAAGATGCAAAATCTGAACATAACGCTAAAGAGAAATTTATACTATCTATAACAGAAAATGGTTACGGAAAAAGAACATCTCATTATGACTTTAGAGTTACCAATAGAGGCGGAAAAGGAATTATTGGAATAGTTAATTCATCAAGAAATGGAAATGTATCATCTTCATTTCCAGTGTTTGAAGGTGACCAAATATTAATTTCTACAAACAAAGGAAGAGTAATAAGAACAGCCGTAAAAGAAATTAGAGTTGCAGGCAGAAATACTCAAGGTGTAAGAATAATTAAACTTTCTGGAGATGAAAAAGTTGTTTCAGCAATCAAACTTGATGATAATTTAATTTAATGAAAAATGTTGCTATATATCCTGGTACTTTTGATCCGATAACGTTTGGACATATTGATGTTATTAAAAAAGCTTTAAAATTTGTTGAAAAGGTTGTTGTTGCAATATCTGATGGCAATCAAAAAAATTTTTTATTTCCTATAGATGAGAGAGTAGAAATTGTAAAAAAAGCTTTATTCTCTGATTTAAAATTTAAAAATAAAAACATAGAAGTTATAACTTTTAATTCATTGACAACAGAATTATGTAAAAAATATAAGTCCAATATAATATTAAGAGGACTTAGAGCTGTGTCTGACTTTGAGTATGAATTTCAATTAGCTGGCATGAACAGAAAATTATACAATAAAGTTGAAACAATTTTCTTAATGTCAGATGTTGAAAACCAAATTATCTCATCAAGATTTGTTAAAGAAATTGCACAACACAACGGTGATTTGAAAAAATTTACAACTAAAAGCACAATTAAATCTTTAAAGGAGAGATATGTTTAAATACTTAAATATTTTATTTTTTTTATTAATAACTTTAATCACTAACGTAAATGCAAAGGAGAATATAATGATTTTAAAATTAAAAGATGGTGATGTCAAAATTGAAATGTTTCCAGACGTCGCGCCAAATCATGTAAAAAGAATTACAGAATTAGCTAACAGTGGAAAATACGATAATGTTGTTTTTCACAGAGTTATAGATGGTTTCATGGCTCAAACCGGAGATGTAAGGTTTGGAAATTCTTCTTCTTCAGATTTTAATCTTCAAAGAGCTGGAATGGGAGGTTCTGATTTGCCAGATTTGAAAGAAGAATTTAATGATATTCCTCATGAAAGAGGAACTGTTTCAATGGCAAGATCTTCAGATCCAAATAGTGCAAACAGCCAATTTTTTATTTGTTTTGAGCCAGCGCCTTATTTAGATAGAAATTATACAGTTTTTGGCAAAGTAATAGAGGGCATGGAGTTTGTTGATAAAATTAAAAAAGGGGATGGACCAAATGGTTCTGTCTCTGATCCAGATAAAATAATAAGTTTTAAGTCAGAATAATTTAAATGAATGACATTAAAAAAATTCAATTTTAATGTTAATCATACAGACAAATATTCTAGAACAGGCGTAATAGAAACTCATAGAGGAAGTATTAATACTCCTGCTTTTATGCCTGTTGGCACACAAGCAACTGTAAAAGGTGCTTTCATAAATGATGTTATAAAAACTGGTAGTGAAATAATTCTAGGTAACACTTATCATTTAATGATCAGGCCTGGAGTGGAGAGAATTTCAAATGCAGGAGGCTTACATGAATTTATGAATTGTAAGCTACCTATCTTAACTGACTCTGGTGGTTTTCAAGTGATGTCTTTATCAAAATTTAACAAAATTGATAGAGAGAAGGGGGCAATTTTTCAGTCACACATTGATGGAAAGAAATTTATCCTTAGTCCGGAAGAGAGCATTAGAGTTCAAAAGGGATTGAACTCAGACATTGTAATGGTAATGGATGAGTGTCCAAAAAAAACTGATGATTATAAAAAAATTAAAAAATCTATGGAATTATCCATGTATTGGGCCCAGAGATCTAAAGATGCTTTTGGCGATAATCCACACAAAGGATTATTTGGAATTGTTCAGGGCGGACTATTTGAAGATTTAAGGATAAAATCTTTAGAAGAATTAATTAAAATTGATTTTAATGGTTACGCGATTGGTGGTCTTGCGGTAGGTGAATCACAGGACGAAATGTTTAAAGTTTTAGATTTCATAAAAGATTATATGCCAAAGGATAAACCTAGATATCTAATGGGTGTTGGCACTCCCTCTGACATTCTTGGAGCTGTTAAAAGAGGAGTGGATATGTTTGATTGTGTTTTACCTACAAGGTCAGGTCGTACTGGATTGGCTTTTACTTGGAACGGCAGAGTTCAGATTCGTAACTCAAAACATCAAAATGATAATTCGCCTCTAGATTTAAATGTTACAAAATTTGATTTAAACAAATATTCTAAAAATTATTTAAATCATCTCTTTAATACCAACGAAATGTTAGCTTCCATGCTGCTCACGCTGAATAATATAAATTTTTATCAAGAACTAATGAGTGAAATTAGAAAAAATATTAAAAATGGAACTTTTGACGAGTTTCACGATAAGTACATTAATATACTGTAAAATTTATCCATTGATAAATAGTCAAAAATCAATATAAGGACCAGCGTTGGGCCGTTAGCTCAGTTGGTAGAGCAATTCCCTTTTAAGGAATGGGTCGATGGTTCGAGTCCATCACGGCTCACCACTAATTTACACAATTGGTGGATATTCAAGAGTTATTTGATTAATCCAAGTTGAAATATTATTAATTCTGTTTGTTGAAGAAGGGTGTGTACTCATAAATTCTGGTGGTTCCTTTCCTTTATTAGCTTCTCTCATTCTTTCCCAAACTTTTATTGTTTCTCTAATATCGTAGCCAGACAAAGAAGAAAAAATTAAACCAAGATAATCAGCTTCACTCTCCTGTTTTCTGTTAAAAGGATTCATTATTCCTATTTGAGATAGTAGACCAACAACGTTCTGTCCTGTAGTTCTGTTTACATCGCTTAAAACTCCACCAGATGCTATATCAATTATTTTTGTTCCAACATTTAGCAAAGTTCCTCTACTTGCTCTTTCTACAGAATGCTTTGCAACAGCGTGCGCAATTTCATGCCCCATTACTGCTGCAAGTCCATTATCATTTTTAGTTATATCAAGCATACCTGTATATACCGCTATTTTTCCACCTGGCATACACCATGCATTTCTAACTTTTTTATTTTCAATTAAAATATATTCCCATCTAAAATTTGTAGTAGGGTCATCTAAATTATTACGATCAAAATATTCAGATATAGAGTATTCAATTTTCGAACCAATTTCCTTAATTTTATTTAATGTATTTTCGTCTTTACTAAGCTTCTCTTTTTCTTTTACTTTTTCGTATAATTGTTCTGCTTTTGCATTAAGATTTGCCTCTGGAATTAACTTCAGCTGTTTTCTATCTGTAATGGGAACAGAAGAACATGATGATAATCCAAAAGAAACACATCCGCAGCCCAATAAATATATGAAATTTCTTCTATTCACTTTTATCAATAAGTATATTACATGTAATTATTAATCAATATTATGATATTAAATAATAAAATTTTAGTCTTCTTGTTTGTTGTTGCCATTAGTTTTGTCATTTATTCAAGTTATAATTAAATTATGGCTAAATTAAAAAGAAGAGGAATTTCCATAATCGCTAGACTTAGAAACTATTTTATTACTGGTATAGTTGTATTAATACCAATTGGAATAACTTTATATTTAACAAAATTTTTTATATCAATTTCATCAAATTTAATTCCTTCTAGAATAAACCCAAATACTTATCTTCCATTTGATATTCCAGGACTTGAAATTGTACTTGCGATAATTTTTATTACATTAGTTGGTGGTCTTTCTTTGTCATTTATAGGAAAAAAGTTTTTACAACTTGTTAATGATTTATTTAAGAGAATACCAATTCTCAGAACAATATATTCTGCAATTGGACAAATGACTGAAACTTTAGCACCAAAAAAAGGTCAAAAAAAAAGTGTAGTTTTAGTTGAGTATCCAAGAAAGGGTAGTTGGGCAGTTGGTTTTGCAACAAAAAAAAATGAAGGTGAGATTTCAAAAAAAACTAATTCAAACTTAATTAATGTTTTTGTGCCCACAACACCAAATCCAACTAGTGGGTTTTTACTTATGTTTCCAAAAGATGAAATAATTTATTTAGATATGAGTTTTGAAGAGGCCTCAAAATTCATAGTATCTGCAGGAACTTCAAATCCAGAGGCTAAATAATATCGTTTATAATTGAAGCTCTATCATATAGCTTAAGTAGTTTGTAATATTCACCAAGTTTTTCATTATTTAGTTCAATTTTCCTAACTTCTTTTTCAGCCAAATCAAAGAGATCTTTATGCAATATAGGATCTGCTAATTTAAATTTTTTAATACCACTCTGTTTGAAGCCTAATACATCACCATAACCTCTTAATATCATGTCTTGTTCTGATATTTCAAAACCATCATTTGATTGCTTTAATATGTTTATTCTTTTTTTTGCGTTTTCACTTAAATTTGATTTAAAAATCAAAATACAACTACTCTCTGTAGAGCCTCTTCCAACTCTTCCTCTCAATTGATGAAGTTGAGATAAGCCATATTTATTTGCATTTTCAATAACAATCACAGTAGCATTAGGAAAATCAATACCAACTTCGATAACAGTTGTTGATACGAGAACATCAATTTTTTTATTCAAAAAAAGATCTAAAACATCATTTTTTTTTTCTTTTTCTAATGATCCATGAATTAATCCAATTTTATCTTTAAAATATTTTTTTAAAAATTTACTTTTTTCTACAGCTGATTGATGATCTAATTTTGTTGATTTTTCAATAAGTGGACATACCCAAAAAATTTGATTTCCAAGTGATATTTCTTTTTTACAAAATTTAATAACCTCATCAATCTTACTTTCTAATTTACTGTAAGTTTTAATTTCTTTTCTATTTTTTGGCTTTTCTTTAATAAGGGTAACATCCATATCTCCATAAATAGTCATTATCATTGTTCTAGGTATAGGTGTTGCAGACATTACTAATACATCACAATTAGCTCCGCCTTTGTCTGATAATTCTTTTCTTTGTCTTACACCAAATTTATGTTGTTCATCAATTATTATTAAACCTAAATTTTTGTAAATAATTTTTTTTTGAAAAAGGGCGTGCGTACCTATTATAATTTTAATTTTATTATTTTTAATATTTTCAGTAATATTTTTTCTTTTTGCGGGTTCAGTTTTACCAGTTAATAATTCAACAGTAATATCTTTATCAAAAAAATTTAATGCAAAATTATAATGTTGTTTAGCCAATATTTCAGTAGGAGCCATAAAAGCTACCTGATAACCTGATTTAATAACATTTAAGGCTGCTATCATTGATACTATTGTTTTTCCTGATCCAACGTCGCCCTGGATTAATCTAAACATTCGATTTTTAGATTTAAGATCTTTATTAATCTCTTCTATAGCCTTTTTCTGATCACCGGTTAGATCAAATTTAAGTTTTTTAATATAACTATCTTTTGTTTTAATATCGAAGTTCTTTTCTTTTTTTTTAACTTTCTTTATTTTCTTTCTTATTTCAGAAGAAATCAAAAAATTAGCCATTATCTCATCAAATATTAATCTTTTAAAATAATTTGAGTTTTTAATTTTTTCTAAATCATCAGAGTGAATTTTTTTTATGCATTCATTCCAGGATACATTGTTAAATTTATTTAATATTTCTTTTCTATGCCACTCATTTAAAATAGGCATGTTTTTAAAAACGCTCTCAATAATGTTATTGTATTTTGTTATAGTTAATCCATCTGTAAGGCTGTAATTAGATAAATCTTTCAAATCACCATCTTCAGTCTCAGAAACTAATTTCGGATTAGTAATTTGATATTTTCCCTTATAAAAACCTATTTTACCGTATACAATAACATCTTTATCAATGGGTAAAATTTTTTTGATATAGCCTTCATAACTATTAAAAAAAATGCAATCTATTTTTTTTTCTGAAGCTAAACAGTTTACTCTGTTAGGTAAATTCCTGATCCTTGGGAAATTATATTTTTTTGGACACAATTTAACTGATTGCGTTTTTCCAATTTGTAAATCATCTATATTTACAGTTTTTGATGTTTCAATTTTTGATACTGGAATATGCCACAATAAATCAAATAAATTTGATATTTTTTTTTTGGTAAAAAGCTGAGCAGTTTTTTTTCCAATACCTTTTATATTGTTTATAGGAGATAAAAAATATTCATAATCCTGCATAAAATATATATAAAACTATATTTAATGAATTCAAATAAGCAAAACTTAATAAATAAAATTAGATATAGGGCTCAGTATAGAGGTACTAAAGAAATGGATATATTTGTAAATGAGTTCGTAAATTCAATAATAGATAAATTAGATATAGAGCAACTTAAAGACTTAGATGATTTAGTAAATCTAGATGATGAAAAATTAATTAATTTAGCAAATCAAACAAATATTAAAGAAGAAAACAAAGTGGTTTATGAACTTAAATTATTCAAAAAAGATTATTAGTGGCGGAGAGACTGGGATTCGAACCCAGGAAAGAGTTGCCCCTTTGCCGGTTTTCAAGTCAATTAATATAAATTAATAATAGAGTTCAATTTCAAAATAATTTTAATATTACAAAATATATTGATTTATGAAATCTATTTGTGTCCTTGGTATATTTGTTGTTGATTTATGTTTTATGGGTAGCCGTATACCAAGCAAAGGCCAAACCATACTTGGTGAAAAACATATCTATGGACCTGGAGGCAAAGGATCTAATCAAGCTGTAGCAGCATCTAAACTCGGAGGCAAAGTTAACTTTCTTACAAAAATTGGAAAAGATAAATATGCAGATATAGCATTAAATTTATATAAAAAATTAAATATAAATAGAAAATATATACTTAAGTCAAAAGATCATCCAACTGGCGTTGCAGGAATATTCATAAATAATAAAACTGGCGAAAATTCAATAAATGTAATTTCTGGTGCTTCTAATAAAATTACAATTAATGAAATTAAAAAAAATATTGATATAATTAAAAACTCAAATATTTTTTTAACACAATTAGAAACACCTTACAAAATAACAAGTTTTGCATTACAAAAAGCAAAACTATTTAAGCTAACAACTATTTTAAACCCAGCACCAGCAATGAAAATTTTAAATAAAGATTTTAAAAATATTGATTTTTTTACACCAAATGAAACTGAGGCGAGTTATTATTATGGAAAAAAAATTTTAAATAATAATGACATAAAAAAAGCTGCCAAATTTATTATTAAAAAAGGTGTTAAGAATGTAATTATAACCTTAGGCTCAAAAGGTTTATATTTTTTAAATAAAGAACAAAATTTTTTTTTAAAAGCCTATAAATTAAAAAAAAAAGTAATAGATACGACAGGGGCTGGTGATGCATTCAATGGAGCACTTGCATTTGCATTATCTCAAAATTACACAATTAAAAAATCTATTTATTTTTCAAATAAAGTTGCAGCCATTTCTACAACCAAAGAAGGTGCCGCAAATTCCATGCCAACAAAAAAAGAAATGAGCAAAATTGAATAAACAAAATTTTAATAAAGGATTATTTCTAACCGCTGCAGGTTCATTTTGGTGGGGTTTTTTTGGGGTAATGTATTTTAAGTATATTTCTTTTGCAGGTCATATTGAAGTTGTTGTGCATAGATCTTTATGGACTACAGTAACACTATTACTCACAACAATTTTTTTTTCAAAGTGGAATATTTTTAAAAAAATTATTTCAAATAAAAATGAGTTGTTTTTTTTATTATTATCTGGGATTTTAATTTTTGCTAACTGGAGCATATGGATATATGCAATATCAGTTGATCAAGTCATAAATGCAAGTTTTGGATATTTCATAATGCCAATACTTAGTGTTTTCTTAGGTTTTTTTTTCTTTAAAGAAAAATTAAATTCAAAAAGAATTCTATCTATTTCTTTGGTCTTATTATCTATTGTTTATTTAATTTTTGTTGATTTTAAATCTATTCCTTGGGTGGGAATAGGAGTTGCTTTAAGTTGGGGTTTTTACAATTTGGTACGAAAAAAAATTTCAGTTTCTACAGATATCGGTTTATTTATAGAAAGTATATTTATCTTACCTTTTATATTGGTTGTTTTTTATTTTATAACAAAAAATAATTTAAACGATTTTGCATTCTCAAATCCAACTTTAATGTTCATATTAATGATGGCAGGACCAATGACAGTGATTCCATTATTTTTATATGTTAGAGGTGTAGAATTATGTGGCCTTGGTCCAACAGGTATGATTTTTTACATTACACCCACATTACAATTCATTTTAGGTTATTTTTTGTACAATGAGCCATTCAATACAAATCAGTTAGTTAGCTTTATTTTGATATGGATTGCTGTATTTATTTATCTTAAGGATTTATATGAAAAAAATTAATTTTTTTTTAATTGTTATTTTTTTGTTAATCATAACAACATTTAAATCGCTTGCCTCTGATTTTGAAAATTGGAAAGTAGAATTTAAAAAATATGCATTAAATCAAGGAATAAGTCAAAAAACATTAAATGAAGTTATAGATAAGTCTCAATTCTTACCAAATGTAATCAAATACGATAGATATCAACCCGAATTTTATGAAGATACATATACATATATTTCAAAAAGAACTTCCAAAAAGAAAGTTACAAAAGGTAAAAGTTTATTTGTTACAAATAAAAAATTAATTGAAAAAGTATCTGATGAATTTTCTGTAGATAAAAATTTACTACTATCATTAATGGGAATTGAAACTAACTTTGGTACATATTTAGGCAAAATGGATATAGTTTCTTCTCTAGCAACATTAAGCTTTGATAAAAGAAGAAGTGAATTTTTTACATCAGAATTAATTACACTACTTAAATTAGTTGATAAAAATATTATAGATCCAGAAACTTTGTTTGGATCTTGGGCAGGTGCTTTTGGAAATTTTCAGTTTATGCCATCTACTATAACAAATCATGCTATAGATTATAACAATGACAACATCATAGATCTTAAAAATATTGAAGATTCATTTGCATCTGCTGCAAATTACATTCAAAATCTTGGTTGGGATAATGAAATACCTTGCTTTTATAAAATCGATTTAAATAAAAATATTCCAACTAAATATTTAAATACATCCGCAAAAAAATTGAAAAATAAAAAAAAAGCAGAATATTTTGCTCAATATATATCTAATAATGAATTTTTAGATCAATATAGCAATTTAGATGCTGCAATTATTACCCCAGATGTTGATATAGTAGAAAATTCTGAAAAGTTTTCACCCGCATACATTGTTTTTAATAATTATGAGTTAATTTTAAAATGGAATAGGTCACTAAGATTTGCCTTAGCTGTTTGTACTTTAAAAGATCAATTTAAAGATGAATTATAGAATTTTTTTATTATTATTAATTGTTTTATTAAGTGCATGTGAGCAAAAATATTCAAATTTAAAATATAATTCTAATTTTGAAAATTATTCTAATAAAGGATTTGCATTAATTTATGATGAAAATCTTTATAAAAATAAAATAATTAATAAGAAAATTGATGAAAGATCTTTAGTTGTTTTAAATAATAAACTTAAATTTGATACTCCCGTAAAAATAACTAACTTATTAAATGGCAAATATATATTAGCTAAAATAGGCAAAAAATCTAAATATCCTTTTTTTTATAATTCAGTAATTTCGAAAAGAATTGCTGAAGATTTAGAAATTGATACTTCAGAGCCATATATTGCTATTCAGACAATTAATACTAGCGGAGCTTTTGTAGCAAAAAGAGCAAAAACTTATAAAGAGGAAAAAAAAGTTGCAGATAAAGCTCCTGTAGAAGGAATTTCAATTGAAAATATTGGTAATGATACAGCTTTAAAAACTGAAAAAAAAATAAACAAAACAAGTAAACAAAATTTTAACTATATAATCAAATTTGCTGATCTTTACTTTGAAGATTCGGCGCTTTTGTTAAAGAAAAGGCTTAAAAAAGAATATAATTTAGACAATGTTTTAATAGATAATATTAACAACAATGTATACAGGGTTTATAAAGGTCCATATAAGGATATAAATTCAATTAAAAAAGAATTTGATAAAATTTACCAAATGAAATTTGACAATATTGATATTATAAAATTATGATTAAGCTTAATATTATAAAACTTTTTCTTACAGTTCTTTTTTTTATTTCTCTATCATTCAAATCTTTTGCAATAATTAGCGTAAATGCAAAAACTGCTATTTTGCAGGATTACCTATCGGGCGACATACTTTATGAGAAAGATGCAGATGTATCTATTTATCCCGCATCGATGACTAAAATAATGACCTCCATAATAGCGTTTGATTTAATTAAAAAAGGTGAGCTTTCATTGGATGAAAAATTCATTGTATCAGAAAATGCTTGGAGATTGTCTACAGCCGGATACTCATCAATGTTTATAATGGTTAATGACGAAGTTTCAGTTGAAAATCTTCTTAGAGGAATAATTGTTGCATCTGGAAATGATGCATGTGTTGCTTTAGCCGAAGGAATTGCAGGTACTGAAGCTGAATTTGCAGTATTGATGACAGAAAAAGCTATAGAAATAGGAATGGAAAATACAAACTTTGCAAATTCATCAGGAATTAATGATCCAAATAATTATTCTACTGTTAGAGATATTCTTATTATGTCAAATTATCTAATAAAAAATTACCCAGAATATTATCATTATTACAAAGAAAAAGATTTTACATGGGATAGAACAGGGGGCGATCCAATAAAACAAGGCAATAGAAACCCACTGTTATATAAAAATATGGGTGCCGATGGTATTAAGACTGGGTATCTTGCTGTTGAAAAATATTCATTAGCTTCTTCAATTAAAAAAAAGGAGAGAAGACTAATTGCAGTTGGAAGTGGTTTTACATCTAAAAATGAAAGATCAAGACAATCAGCAAAACTTTTAACTTGGGGCTTAACCAATTTTGATACAATTTTAATTGGAAAAAAAAATGAAATCATATCAGAACTAGATGTTTGGCAGGGTAAGAAAAAAAAGGTTAAAGCCTATATAACTGAGGATATTTATAAAACTATACCTAAAGCAAAAAAAAAATACTTAAAAGTATCTGTAAATTACGAAGGCCCTATAGAGGCACCTGTTAGTAAAAATGATATAATAGGAAAGGTAAATGTAAGATATAAAGATGAGACCATAGGATCTTATGACTTGGTTGCCTTTGAGGATGTGCAAAAACAAAATATAATATCACGTATAATTACCTCGATTAATTTTTTAATTTGGGGCGATGTCTAAAACAAAATATCCAGTAATTATTTTTGAAGGTATAGAAGCCTCTGGTAAATCAACAAATATTAATAATTTTTCAAAGTATTTAAAACAAAATAAATACAAATTTATCAAAATTAGAGAACGTTATTAGTAATGGCTTCTAGATCTGAAAATATAGATAAAATTTTAAATAAACACTATCAAAAAAAAATTATTTTAATTGATAGATTTACAGACTCAACAATTGCTTATCAACATTATGGGATGGGTATAAATCTAAAAACAATTAAATCACTCAACTCATTTGTGGTAGGAAAATTTAAACCTAATCTAACATTTCTATGCACAGTAAATAAAAAAAATATGTTTAAAAGATTATCTTCAAGATCTAGAACAAATAGATATGATAATTTTAAATTTAAATTTTATGATAAAGTTAGAAAAGGTTTTGAAAAATTGTCTAAAAACAAGACCAATTATGTTTTATTAGAATCTGATAAATCTTCACAAAAAGAAAATCTAAATAAAATTATTAAAGCTTTTAAAAAAATAATAAACTAATTCAGATATGATTAACAAGTTAATTGGACATAATGATATTTTTTTTAAATTAAAAGATCTCTATGATGCGAAAAAATTTCCAAACAAGATACTTTTAAGTGGCCCTGATGGAATTGGAAAAAACCTAATTTCTAAACATTTATTAAACTATATTTTATCAAAAGATGAAGACTTGTCGTATGATATTAAAAATTTACAAATTAATAATCAAAATAGGTCTAATAAATTATTAGAAAACAACTCTCATACAAACATCTTTAGAATTTACAAAAAAGACGACAAAAAAAATATTGATATATCCCAAATAAGAGAGATGATCAAATTTCAAAATACTTCCTCATTTAACAATAAAGAAAGATTTGTTCTTATTGAGGATGCTAATTTATTAAATCAAAATTCTGTAAATGCTCTTTTAAAATCTGTAGAGGAGCCCAATAATAATCTAAATTATATTATTACACATAATTCTAATTTTAAATTAATAGAAACACTTAAATCTAGATGTATAGAATTTAAAATTAATTTAGAAAGTAAATATACTAAAACAATAGTTGATGAATATTTTAATGAAAGTAAATATGATTTGATATCTGATGATTTTATAAATCATTATAACAATCCTTCCTTTTTAATTAAATTTATAGAATTTAATGAAAATGAGGGTTTAGAAATTACAAATATAACTATTGAAAAATTTCTATTTGAAATATTTAACAACAGTAATTTTTTGAAAGATGATTTTATATTATCGAATTTAAACCTTTTTATTGAATTATATTTCTATAAAAATATAAATGTCCATCGAAAAAATCTTTTTAAAACTAAGGAATACTTTTTTAAAAAACTTTCAAATGTTAGAAAATATAACCTTGATTTAGAAACCTTTTTTTTAGAATTTAAAGAAATTATAAGTTATGAGTAAAAATTTTTACGTTACCACACCAATTTATTATCCATCTGCAAAACCTCATATGGGTCATGCATATTCATCAATTGTTGCTGATTTTTTTGCTCGTTTTAAAAGAAATGATGGTTTTTCAGTACAATTTCTAACAGGAACTGATGAGCACGGTTTAAAAATCCAAAGATCTGCTGAAAAACAAGGCATGGAACCTAAAGAATTTTGTAACCTAATATCAAAAACTTTTAAGGATTTATCAAAAACTTTAAATTTATCTAATACTGATTTCATCAGAACTACAGAGGATAGGCACATCAAGTCTGTGCAAAATTTATGGAGTTTGCTCGAAGCAAATGGTCAGATTTATATGTCAAAATATGAAGGCTGGTATTCTGTGTCTGATGAAGCTTTTTATCAAGAAGATGAAATTGAAACAAAAGACAATAAAAAATATGCAATTAGTTCTGGATCCCCAGTAGAGTGGGTTGAAGAAGAATCCTTCTTTTTTAAATTATCTGAATGGGAAAAACCTCTACTTAAATTTTATGAAGATAATCCAAAATTTATACTTCCAGAAAGTAGAAGAAATGAAGTTATTAGCTTTGTAAAAGGTGGATTAAAAGATCTTTCGGTTAGTAGGAAAACTTTTTCATGGGGAATTAAAATACCTTCAAACGATGAACATATTATCTATGTTTGGTTGGATGCTTTAACAAATTATATAAGCGCTCTTAATTATCCCAATACTAACGATGATCTTTATAAATCTTTTTGGCCTGCTGATATTCATATTATAGGAAAAGATATTCTGAGATTTCACGCTGTATATTGGCCAGCATTTTTAATGGCTGCAAAACTACAATTGCCAAAAAGGGTATATGGTCATGGATGGATATTGTCAGGTGACGAGAAAATGTCTAAATCAAAAGGTAATATTCTTGATCCATTAGAAATTATAGATGTGTATGGACTTGATACTCTTAGATATTATCTCTTAAAAGAAGTTTCATTTGGAAATGATGGGAATATTTCTCAAGATAAATTAGAAAGCTGTATTAATAGTGATTTAGCAAATAATTATGGAAATTTATGTCAGAGGGTTTTGGCATTTTGTGAAAAAAATTGTGAATTTAAAATACCTACACACAATTTTACTGAAGATGATTTAAAAATTTTAAAGCCTTTTGAAGACATAGATAAACTTAGAAATCTAATAGATAATCAAGATATAAATCAATACATGTCATTTATTATTGAAATGCTATTTGCATCTAACAAGTATTTTAATGATCAAGAGCCATGGAAAAAAAAGAATGATAAAGATAGGCTTAATACAATTGTCTATACTGCATTAGAATTAATAAGAAAAATATCAATACTATTAAATCCAGTAATTCCAGATACTTCTCTAAAAGTTTTAAATATTTTTGATATTAGCAAAGATGCTTTTAGTTTAGAACAGGTTAAAGATCATAATTTTCTGAAAAAAGATATAGTATTAAAAAAATTAGAAATTTTATTTAAAAAAATTGATAAATGATAGACTCTCATTGCCATTTAGATCATGAACCTCTGTTTACTAATATAGATGATGTTTTAATCAGATCCAAAAAAACTGGTATAAGCAAACTCTTAACCATCTCTACAAATTTAAATAGTTATAAAAATATCTTAAAAATTTTAGAGATTGACCCAATAATTTATGGATCTATAGGTGTGCATCCTCATGATGTAGAAAAATCTAATTTTAATAAAGATTTTATAATTGATGAATTTAAAAAAAATAACAAAATTATTGGAGTAGGGGAAACTGGATTAGATTTTTATTATGAGAATAGTCCAAAGAAAATCCAAATTGACAGTTTTAGGGTTCATATAGAAGCGTCTATAGAATGTAATTGTCCATTAATTGTCCATTCAAGGGATGCTGAAGATATTACTTTTGAAATATTGGATGAATATAAAGATCAAAATATAAAAATTTTAATGCATTGCTTTACTGGATCAGAAAACTTTGCAAAAAAACTAATTAATATTGGTGCATATTTTTCAGCAAGTGGAATTGTTACGTTTAAAAACAGCCAAGATTTGCAAAATACTTTTAAAATACTGCCACTAGATAGAATTTTAATTGAAACAGACAGTCCTTTTTTGGCACCCGTTCCTATGCGTGGAAAAAAAAATGAACCAAGTTTTATTCAATATACATTAGAACATTTAGCGAAATTAAGAGATATAGATAAAATTGAGATGGATAAAATAACCACTAATAATTTTAATAAATTGTTTTTTTAATGCCTACAAGATTTACTATTTTAGGATCAGGAAGTTCACTAGGAATACCAAGAATTGACGGTTACTTTGGCAAATGTAATCCAAAAATTAAAGAAAATTACAGATCTAGATGTTCAGCTTTAATTTCCAAGGATAAATTTAATATTTTAATTGATAGTTCGCCAGATTTGAAATCTCAATTACTTAATAACAAAATTTCTAATATTGATAAGGTTTTTTATACGCACTTACATGGAGATCAAACACATGGAATTAATGAGTTGCGTGTTTTTTTTTTAAAAAATAAAAAAAAATTAGATGTCTTTGCTGATAAAAAAACCTCAGATTACCTGCTTAAATCATTTGAGTATTGTTTTAAAAACAACCACGGGTACCCAGCAATTTTCAAATTAAATAGATTAAAAAAAAAACATGTTTTTAAATTAAAAAAAAATAATATCACTATTGAGTCTATTCCTGTTAAGCATGGTAAAATAAACAGCATTTTATACAAAATTGATAAATCTTGCGCTTATGTAAGCGATGTTAGTAAAATTTATGAAAAAGATTATAAAAAACTTAAAAATTTAAAATATTTTATTGTTGATTGTTTAAGATATGATCCACATCCATCTCATTTTAATTTAGACGATGTAATCAAACTTGTTGAAATTATTAAACCAAAAAAAACAATTTTAACAAATATGAATAATGAGATTGACTATAAAAAAATTCAAAAATTCTTACCTAAAAATATTGTCCCTGGCTATGATGGCATGTCATTATTAATATAATGGAAATTTATCTAAAATTATTTGAAGTTGTTTTCCCTGTTTTTTTTATTGTTGGTATTGGTTACTACTTAGGAAAAAAAGATAAGAAATTTGATACAACGTTTATTACAAATTTTGCAGCTAATGTAGGAACACCTGCAATGGTTATCTATGCAATTACCTCTACCGGTATATCTTTTGAATTATTTAAAAATTATTTCTTTTATTATTTACTAGCTATATTGGGTTTCATTTTACTTGGTATTGCAACTCTATTTATATTAAATACAAAAGACATTATTCGTGAATTACCTCCATTTATTATGCCTAATACGGGTAATATGGGTTTACCTATTTGCTTGTTTGCATATGGGTCACAAGGACTTGGTGTTGCAGCTGTAGTTTCTTCTTTAATTGTATTATTTCATTTTACTGTTGGAATTTTTCTTGCTGATAGAAAATTTAATTTTTCTGTCTTAGCTAAAAGTCCACCATTTTATGCAATTTTGATTTCTGTATTATTTCTTTATTTTGAAATTAATATGCCTAAAGCAATTATTAATCTAACTGAATTATTAACTTACGCTACTATTTTTCTTATTCTAATGTCTCTTGGAATTGCATTAACAAAATTAAAAGTTTTTTCATTTAAAAAAGCTTTATATTCGTCTTTAGTTAGAGTTATATTAGGTCCTTTAATAGGTTATGTAATCATATTATATTTTGATTTATCTGGTTTTGCCGCTGGTGTATTATTAATTCAAGCTGCAATGCCTAGTGCTGTTTTAAATTATCTTATTGCATCTATGTATTCTCCTTGATAGTATTCTTTGCGTTGAAGTATTTCCCTTTATGAGGGGTCCCATTTTAAATTTATCAGCATGGTTAATCCTCCCAATTATGGATGCTATTGCAAAATACTTATCTTATTCTTTACCAATTTTACAAATTACTTGGTTTCGTTTCTTTTTTAGTGCTGTAATAACGGGAATTTTTATTTACCTATTTTCACGAAAATCTTTTGTGAGATCAAAAAACATTAAATCTCAAGTTTTAAGAGGAATTTTGTTGCTCACATCAAGTTTACTCTTTTTTTACGCTATTTCGGTAATCTCATTAGCCAAAGCTTTAACACTAGCATTTATTTGTCCATTAATTGTTACTGCATTATCTCCTTATTTTTTAAAAGAGAGGGTGGGGCGAAGAAGATGGACAGCAGTAATTGTTGGTTTTATTGGTGTTTTATTAGTTATCAGACCTGGAATAGTAGAATTTAACTGGGCAAGTTTAGCATCCCTTGGCACAGGACTTTGTTATGCAATTTATCTGATAGTCACTCGAAGTCTAAAAGATACTGACAATGGCTTATTAAC
>LUMI01000368.1_pt1 | contig 24509 bp, 43 predicted proteins | sample 729681 | NCBI WGS metagenome assembly LUMI01 (sample SAMN03860267, study PRJNA289734) | marine metagenome | biome: seawater column; feature: ocean; material: water; isolation source: Red Sea water column Station 34 - depth 10m | place: Saudi Arabia: Red Sea | collected 2011-10-15 | depth 10 m
AATAAAGGTTCATCCTCCACGATTGGTATAGGAACACCAATTACAGATCCAGGCATAATGAGTGAGGGTGATTACTAGACAAAAAAATACCCCCCTGACGGCGCCTAGGGGGGTATGGACGTTTCTCGATTTAATCAGGGACTAGTTTGACATCGAGTGGTAGTGCCCGACCTTATGCGTTGGCTAACTTCTCAAAGTATGCCATTGTGTCCTCTTCCTTTTCCTCAGAAGATTCCACAGGTTTAGTATCAACCTTCGGTGCAGCTACTGGTTCGTCATCCAACTCATCAGTCACATTACCAACAGATACCGTTCCAGACAAGACCGCATCAAGACGAGTTTTCAACTCATCATAAGACTTGAAGTTGGATGATGCAGTAAACTCTGCGAGAGGATACTGTTTCTTCCAGATTGCTTCGATTGCGTCATCGTCATCTAACAAGGGGCTTACTGAATCGAACTCTGACTTGTCATAGTTCCAGTAACCATCAACCTTGCGAACTTTCAACTTGAAGTTTGCACCCTTCCAGAAATCAAATGGATTGATTGCTTGTTCGTCCTCAAACGCTGGTTGCATCGCTTCCATAATCTTGTCAAAGATCTTCTTACCGAAACGATAGAGAAAAACCTTTCCTTCATTCTCTGGGTGTTTGGAATCACTCACAACATAGATGTTTGCGAAGTATTGTAACTTCCTCTTCTGTTTGCGAGCAACCTCTTTGTCTGACTCCAGACCAGTATTCCACAACTGCGTGTTGTGCTCTGATACAGGATCTTTTTGACCGATGGTAGTGAGAGAGTTCTCGATATACCATTGACCAGTGGGGCCTTGAAACGCATGATTCCAGACTTTCGCCCATGGCAAGTCCTCACCATCGACTGCTGGGAGGAATCGAATGACTGCATATCCGTTACCAGACTTATCTAGTTGTATGTTATTGTATTTTAGTTTTAAGTTCATCATATGTGATAAATTTTACATGAGGCATCCAATCAAAAACACCTTTACCTATTTGGTGGTCGATGCTTTTGCATACCCAGTAGAATGTAGTCTGATCCTCGAACTCATCAAAAACAGATTTATATTGCTTTCTCCAAACTTCACAATCAAAACCCTTCGCATAATAATAGTTCTTCGTATCTTTATACATTCCTATATATTTATCATTATCTTGCATCATATCAAAACCAAACATAAAAACTGTTTTGGCTCCTTGATGACACGCAAGATACATTGAGGTTGCACCAGCAGACCGACCCTTAAAAACTTCAATCGGTCTTACCTTATCTTCGTCAGCTAACCAACAAATATACAACCCACAATTCTTTGCAAATTTAAACTCCAAATCTTTTGGATCTTTATCAGGATTATTTTCAATCGCTTGTTTTAACTTGACAGCTGCATCTCTAGGATTCTTACCTTGCACAACGCATCTTTTACTTGTATCATAAAATCCTGTTTCTTCGTTATACTTTCTTCTTTTATTTTCGTAGATAAGATTCTGAGGGAATCCTACCTTGAGTAAATCAATGTGGTCTCTACCCCAAGTAAGTGGCTCTGTAAACTCTTCTGGTAATATATTCCAATCAAGAAACCAACAAGTATTTTTTAGTGGATACCCAGATTCATAAATCTCTTGTTGCATATTGTAATCCACTGACACCAAGTTATCAACCACACCATCACGATAGATTGCATTACAACCCCAAGTCGTAACACCTTCAAATTGTTGATTGATATCCCAGCCCCTTCTGGATTCACCATTACCATAAACAAAAGCAATTTCACTCATAATAATTCACCGTTTCCTCGTAAGTCTGAACATCTTTAAAGTTTTTAAGTTTGTAATTATGTAGTACGATTGTGGATGACTCCATTACCAATGTGACAAATCGTCTTGGATACTTAGATGCGTATCTGTTTGTGATCGTGTGCCAACTAATTGGTAGATTAGGAAATAATATAATCTTATTTGTATCATATGTAATCACATCTTGTTCTTTCGTAATAGGATTATATAAAACTAAATCGGCTCCCCCATAATCGTCTGGGTGTTTGAAATACCATAGACCAGTCACCATTTTGTTACCATTGTCTAAATGTAATTTTCTCATTTCAATCGTTGTATCGAATGGAGGATTCTCTGAAAATAAATGATGTGCATTATCAGCTTCGGGTATTCTTCCAAGTTTAGGATAATACTTTGAAAATATTGATTCGGACTCTGTTATAATGTGATTACCTATCCTTGTAAGTTCGTCAGAGATATCTTTATTTTTGATCACTATGTTAGAACGTATTTTTAGTTTGTTCCATTTCTTTTCACTCTCATCTGTTTCCCAAGAATCATTGACGTAACCGTAGAAACTCTCATCGAGAGAACCGTAAAAATGTGGCCAAGGATATTCTGTGTACTGTAGGTTCATATAATTCTTAAATCGTCTAATACTTTGGATTGATTGTATACCCTGTTGTTCATGTTAGTCCACACCAAACTCTCTGGGACATCATACAGTTGGTCACAGTCTTTGCAATAGGATATATCGTCAAACCGTCCTTCTGTGTGTGCAAGTCTTAGTTCTTCGTACTTGTCTCCGTTCATCACATCCTCTATTGTCTGCGTATCCAGATGTCCTAGTGTTGCCGCCTTGTCATTACCTAGTACCATGCAACACGCAACGACTGCTCCCTGATGACCATCTAATCCACCAGCTCTCACCTGTAGTATCGGTGAGAATGGTCTACCACAACCCCTTCGATTTTCTTTTCTTCTTTCGTATGGACTGTCGTATTCTCCAGACCAGTTGTGCATCATCCATATCTCTGACTTAGTGTTTGTATAGTCCACCCAATTCTCTCGATACTGTTCTATTTCGTATTCCTTTTCATTTATATTTAGAATGAGATGTTGAGCCTCAACTGAGGTGTTTGTACCCTTGCATAACTCCACCAGTTTTTTTACGTTCTCACGAACCTGATAAAACGCATCTTTTTTCATCCACTTAAAATATGTCTCTGCATTGTATCCAACAACAGACAACCGTAGAGTATCCAAACCGCTGTCTGCAATCTTCTGGTTCAGTGTATCATTCAGTAGATAACCGTTACTGATACTGGTACACTTTGCACCCTTATCTTTTATATACTTGATGCAGTCGATAAACCTTTTGTGTAGTGTGGGTTCACCACCACCATGTATACTAATGGACTCGACACCATGAGAGATTGCATCGTCAACTATCTTGACAAAGTTTTCCCAAGTAAGAGATTTTTTAAACTCTCTTTCTCTGCCTGGCTCGTTGTGCGTCTGGTTTGCACCGTAAGTTACATACCCTTGCAAACGCATAGAGAGTTCCACTCCAGTACCACTCAGTAACCATACTCTGTGGTAGAACCATGCGAGCCTGTTCTGGACACACACCCTTCCTTAGAAGTTCTTCATACGTCCACTTTGCAGAATGTAATACTTGTTGATAATCATTGACCATATCTTTTCTTGGATTAATCTCGATTGACTCATCAGAACTACCTTGTTTCTTATCGTCTGCTTTACCTCGCCAAACATCGGGTTCAAAAAACTCTGGTTCATCATCGACATATCGTCTTGATACCTCGTTCCACGTTAAACCGATTTGATGTTTGACTAACTGTCGTGCAACGAACACAGGTGCTTTGATACGAAACTGTGCAGAACAATGACCAAAGGGACTCCAGTGTTTATGCTTTGCAAGGTAGTTGATTAACTTCGTATCAGGTCTTTCCTCAAACGACTCTTTATGTTTTCCAAAAGACACACGAGCTGCGTTTACTACAGTGAGGTCACAACCCATGTGATCGATTAGTTCCACTGACAAAAATTTATTCTCACTTTGCATTTTTCTTCGGGAACCTCCTAGTTGGTCTGTAACCTCTCGGCCACTCTGGGGTGCGAGATGAGAGTTTCTTAACCTTCTCTCTCATCTCTTCATTCTCACGTTGCAACTCTGCACAGTTGAACTCTAAGTCTTTTACTCGACTTTCAAGTCTCTGGCTCTTATGTTCAAAGAAATTTTCTGAACGACTTTTCTGAGGCACTTTACTGCTCCTTCTGTATTAAATTTATTAAGACTATCTTACACTTTTCTTTGGGTATTGTCAAGAACTTTTTATAGTCATTCATTAATTTTTTAACGTCTGGCCAAAAAAGATCTTCACTCATTTTTTTATCCCAATTCTTTTGATACTGCACTAACTCGTCCAGTATAATAAGTGTTTCCAATGATACACGTTTACCAAAGTATTCTCTCATCAGTAATGGGTGAGAACCCTGTGGCACTTCAAACAATTTTTCAAAGTCATCAACGTGCGGTGACAACTCCTGTTCAAAATTATAACTTAGACTCTGTATATGTTTTTTCCAATCCTCATATACGTCCTGACTAAATTCCCCTATCCAACCTTTTCTGTTTGACCTGACAAAGTTTGCAACAAGAAAGTTTTTGATATCACTATACTCCGTATACTTTTTACTTAGTCTAACAAAAAAAGAACGGTCACTTCTTTTATAAAAAGAACCTCTGCTTACTTTGGATTTGCCACCAAACTTGTGAAAGTCGTAGTCACCCTCACCAAAATGTGCTTTGATTGCACAGTATGTCAAGTAAACATCTACAGGTTGCATTATATCGGTAGTTTGGCCTTCTTAGGTAGGAAGTTTAGGTCAGCTGCATTGACCTCTATTTTTTCTTTCAATCCTTTACTGATTAGTCTTGCGACAGTTGATGGGTCTATCTCATTCTCAGAACAATACCATAACACCGCATCCATGTGAGTAATCTTTTTCTCCAGTGCGATTTGTTCTATCTTCAATGAAAATGTTTTTGTGGTTTGCATATAAACTCCATAATAAAAAGCCCGTTGGATAACAAGGTGGGCCAGACCCCGATGAGTTCTACGCAGCTAAGCGATAATCCTCATAGTACCAATTATCGTTGGCAGTTATATTAACCGTTAAGGTGGTCAACCTCGTATTCTCCACTCGCCTACTAGTTGCCCAGTCGAATCTAAAAGCACCCCCCTCAAAAAAAGACTAGATAAACTATTCCAGAAATCAGAGCGATGTCTGCACATATACTCCACGTTATGTACAAACGGAATCCCCACTTTGAAGCGTCTTTTAATAATCGATTCTTCATCTTCATCGCTCATATTTTCTTGTAACATATTAATCCTCTTTTGGTGGAGGTGGGCGGATTTGCACCGCCGTCCTAAACAATTTCCAACTCGTATCAACGAATACGTTCTATATATACTATCAAAATTTTGTAGGTAATGTCAAGTGTTAAACTGCAAAAGAACTACCGCAACCGCAAGTAGCTTGCACGTTTGGATTACGAATAACAAACTGTGACGAAAAATTATCTGCTGAATAATCTATCTCTGCACTGTCTAAGTATTGCAGACTTAGTGGATCAATCACGACAGTAACATCACCATTCTCAACTCTTAGGTCATCATCTTTTTCTTTATCAAACATGAAACCATACTGAAAACCAGAACAGCCTCCACCCTGTATAAACACACGCAACTTGTGATAATCCTTTACGTCTGGATCTTCTTCTGCGATTTGTTTTATCTTCTTTGCAGCTGCATCATGCAGAGTTAAACTCATTGATTGCTTCCTCCAATAGTGGTAGATAGTCTTGTTTACTTTTTACAAACTCTTGTACCACACCGTCCTCAGTTACAACCATGATAACGATTTGATCTATCGGTGTGTTTGTCCTCTCCTCATACATCTCAGCATACGCTGATGCCTGTATGTAATAGTTCTCGTTATATTTATCAGTTCTTTCTGATGTTGATGTTTTAAAATCTATAATTGATAAAGTGTTTTTGTATTCTGCAATACAATCAACCCTACCAGCAACTTCATACTTATCAGAATACAACGCACATTCCTGTGCATGAATATTATTGATACGATGTAATGCGTTGTTTCTTAATTGATTAAACAGGCAGAATGGAAGAAAGTCTTTTTCTTTTTCACTCCACCAACTTGGATTTTCAAATCCAACATTGTTAAGATAATCTTCACACATCTGGTGAACTGACGTTCCACGTTTCGCAGCTTTGCGTGAGATGTAGTTTGCAACATCGTTACCGACACGTTTACGCCACTCGAATAATCCCTCTTTACCCCTATTAGATAATACAGTGGTAATCGATGGATACTCTTTGTCATCTGGTGTGACGTAGTATCTTTTTCTGTCAATCGTTTTTGTTTTTAAATCTGGTAAATCTGTTTCAACATGATCAAATGGGTATGTCATTATATATCCTTACATTAGTTCAAAATGTGGTGCATCGATAAACGGTCTGCGTCCCTCGCTCCTTCTGGTATCAATGTAAGAGTTCATTGCATCTTCCATTGTTCCTTCCCATTCACGAATATCGGTAACAGTCCAAGCTGCACCCCAGCGAACTGCAACGTCCACTTTGACAGCTGCTTCTTTCATCGCATCTGCGATTTCATCATAGACATTTAGTTCCCATGAACCTCGCCCACCGATATACGCCATCAGGTCAACTGCACGACCCTCAAGATGTTTTGATTTCATTGTTTGGGATGCACCAGACTCCACAAGTTGTTTTTGTTTTTCCTCTGTGCGTAATCCCTCGATAACACCAAAGTCTATCTTTGTGACTTTGATTGCTTCGTATACTACTTCTTTTAACTCAGGTTCTACACCTATGAGTCTCTCTTGTGATTTTGTCGAAAGTTTATAAGCCATTATTCAAATCCTAATCCTAGTTTTGTTTTTTGAATGAGATAACTTCTTACGAAACCAGACCGAACAATATCACCTATTGAAAATTCACTGATATTAAATTCGTCCATCTCTTCCAAGATTTTTACAAAATCATGTAGTCCGTCTTTCTCATTTCTTTTTGTTAAATCTGATTGCATGAAGTCACCGCAAAAAGATATTTTAGAGTCCTGTCCTACTCTTGTAATAATTGTATCTAACTCATGAAAGTTTAGATTCTGACACTCATCAACAATGATGATTGAGTTATCAAAAGTAAGACCTCTCAAAAATGACGTTGATAGAAAATAAAAACTACCTTGTGCTTTTAATCTATCATATAAAATACTGAACGCTTGTTCGTTTGGTTGTTTGAACATGAACTGTGTCATGTTTGCATAAGGAACTTGATACAGTGCAGCTTTGTCCTCTTCATCGCCAGGCAAGAAACCTATCTCTCTTGTTGGTATAAGTGAACGCACTATAATCACTTTATCGTATGGTGTTTCATTTTTTAACACTTCCTCAAACGCAAGGTACATTGAAATAAAAGTTTTACCCGTTCCAGCACAACCGCAGAGAAACTGGTTTTTACCTTCTTTCCAACTTTTGAAAACTTCTTTCTGTGTGTCTGTGATTGGATCTATTTTAACTAAATCAGAATAGTTTATTTCTTTTTTCTTTGCCATCTCTATCCTTTATGTTGTCTTGTATGTATTAGTAAGTTTAGAAACATCTTGCCCTCCACTCTTTCTGACAAGTCCATGTTTTCTACCTACCTCTTGCACTCTCTTTTGTTGTGCGGTTCTATTGTCACCAAACCGATCTGCGAGTGGGCTGTTTGGGTGAGCCTCTGCGACTCGACTGAATACTTCCTTCATACCACCGTCCATGCGTTTAACAACGTGATCACCAACAATCGCTGGTGCAGAGATTAACTTTCTGCACGTTGGATTATCTACAAGGTATTGTTCCAGTTCTGAATACTTACAAAAGATTGTAAAGTGTTCATCTGTTTCATCATTTATAATATCGTAAGTTGGCATCCTAACAACCCTCACTCCAGACAGCATCTTCTTTGATTCGGTAATCAGATGTACTCAAAGAGTGTTTCTCTGGATAACCCTCTAACCTTTTGTTCGTTGCCTTGAGTCTTGCATTTTCTTCACTCAGCTCTTTGATTCGTATCATAGACTGATAGTTTTGTTTTGTCAACTCTGCAATGTCCATTTTTAAAACTTCAATTTCAGTAAAAGATGTGTCTAGAACCATAATGGTTTCTCCCTGTTTTTCCAGTTTGCAAAATAAGCTTTCTCGTTTATGTAGTAGTTCCTGTAACCACTAATCGGATCATTAGGAACCTTACAATATTCTGGCATCGCCTGTGGCATCTCAGTCAATCCCACATCTGGAATGTTCTTTGGTGGTCTTTGCAGATACACCGATGGTTTAGATGAACCATGAACCTTTCCGTATCTATATTTATATTCTGCGATACACGCCATATAAAGTTTAAACAACATCATGTAGTTACTCAAACTTTCTCTTGTCCATACATTAGATGGGTGATTGACATGACTAGCTTTGAACAATACGTTTTCTCTGTAGTCAGGTAACGACCATCGTTTGATGTTCCTACCGTTTTTAGTTTTACCGTAATACATTTGACCGTCAAGGATACGATGAGCTGTAGATAGCAGTTGACAATATTCAGTTATCATCTTTACGATATGTTTGTCAACGTGCCACCTTGCACATTGTATCGGGTCATCATCAAGATAAAATATATTCATTTTCTCTCCACGACTTTCTCATTGAAACATAGACAGGATCTTTTGCAACGTGATCTCTTGCCCTCTTAAATATTTTTGCAGACTTTGCTTTGGGTGATGTCAGTGCATCAAGTTCCTGTGGTTTAACATTTCCCTCAGAGTCATACTTCTTACCGTCTTTGTGGTTTGCATATCGTCTGGCTCTTGTAAAACCCATTTCTAAAAACTTACGACACATATCCATACCAACAAAATCTTTTTCTATTTTGTATTCGTAATACAAATGACAAATCTTAGAAGATGATGCCAATGCAATGAATGGAGTTTTAAACCTCCAGTGTTTGCAGATGTCATCAGTGTAAGGTCTGACCAACAGAACACCTTGTTCACCCCTACCGATACGATAACGTCTATCGTTAGGCCAAAAGAAAGTGTTCTTGTAATCCAAACTGTAATCAAACTCTAGCATAATCGTTAATTAATCTTTTTACTTTTTTTAGATTCTTATATGCTAACACATTATCGGACATACTGTCAATACATTTTTTAAGTAATTCACCATCAGTCCTCAAAACATCTTTGAGAGGGAACACATCAACTGAAATTAATAATGCACAGCTCTTATTCTTTTCGATAGCTATTGTTCTCTCATGTTCAACTCTAAACCATAAATCGTCCACTGAATGAAAGTCAGGTTTTTCGTATCGTGGGTGATTACTACGTTTTTCTAGTGGTGACACTCCCCATGTATATCGATGATAACAGTTATCTCCAGTGAGAGCTCTCATGATGCGATTACTTGCATTTCGTAACTTGTCACCGTCTGCAATCGGTTTGTGTAGTTCTTCAAGAGTCTTACCTTGTTTATCACCAGCAGACCAGCTACTTGCAAACGCAACGAAACTTGCTTCAAGTTTTCCTTCATGCATAATCAAAATATCATCTTCTATCTCTAGACCCATTCCCAACATACTTGTATATTCACGATCCATTCCTAACGTATTAGCAGTCTTGTTTACTAAGTCATTCTTTTTTGCAATGTCACTCTCGAACCAGATATCATTATCCAAATAGGATACTTCTTTAATTCGTTCATCTATCGTATAATCATCAGCGTAGGTAGAAATCTTTTGCGTGTGCATCATCATTTTTTCAAAAGGATACTTTGCGAAAGTGGGATTCATGGTGAAGGGAGTTCTGATCAAGTGTGCAAACATATCATCTTTTCCATCTATAAAAGATATGATCCCCTATTTCGATTGTTTTAATTTTAGATTTTGCCCAAGACGGCATGACATAATCTGCATGATAAAATGTCGCACCATCAGTTATATCAAACATCATTACCCTAGATGTTAACAGTATCTTAGTGAACTGCATTATGTCCATGTAGATACCCAACTGATTTATGTCATCTGGTTTACCATCACAATACCAACTAAACTGACATCGATGTCGCACAGGATAGTAAACTCTTTCTATATCTGGAACATCCTTACCTTTTGTTCTCCAACTTTCTCTTGTTTCTGATTGAAAAACTACACCACAGATTGAATCAGGAAATCGATCATCAGTTACCCGATTGAGAGTAACAGCTGCAACCGCTAACCAACCAGCGGTTCCTTGATTCCTTGCTTCATGATAGATGTTTTCTGCGAGACATCTCGCTTCTTCTACATCAAATACGTTTATTGGTGTGGGTAGTTCTTCTTTAACCTCTGGTTCTAAATTAGGTTTTGGTTCAACATCACCGTTGGTGTCAACCTTTTCAATTTGAACCGATGGCATACCGATTGAGATAACAGCGACAGCCATCATCGGTATTAAGATTATTGTTAAAAATAAAATTAGTCTTTTCATTTTAGATTCCCCATCATAGAGTGAAAATCTTTTCGATTAGTCAAATGAAACTTGGGATAGAGACCACATAGACTCAAGAGTTCTTGTCGATCATCTCTTGGTAGTTGCATTAGTATCTCTACGATTCTTTCCTGTTCAGTCTTTGGACGTATGTTACAATCTATCATATTCCAATCTCCTCTAGGTATTCGTTACCATATTTAGTTTCTAGTCGATTTGCCTCTTTCTCCCAAGGCATATCATCGTATTTAATGTCGGACGGATACATCTTTGATTTCCATCTCATGCGTTGGCCAATGACCTCACTATCCATTTCTTTTCTGATATATTGTTTCACATGAATCATTTCATGTATCACTGTTCTAATGATGTTTTCTGTACTCATGTTTTTGTCTAACACAACTGAAAACTCTCTGCGTTTATCATCTAGCTGTTCTAGTTGTCCGTATAGAGTTTTAAGTTTTCTGAGTGAAAAGTTTAATTCAAGTGTTCTGATTCTGTGTAAATTAAGTTTTTTGATAGACCACTTGACAGCATCCTCGACAACTTGTCTTTGTTTTTTTCTACCACCAGTGATGTTTAACTCTCTCATGTAAAACCCTTATTTGATAAATAGTAGAAAGGCGTAGAGGGAACGAATGTTCCCCCTACTGTAGAACCCAAGAAACGTATCACAATCATCATCATATATTTTGTTTCCTGAGCATTTGTTTGCGGTGCAGTTGATGATGAGGTTGAGAGAGGTTGCACCGCAAACCAAACTTCCTCGTAGTTTCTATTTAAGGTACAGGGGGCCAGTCCAGTTTATCGGATAGTTTCCCTCAAGGACGTTACCCCTTGCAGAGTTCCTTGCTGGTGCGTTCCAACTAGCAGACATCAGAATATCACCCTTACGAAACCTCTTGTCATCTTTCTTGACGATAAAGGCAGTCGAAGAATTATTAGAGATAATCTTGATATACTTTTTACCTTCAGTGGTTCTAAACTTGTCTGCAAACTTTACGGTTGTAGAATCGTCCCAATCCATACTTTTTGCCCATTTCGCATAATCTTCAACCATTGTGTCGATTAGGTTCTGGATACCCTGTTGTAAATCAGTGGTTTGTTTCTTACATATAATCATCGGTTTTCCTCATCATTTCCAAACTATACATATATTATCGCAAAATCAGGGGGCATTGTCAACCCCCTAGTAAGTGATTGATTTATAAGGATTTTACTCGTCCACCAGTCCAGATGCAGACCTAGATCCCTGTGGATATGCGGTCAAATCAATCTGCATGAAGTCCTCGTCCCATCCAAATGCCTGCCTGACTACAGGTGCAGAAAGTCCTTTTACGACCTTGTGCAACTCCTTGTCTTTTGCATAACATATGAGTTCGGCTTCGTCCTTGTGAAGTCCCTCTAACATCTGAACAAACATCTGCTCTTTCTTGAACTGTGGGGTGATGTTATCTCCACCACGAATGAAACGAAATAGTTTCTTTGCTTCGGTTGCGAGTCGAGTATGTTCTGTACCAGCTGGTGCATCGTTTGGTGTATAGGGTACGTTACCCTTTGGCATAACCCATACTATGTTTGGGTCAAACGATGATTTAATCACCATGCGTAGTGCATCGCTATTATACTTTCTAAGTATCTCTACTTTTTTGTCTTTGGTTTTTGCCTTGTGTACAAGGTCAAGTATTTCTGAAAATAAAAGTGTAGTTTCTGGCATCAAAATTCTCCAATTGATTCAGTCAAAGTTTTTAACTTTGAAGATATAAAATAATTTAACAGTTTACTTCGATCACCACATGGAGCAGAATCAAACTCGTTAAGAATTTTTAATTCTAGTTCCTCTGGAACATTATCTAGGTTGATGAGTTTTTCATTCCTTTGATAGTTTCGCTTGACTTCATCATGTAGTTCGTCAAAATCAGTCTGTAAGATTACTTCAATCTTTTTCTTTCCTAAAGGTTTCTGTCGTAGCCCATCTACGAAAGTATTGTCTGGTGATAGAACATTTGGTATTCCATCACTAGAGTCACCTTTTAGAACGTGTTCTTTTATATATACGTTTGGATCAACCCCATTTACCATCTTCTTGGTGTTGGGACTGTATTGCTTAACTTTCGGATATTTGTGTAGCTGTATGAAATCTTTGTCAGCAGATACAATCACAATATTCTCACTCTGATATTTCTTACACAGGACTGCGATGATGTCATCAGCCTCTGCACCATATACCTCTAGGTATTTGTAGGGTAGGTTCAATCTGACCTCATCTTTAATCTTGTTGAGTACACCATATATCTGATCCCAATCTCGGCTGTCTTTCTCTCGACCCATCTTACGATTGAGTTTGTATTCTGGAAAGTAATCTCTTCTCCAGTAGTGTCTGGAGTCCCACGCAAAGACCACCTCGCCATATTCCTCAGTAAACATCATTCGATACATACGAACAGAGTTCAGTATCATGTGTCGAACCATATCTTCGTCAACAGTATCAGATTTTGCCATGTGCATATTCATCATCAGACTTGCGACTGATATCTGGTTCATATCAAGTATTATCATTGTTATTTCCTAAAAAATGCATTGAAAGATAAAGAGCGTCTTTCTCCCTCACAATAAAATGGATAGACAGAATGTTTTAGCCAAGATGGAAACAAATACATCTTTCCTACCTCTGGTAAACACGTTAAAGTATCACTTCTAAAATCTTGTGACTCTCCATACATAAATTGTATCAGACCACTACAAGGATAATGATCATCGTACTCTTTGTCCATAAACTCATTCATACCTTCGGGTATCTTTAGATACATGACCGCAGAAAAGTTTCCACTGTGTTTGTGCCATGGATTATATTCACCTTTATATTGACTGACTATCCAGCTGTTTGCGAGATGGATATTCTCAGGTGATGGATATAAATTTTGTGACGTTCCTACCCCTGTAAGTTTATTCCACTCGTATGTTCTATTCTTTTTTAACATTTCTTGTAAGAATAGTAAGCACGATTCTTTCATGTAGTCCAGACAATATTTTTTCTCTGCCTTATCCACTATGGGTATCTGAACCTCTTTACTTACTTTACCAACAAGGTTTTCAGAAAAATCCCACTCTCTAGATTTTGTTTCATCACTCAACACTTCGTCACCAACTCTGTTGACGATATCAATAAATTTTTGTGGTACTTGTCGTTCTAGGATTGCTGGACTAAAAGGTTCTATAAATTTATCTTCACTCATCATCCCACTCATCTGTCATCATTGTTAAAATTTCAACCATCTTCTGTGTGTCAAAGTTTGTATATCTTACACCCTTTTCTTTATCGGTAATAATTGATACCACTGTTTGAATCATTCTCGTTACAGGGTGGGGATATCCAAACTCTCTGTAAAGCATCGACTTAACACTTTCATTTATAAATCCAATCTCTATACTGAAATCTTTACTTTGAATATCTATTTGATTTTCACTCATGGTATGAATCAATTGAACCATAACTTTTTCAGTGAGTTCTTCAATGAAAGCCATATCCTCTTCGGTTTGTTTTTTTACCTTAGAGTTTTTTTTGTTTGGTTTCCAAGGCCCCTGTATTACGTTGGTATCATCTTCCATACTTTATATTATCCTGCTATGCGTTCCCACGTTACTCTACCCTCTTGAAACTCACCGTAGAAGTCATCTATCCAATCACCATTTGCAAGGTATGCCTCACAGTGTCGAATGTAACCCTCTGCTGATGCGGCTTTCGCAATCGCACCCTTTACTGGTTGTTTCATACGAGCATCACTTTTATGTTTCTTCACTAACTCTTTCTGTGTCTTTATCCACTGTCGAACATTCTTCAAAGAGAATGTGTGATCATCTGGTTTTGCAAGAACACTTGGATGTACGTTCTTATACTTAGGTGGATTTTCACGCAACCTTTTTTCTCTTGCAATCGCAAGTCGTTCTGCAGCTGCAGCTCGTTGTTCTTCCGTCATTGGTTTGCGTCTTTTGCGAACCTTTTTCTTTACAGGTTCTTCCCACCCATCGTTCTGCGTTGTCGCAGTAATTTTCTTTGGCATTTTATTTTACCTCTCTCAAGTTCCATTGACCATTTGACTGGCGACAAGCAATACCATTTACAATCTTTATGGTTCCGTTTGCTTGTACTGTTGTATTAAATTTTCTGCACTGGTTCATACTAGACTGTGGTGTTACACTCATTGCAAAGTTGTTGTTGGGATTCCAAGTCGTTGTCTGACCTTGTGCGTTGTTGTTTAGTGATTGATTAATAATCATACTTGCGTGTATCTGATCAATCTTATCTAGGTAACTTCCAATCCCATAACCAAGAAGCATACCTCCACCAGTTGCAAGTCCAACCACTAACGGACTATTGTTTCTCATCAGTATTGCTGAACCTAAAGAACCTATCACCGCACCGATTCTAGACTTACCTCTATATCTTGGTTCTGGAGCCCAAACACCTTTACTTGGTAAGTAATAATGTTTGGACGTACACTTTAAACCACAACCGTTGTACGAGATTCCACTTGGTGCATTTGGATATGTCAATGACTCAACATTCGTTGAGATAATAAGTAAACTACTCAACAATACTACTAGTTTCATAATCTAGCTCTCCCCATAAATCATCAGAGAATAATTTGGATTTTCTAAGTCTGTTGGTATAAACTTTTGTCGCTTCTCTATCGGAATATTCAAGAAGAACAAACGCCATAAATTGATTACCTGATGCAATCACATCAAGTTCTCTTCTTGAATATCCAGCAACATCAACCCGAGTTTTGCTTTTGCGTTTAGTGTTGCAATATCAACTGCGAGTTGTAGGTCTGGTGCAGTTGCAGCTCCAGAACTAAAAATCATATCGTCATCTACTGGTAAATCAGTGTACCACTCAGGAACCATCTTCACAGTTTTTTCAACCTGTTTCGATTGAAGTATGTAGTCTCTTGGTGGTGCGACACCACAAGCTGATACGAAAATACACATCATTATCAAAACAATAATCTTATTCATTTTTCAATCCTTCCATATTCTCAATTACAAAGTCTGCACCACCAACTTCAACAAACGTATCAATGATAGTTGGTAATACGTTAAACTTGACTAATACTATTCCTAGCACCAATCCAATAACAAATTTTATCATAATCAATCTTCCAGTTTAACAAAATATTTTTCACCATTCTCGTCAACTTCCCCCTTAACGAATTTCTGTTCTTCGAGCCAGTCCATCATAAAACTGAACGCATCTTGAGCGGTCAAATGTCTACCCCAATAATATGATGCGAACATACAACTGACTGCAATAATTGTGTGTGTAATCGTGTCCATTTTACTTTCCTTGTAATTCATAAGGATTTTTATAGAGTCTAACATGATCTCCAAAGTATTTATCAAATACTTTAACAAGATTATTATAATCACCACTCTGCATTTCAGAAATGATTTTTAATTTTTCCTCGTCATCTAAACCCATTTTAGTTGCATATCGATTTGCTGTAGCCAACAGTGTAAATGCGTTTCCATCGGAACTCGATAAATCCAAATGTAGTATTCCGTCCATTACGATACTCATTAGAAACCACCTAATATGCTGATACCAATAATGTACCACGTTCCTAAAAAACAAACTGCACCGAATATGGTTGTTACAATATTTAAAAGTTGTATGTCATCTGCGATCTTGTCCATCTTTCTTATGACTTTATCGAAAGTAGTCTGATCACTTTTTCTAATTGCTCTACTCATAAAATAAACCTCTGTCATTTTCAAATTACTCATCTATAATATAATATCTTGGGGGGTAATGTCAAGTCTTTAAGTCCTTGATTTATAAGGAAAAAATAATTTATTTATAGATATCTACCCCCTCTGGGTTGATTTTCTGGGGTAAACAGTGGGCTCCAACCGTATCTTGGGGATATTTCGTTCCGTTCCAGTAGTTTTGTCTCCTGATAGACTTTGCAAAATACATACATCGATTTACGTCATAAAAGAATATCCTGTCGTTTGGACGGTATGGCTCACCGTCTACGAATATTACTAATAGAAACGCAACGATAGGCATTATCTACTTATCACCTTGTTTAGTGGATTGTTGAGTGCTTTATTGATTTTCAACTCTACTCTCTCTTCAAGGTCTTTCATATCATCTCTAAACTCTCTACTATCATCTTTTACTCTTGCTTCGGTATCCTCCACTATTTTTTCAATACGTCTGACATCACCTCGTAGATCATTTTTCATTTCTTTTGCAACATCAGCCACAAGAGTTATTTCCTCACGAACTGCTCGCAATTCTTTTTCCAGCATATCAAACTCAGTCTTGACAACATCTAATCTTTTATCGAACCCACTCAAGTCTGGTGCGACATAGGTTTGTATCTTTTCTTCCATATCAAGGTATCTACTATAGAGTTCAAATCCACCCCATAGTCCACCAATAATTGTTCCTAACAATGGAACAATCAGTAATAGTTTAGAACCCCCTATCTTTATTCCACCGTACTCTATCTCAGCCATGTTTTTTTCTCCTAGTATTGACTGTTAATTAATTCGTCCATCTGCATACCCTGTGCGTCTATGAACGCATCACCATAGGGGTCAGACAAACCATCTTGCATATAAATGTCTGTTGACTCATACCAATCAGTGCTGTATTGATCAGACAAAGACACCTTTTGATATTGTGGTGAACCAATCGCATTTATGAGTGCGAGTTGTGTCGCTTGTGATGTCGAGTCATAGTTGTTTGCGATACTCGACATAATTCTTTTTGCGACCGCAGACGCAACCTGTTTTCTTATCTTCTGTGATTTTGGTGAAGGTGTCACACTCTCTGTTTTTGTTTCTGCAACCTCCACCTCTACCTCTGGTGTGTCCTCACCTGTTTCTACCGTTGCAACTGGTTCAGATGTAGTCTCTGCAACTTCCATTTCTATTTCTGCAGCTACCTCAACTTCAACCTCTGCGACTTGTGGTTCAACTTCTATTTCTATCACCTCTATCTCTCCACCGATATCCTCTATTGATATGGTTGCCATGTCTCCTGTGTCTGCAACCTCAACTTGAACATCAAATGATTCAATAACTGATCCTAGCTCATCACTTGATATCTCAACTGTGAAAGATGTGTCTGGTTCTAGTGTTATGGGTTCATCAAGTTCCAGCACCTCTAACTCTGCGACCTCCAGTGGGTTTGTATCTCCGTCCATTTCATTAACATCTGGTATTTCTATTTCTGTTTCTATGAATGTTGTAACCTCTATCTCTCTCTCAATTGCAACCTGTATTGTTTCCGTAACGATATTTGTGACCTGTTGTGTCACCAGTTCTATTTGATCGTATACGACATTTATAAAAGGGTCACTGAATATCGGCCCATACATTCCACTGTGATACCCAGCATCGATACCAAATAAAGAAAATGAACCGAGTAAATCTGTATAGGTGTTTGTACCGACTGATTCACTAAAAGTATAATCTCTTGTACCACCAAAGTCTAAAACAATGGTATCCTCAAATGTTTCAACGATAGAACCACCTGATAATAAATCTAAAGTAACGGTAAATTTGTCTTTGCAATCACCGTTTGTTTGTGAACACAATGGTAATGTTGAGTTACTATTGTGTGACTTAACTGTCACTCCATAGTTTACATCGAAACCGTTGTTGATTTCATTTATGGTCATGATGTCCTCAAAATCTACATCGGTTGAAAATGTACCCCCCTGATAACCTGTGCAAGCTTGACCTGATGTACAATAACTACCTTGTGACGCATTTGTTGATGCATCACCAGATTTAGTCCAATCAGATAACGGATCAAGAGACAATGACTCCTGTACGTCTGGTGTTACCTGTTCCACCTGTATTTCTTCTGTTACTTCGACATCAACCTCCTGTTCAACAATCTCTGTGATTGTCTCTGTTGTAGTTACCTCTTCGATAACAGTGATGGTATCAGCTCTCGACATTGACATGAAAATCAACACTATAAAAATCAAAAATATGTACGCACAAAAAATACCATACATTCTTTTTGCAAGTTTGTGTCCAAGTTTTTTAGTTAAACTTAAATGTCTCATGATGCTGAAATTATTAACATTGCAGTTCCAAGAATCAAACCAACAATCATGACTAGACCTACGCAAATCACCACACCATCGAACAACGCTCTGACTCTTTCTCTCTGTGCGTATATCATATCCTGTCTTTGTTGTTTAATCTGTCTTTCTGTTTCGCAAAGTTCTTTCCACGCTTCTGGCCCAAAACGATAGAGTAACATGGTTCTCAGTTCACCCTTCATTTCCTCCATCTTTTTCTTTGCAACATACGCATCAAGAGCTTCCTTTTGCGAATCTTGAAAAGTTAATTTTTTAAATAGTGGTGGTTTCTTTGCGGTTTCATTTGCTTTAGTAATGTCCTGACACGCACCCCACCATTTACTCATCTGACCCATGACTTGTTCAAATTCAGCTCCAGCCTCTATGGTTTTCTTTATCATACCATAACTCTTTGTTGCGACTGAAAGTGCTACACCAATTGATAACGGTTCCATTTAATCATCTCCTTTTTCCCAAACTTCTTTTGCAGAATAACCAACACCCTTCTTTCTAAAAGGGTCTTTTCTCTTTTTAGTTTGGTTTACTTTTAGAGAGGTTGAATCTTTTGGAATGTCCTCTGGATTTTCTTTCCATGCAGTAAGTGCCTCATCACCTATCTTACCTTTGTATGGACAAGGTGTACCAGCCATCATCATTGCATCGAATACCCTTGCGTCCTGACATAACGTAGACACAGCAGCAATCTTCATGCCCATCGCATAAAGTGATCGTGAAAGTTTTATTCTTTCACAATTTTTATCTTCCACAGTAACACCTGTCGATAGTCCGACAACCGAAGATTGTAGACCAGCACTGTAACCACTTTTACACACATCATTATTGTTAATAATAATATTCGGTGCGTTAGCAGTTGGTGGTGTCTTATCAACAGTGGTCGTACCAGTAATGGTATTTGTACCTGTTATCGTAGACGTTACCGTATTTGTTTCAGCTGCAAAAGAAACATGACAAAACATAATGAAGAACATAGACAAAAGTATTGCCCTCTTCATGTGTTTCTTTACCTCTCTCTGTGAACACTTTATAGTGTTCCTTTGTATTTAGACTAAATAGACTACCTACTTATAAGATGCAATAACTATACCAAAACTTTTATTTTTCGTGTAATTTTACGAAATATTCTGCATCAACCAGAACAAGGGGTTTTGTATTATTGCGTTTGAGAACGACTACTGGTTCATAGTCTTTTGAGTTTTCCTGTGCTTGTTCGTATGATTTCCACACGTTTATACTCTCTTGGTTTTTACACTCAATCGAGTAAGGAAACTTTTCTCTGGCTGCACGAGCCATAATTAGATCCTCACCACCAGCACCCATAGAACGACTTTCGATGTCCTCTGGGTGTATATCTAATTTTTCTATGAGTAAGTCACGAACCCACTGTTGAAGTCTGCGACCTTTTGCTTTCGCACTTTGCGTTTTAACTTTTATTCTCCATACCAATTCCATCGACCAGAGGGTATTTTATATGCAGCCAAATCACGTTTTAAATTTTCAATTTGCATTTTCAACTTTTCATTCTCTTCTTTCAGTTCTGCATTTTCTTGAGACTTTTTGATCACGCTCTGATTTATCATTTTTATTTCTTGTATGAGTGTGTCCCTTTCATCTGACCAATAACCCACCACTAGTCTCCACTACAATCATCACAAGCACAATGTATGCAAGTGCAACCACTTTCATCACAAGCGGTTGCACAATGGGGTTCATGATTACACGACATACACCTGTTGGTCATCATTTCAACTATCATATTTTCTTGTGAAGTGTTCGTCATCAATCCTATCTTCCATGTCTGATTCTATTTCCTCGCCACAAAAAGGGCAGTGTTTTACTATGTAGTGATCATTACACATATTATGACCGATGACAAACTCTGCATCACAACTTTCACACACCTGTAAAGTATTTATCATACAATTTCACATGAACCCGCTGTACAAGCTAATTCTTGTGATGCAACTGTACTATCTACCTGTTCATATTTTGCTAGTTGACTCCAATCAACATTTTTTGGCATCTCCTTCAAAAGTTTTTCATATTCTTCTCTATCGCAATCCTGATATGGTGCTTGTCGATAAGTGTGTTCACTAAACGGTAAGAATGATACTCCACTCATCTGGTCAAAGTTTGCATATACCCATGCACCCACTTCCATCCATTCACTCTCCTTAACAGAGATTGTCACAGATGGTTTGTGTTCGCACCAGTGTTCTTGATATATTTTCCATAAGTCCAACTGTTCTATCGCTGTTAGGTCTGTGCGAAATACTGCACTCCTGTCCACTTTCATAGGAAATGAAAATACAGCTGTATGACTTGGATTCATTTCATCATCCTCAACAGGGAAACCAATCTCTGTCATAAGTTTGGTGAGAGGATCTTTCTTATCCCCTCTGACAGTTCGTATGTAATAAGGATTGTGTCTTGCATGAATACCACTCGCACTATCAACCAACTGTGAAACAGTTCCAGATGGTTTGACACAAGTAATTGAAGCTGCAACATTGACACCTAATTCTTTTGCGTACTTAGCATTTATCTCAACAGAATATTTTTTAAGTCTTTCTAAAAATGCAGCAAGGTCTTTGTTACTTTTTCCATTAGTGAGTTTAGAATCCATGATACCTGTTAGGGATACACCTAGTAATCTTTCTTCTTCACAGTTTCTTTTCCATGCAGATGAAACATATTTGAAGTTGGTGAGTGTGGATTGAAAAGTTCCTAAGATAGTTGCAAGTCTTACTTTTTCAAGTAAAGACCTTTCTGTGTCGTTTGCACGAACCACAACTTCACTCAGGTTACAAAACTCTCGATCACGCAATATGATTTCTGAACAAGGGTTAGTTCCAAACTCATAACCATCAACCACTCGTCTACCACTTTTCTCTACTTGCTTGTTTGCAGATTGACGATTAAAGATACCACGTTCTCCAGACTTGGATTCGTAAAGTGCTTTCCACTCGTCCATGAAGATACCCATATCAGGTTTCTCTGTGTAACAAGCAGAGTTGTTTGCAAGTGCTCGTTGGGGGTTGTCATTCCACCACTGTCCAGACTTTGCGTGTCTCATGCGGTCATCTGATAGGTTTGAGAGTGATATAAGTGCAGACCTTCGCACTCCACCAACCACAACGACCTCTGCGATCTTACAAACGATATCGTGACATTCGATAGATGACAGTTTACGTCCAGCTGCATTTTTAAGAACATTGACCGTAAAACTCATTAGATTGTCTAGTGGTTCTGGGCCACTCGCACGACCACCAAAAGTTTTCAGTGGAGCACCAGCTGGTCGAACCTTACTTAGATCCCACTTCGGTATCTGTCCTATCCAGAGTAAACCAAGAAGTTCTTTGTATGCTTTTGCCCAACCTAGTTTACTATCTGCAACAGTGATGACGGTATCGGATGGGTGAAACTCTTCTGCAACAAGTGGTAGTTGAGTGATGTATTGACGTTCCACACTAAACCCAACTCCAGTTCCGTTCATCAATACATAGAGGATTTCATCGAATGCTTGCACTCGACTGATCGCAACGTAAGAACAATTGTATCCAGCGATGTTCTCACGTTTGAGTGCTTCACCAGCGGTCATCAGACAACGCATGGAGGGCATAACTCCTAAACGTAATACTGCACTTTCTAATTCTTTTCTTAATTCTGGTTTTAAATCGTAGTCGCAAGTTTCTTTTAAATGTTCTTGGAAAAAATCGAAATATCTTTGTATAGTCTCTCCCCATGTCTCTCTTCGTTTTTCACTTGGTAGCCATCGTGAGTATCTTGATAAATGTATAAATTCTTGATAGGGTGTTGGTAAGTGACTAGTTAGTTGCATTTCGTTTCCTCCAGTTTGTAAATTTTAGTTTTGCACTAATACCTTTAAAAGTGTTTTGTTCAATGAGATTTTTTATATCTGATTTAGTCTTGCCAGAAATAATCATCTCGTTTATGTCTTTCTCTTTTACACTCTCAGGCCAGAGGACTACAGAATAGTTGTTGTCAATAAATTTTTCAATCTGTTTTACAATCTGTTCGTTTCTTGGTTCGTTATCTGGAACCAGAACAATATTGTCTTTTCTATTTTTTAACCGTAAGTCCGACTGTGCGGTTGCAATACAGTTATCTAAAAACAAACTATCTATCGGCCCCTCAACAACGTAAACGGTCTTTTTCCAATCCACTCTGTTGAGTCCGTAAATCTTCTCTTTTTGAGAGTCTAAAACTATTGTTATGTATTTTGGTTGTTCGTTACCAAATGCCCTTCCTTGAAAGGCAAACATATTATTCTTTTCATCAAAGAATGGTATCACCAATCTAGGGTGGTCATTCTTTAAATCATGAAATTTGTTAGGTACAACTGTGTTAACCCATGTATAAAATTTGGGAGCGTAGAATAACTCAAAATGAGATGTCGTTGGAATGTGTCTATTCTGAATAAATTTTTTGACAGGGTGATTCCAATCTAGTGACGATATCTTTTTGAGTTTTTTGAGTGACGAATCTCCCTTTAAAAATTTAGGTTTTACAAAGTTACCAAGACCAGACTTAACTTCGGGTCTGTCTTTCTTGTACCGTTCCATTATATAGTCATTGTAAATCTTTGAGTCTAGGTGCTTCAAAAGATTACCCACACTCGCACCTTTACCACAATTATGACATTTATAAATTAAATTATTTTCTTTCGCAAACACGAATCCACGAGCTTTGGTCTTAGATTTTTGTGAGTCACCACAATAAGGACAACGAAAGTTGAACAGGTGATCACCTTTCTTTTTAAACTGTTGGAGTTGGGGGGATGCGATTAAGAGATATTTTTGTTCAATAAACATTCAGACATCATAATATAAAAGAGGGGGTAATGTCAAGACCAGATGGGTAGCTTCTGTATTAAGAATCCTAATACGATAGAACCTCCGATGATAATCCATCTCCACTTCTCAAGGACACCAACCCGATTTTGAAGATCATCTCTAAGTCTTTGTATGGCTTCGGTGTGTTCTTTGTGTTGTGCAGATGCGGTTGTCATAATTTCTTTTGTGTTTGATGTAATCCTAGAGTGCAGTTCTTTGATGTCTGCGGTAAACTCTTGTTCTGCACGATGTTGTGCTTCTTCCTGTTGACTTAGACGTTCTTCATGCACCGCTAACATACGATTGATGCAGTTGGATACTTCGGTAATTTTTTCAATCGCAGTATCTAAACGTCCATGAATAACTTTCATGTCCTCAACTTCTCGTTTGAGAAGTTGAACCTCTGTGGCTAAATCGTTGTCTACCATTTTACTTTTCCAGTTCTTTGATGCGTGATTCTAACTCGTTTATTTTATTTGCGATGTTAGGATATTTCTTTCTCCATTTATCCTCTGACTTTAGAACTTCAAAACCGTAACGATTTGCAGCCCAGTTATAAACCTGTTCTGTTTTTTTATAAAACCATTTACCAGCAGATGTATTCTGAAACCAATTTGAAGTTGCGTTTCCTAGTATACTACCAGTGATAGCTTGAATTAACCAAAACCACATTATATGTTATCTTTCGTTGGAATAATTGAACTGTTACCGAAAACTTTGACTGCCCAGTATGCTGGATTCTTTTTGTATGATGGAACTTCTGGTTCAGAATCATTCATCGCACACAGAAATATTTTATCTGCGATTGTCTTTGCTTGGTATATTTTTTCTAATTCTAGTTTGGGTTCTCTTATATCATCCTCTCTCCAAGTCCATCTATACTGTCTTATGTTTTTATAGAGTAAGTCATGTATGACCGCAGCTCTCGCAACATCAAAGGGTGCAATAAATGCCCAACATACTCTAGGAACAGATGCCATGTCGGTAACAAATCCTTTTGGTACAGTGACCTTACCTTTCTTCGTAACCTTGACACCGACTGATTTAAGAATCTCTATGTCCTCTTCGGTAAGTTCATCACAATCATAAGATAGTGATGAGTT
>LUMI01000232.1_pt1 | contig 24354 bp, 10 predicted proteins | sample 729681 | NCBI WGS metagenome assembly LUMI01 (sample SAMN03860267, study PRJNA289734) | marine metagenome | biome: seawater column; feature: ocean; material: water; isolation source: Red Sea water column Station 34 - depth 10m | place: Saudi Arabia: Red Sea | collected 2011-10-15 | depth 10 m
ACGAGTAAATCTCTAACTCCATAAGTTTTAGTAGGAACTTTAATACCCTTAACTTCTTGAAGACCAGTGTAGTAAGTATCAACAGATAGTTGTTGTTCAATAATATTCAATCCATACCTAATACTTCTACCAAGAGTAGTTGTATTGTAGTTAGTTGCTTGAATAGAATCATAGAAGGCATAGAAACCTGCGTTAGGAGATGGTGAAGTTAGTGTACCTGCTAGTGCTTGATTCATGTAAGTTTCAAGTAATCCTAATGCATAAAGTTTGATATTATACTCAGTGTTTGCATAGAACACTTCACCACTCACTGCAGTGTAAGGATCAAGAGCACCCTTATTAAGTTTGACACCCCAAACATATGCTCCAACATTACCATCACCTGTCCAACTTTGTGCACCTGTTGCACTGTTAAGAAGGATACTTCCTCTAAGAGTAGAGAAACCAAATCCAAATGTAGTTGTAATATATGCTCTATACCAACCATCACCATAAGGAACAACTCCAAATGCATCAACAGTAATACCACCTTGAGGTGTAAAGACACTTGCACTTGTACCGTTATCAAGATTAATGTCAAAGAATGCTTGCTGTCTAGTAGCAAGACCATCATCAAGTGCAAGCATGATTCTTGCAGCATTGCCAAGATTAGTACCGTCAGACTTAAGGAATACAGAGAATGTATAGGTTTGAGTGGTATCAATACCAACTGCACCTGTGTCAAATGTTTCTGTTCCCGAGTCAAATGTAACAGTTCCACTATCAAAGGTTTCAAAGGAATTAATACTGAAGTTCTTATAAGTGAAGTGGAAATCATTAGCAGTAGATGCTAAAAGTTTATCTGCAGTTAACGTACCGTCAGGACCAGCAGTAGCGTTCAGAGTCTTAGTAACAGCATTACTTGTCCAACCAGCAGCGTTGAAGTTTTCTGGATCTGGGAAGAGGTTAGTTCCAGAAACTTGTCCTGAGATGTTAGATGTAATATTTCTTGCACGAGTAAGAATTTTGACATTCGCAGGAGAACTCCACCAATCATATGCAGCACTTACACCGCTAGTAGATATGGTTGCAGTTGCTCCACCAGCAGCAGTCAAAGTATTTGTTGCTACCCATGCAGAACCTCTGAATGCACCAACGTAAAGGATAGAATCCTCTTCATCCCATTCAAGAACAGTTGCTTCACCACCACTGCTAGAATCAACAACCTCACCAACAACAAAGTTGCCAGTTACACTTTCAACATTAATTGTATATGCAGTGATTTCTTTGGTTACGTCAGTGACGATCATGTCATGAACAATATCCTCAACCAAACCATCAATGAAGTCACCATAAGTCCATGCACCAGCACCAAATTGTGCAGTAGCAAGGGTATTGATTTCTTCCTTATAGTAGTTCTTATTATAGAGAAGATTCTTAGATGCACTTCTTGCTTCATCTCTGCCAGGTGACAGGATAGATACTGCTTCATCTACAAGATCTCTGATTCTATAGACAACCTGATTAATATCAGTAGGAGTAATATTATCTCTATAGGCAGAAGCAGATGAATATTGTGCTGCATATTGATCACCAGTTACGGAATCAAATTGATCATACAAAAGATTCTTTACTGCTCTTTCACCAAAGATCTTAAGTTGCTCAATAGAGTAGATAGTTGCGAGAAGAATATCACTGATATCTTTCAGAGTAAGATTTGCATTGATATAAGTTTCAATAGATTTAATTGTGCTGCTATTACCACCAGTTTGTAAATCAGAAATGATACTCAGAATAATGAGTTCAAGATCTGCTGCAAGGGTAGTATTGAGAGCACTATAATTTACACTGTTGAGTTGATATGTAAACTCTGCAGTTGTAAGTCCAGTAATTTCCTGAACGATATAATTTCTGTTGAAATACAGTCTGTTTGCAGCAGTGTTGAAGTCTTCGCTAGTAGGTGCGATGATATCATTAATTGTTGTAATCAGTGTATCGATAGCAGTCTTGACGTTTGCACATCCACCACCGTCTTGAGTAATACCCCAATCACCAACGATAATTGCTGTAGTATTTGTTTCATCAAGATCACCTGTGATTGCTTGTTTTGCATAGAAACCAAGACGATCATGTGCATAAATTGACTGGAATGCTTGTAAACGAATGTGTTGAAGTTCTCCATTACCACCAACGTAGAAGTTAGCAGCAGTAACGGTGTTCTTGTTACCACCCTCTTCAATATCATTAGCGATTGCATCTAGAATCTGTCCAAGGTCAGTCTTACAACGGAGAGTACCATCTGTGCTACCACCACCTTGGTTTCTAGGCATATCCTGAGCAAGATCAGGATACAAAGCAATCATGTCTGCCGCTGCCTTGTCAACAATAGGTGTGCGGTTTGCACGAATCAAACCAGCAGCATCTCTAAATCTATACTGTGTATCAGGACCGATTGCATTTGTATAAATGAGATCATTTACAGTATCTTGATAATCAATATTAAAGTCAGTTTCTAAGAATGCATTGACTGTACCACCAGCAAATTCAATAACAGGTTCAACTCTAGTTACAGATGCAAGATGATCAACAGGACTTGTAAGAGCAGCATTAGAGATTGTATCAGTAAGGATATCAATCAGGTTGCCAACTGTATTGTAAACATCAGCACAGTCAGATGTGCTGTAATCAAGAACAGTAACTGCATTTGATAAAGCAGAAGAATATGTGTGAACATATTGATCAAGAGCACCAGACTTACCAACATTGACTGTGATTGATGTGTTTGGAACAACAGCAGTAATTGCTAAAACTGCATTGGCAGCAGGATCAGTTGCACGAGGATATGCAGTGATACGATCATTACCATCTTTAGTACAGGTGAATGAAATACCACCTGTTGTTAACGCAATTCTATTTGCAGTAGTTAAGGAGTGAGTTCCAATAGTAATTACCAGATCACCAGTTGCGGGATCGTAAGTTGCACCTGTAGGAGTGAACTGAGTAAAGGAACTTGTAGTGGAATCCGTGATTGTAGTGTCAGTGAATTGAGTCAATCCATGATCACCTTCAACTGGCCACAGAGTATTAGTGATGATGTACTGAAGCATATCATCAACTTTTTCATAAGCAAAGAGAGTTTCCTTAACTGCGGGTTCAATCTGTGCAATTTGAACTGGATTCTGAGTTCTATCAACATAGTAAGAAGATGCATCCCAAATATGGTTGTTAGAACCATTACGGATGTCTTGTACAATTGCGTTGAGTGTATCTCTGATATCATCTTCACAGTTGACTTTCTCATCACCGATGACACTGTTGGCAACAGCAGATACGAAAGTATGTACATAGTTACCACCAGTAACAACCGCATTTGCTGCAGCAGATACAAAGGTGTGAGCATATTGATCTGCCTGAGAAGAAACACCAACATTAACAGTAACTGTGCCAGTTTGTTTGATCAATGCACCAGCAGTTGCAGATACAAATGTGTGTGTAGATGTATCACTAGAGACGCCAATATCAATTGTAAATGTATCACTATCAACAACGGTTACTTCAACCCACTCACCTCTGATAGGATCAGTTTGTCTAGGATATGTGTGGTTTGTAGCATTGCTATCATAAGCACAAGTAAATGTCAGAGAATTATCTGCAATTTGAATTCTGTCACCCGTAGACAGGTTATGAGAACCAGAAGTGTCAACAGTTAAAATACCTGTTGTTGGGTTGTATGATGCACCACTGATATTCTGTGTGGTTGTTCCAACAGCAGTAACTTCAAGAGCAGTGTTGTATGCAGGATCAGGTTGTCCATCGCCTGCAGTTGCACGAGGATAAGTTTTCTGTTGACTGTTACCATCCTGTGTGCAAGTAAAGGTAAACGAATCAGCAGTCAATCTAATGTGTGTGCCAACATTAATTGTATGGTTGGCAATCGTCATTACAAACGCACCTGTTGCAGGATCATAAGTTGCATTAGATGGTTGGAAGTTAACCAGAGGAGAAGGTCCAACGTTAACTGTCAGATTTGTTGAACTAGAAGAGATGATTGGAAGAGCAACATCCTTTGACGCAGGATCTGTGCTGCGAGGATATGTCTTATTGGATGTGTTACCATCCATCGCACATGTAAAGGTTAATGCATTATCATTAATCTTAATTCTGTCTTTTTCAATTGTAATTGCATTGGCAAGAGCAGAAACGAAAGTATGCGTTGTTGTATTAGAAGATACTCCAACATTAACTGTGAAAGTATCTGTCGTCGCATTTGATACCTTCAACCACTTGCCTGCGATAGGATCAGTGGAACGAGGGTAAGGATGGTTTGTGGGGTTGCTATCTTGAGCACATGTAAATGTGATGCCACCAACCTTAATATTAATTCTCTGACCATTTGTTACGCCATGAGAAAGTTTTGTAATTGTTAGTACACCTGTTGTTGGATCGTATGCAACAGAATCAGGTGTTAATTGACCACCATTAGTCAGGGAATTACCAGCAACTGTCATTGACAGTAAACCAGTTTCAGCATCATATGTTGCGTTAGTAGGAGTATAACGAGTGCCAAGGATAACCAATTCAGGATATCTCTCACGCATCTGGAATACAACTTCCTTCGCTATAAAATCTTTGTTTGCAATAATTAGATCTGCAGCATCATAGTATCTCTGAGAATTACCAATGAAACCAGCAGGAACTGTAGAAGAGTTTACTTGAGTTGTTCTAAGGATCGCATCATTATTGAAGTCTTCACCTTTGGTAAATCCTTCAGCGCCAGACCAATCTTCCGTATAAGTTTGTGTATCTGCACCGTCGAGGTGAAGAAGTAACTTAGAATTAGCATCACCTTGGAAGATACCTGCCTGAGGTGTAAATGGAATTGTAGTATAACGGTTAGTGTTAGAAAGTCTGATCTCATCAATGTGACCAGTAAATCCATTTGCACCAGCGTAATCAGCACCAAAACGAACTGCCTTTGCAGCATAGTTGGCACTATCAGTTCCAGTTCCAACTTCTGCACCATTCAGGTAAATCTTGACTGTAGTAGAAGATTTCTGTACAGCAACATGATACCAATTATCTGCGGCAACAACTGTTGAACCAGAGGTAACCAAATCACTGCCGTTGACGTTGTAACGAATTTGACCTGCTTGTAAGTAGAGACGACCAGCAACTTCTGTTGCCGCTGCTCTAAAGTCTGCAAGAGTTGCTGTGCCAGAAACTGCAGCAGTTGCAGGGCGAATATACATTTCAATTGTGTATGCACCAGTGCCCCAACCAAATTCAGCAGAGGAAGGAATGCTGATGTAATCATTTGTAGATCCTGTAACCAGAAGTGAAGAAGGACCAAACTGTTTTTGTGCAGTATCTAATTGAGCACTATTGGCAAATGTAATTGCATGATAGTCTTCACCATTAGACTTAGTTCTACCAATTTTACCAAGGAACAGTGTTTTTCTTGCTTGATTATAACCAATAACTTCTGCTTTAGTATCTTGAGTTCTAATAATATGTCCAGCAGCAAAGAATCCATCACCTTGTAAATCGGTGAAAGTAAGTTTTCTTACTTTACCACCTTCACCTACACTAAAGTCTCCACTGGTATTACCATATTCAACTCTGTAGTTACGAATAAATTCATCTTGCTGCAAATCACCAGTTGCATTGTCATAAGGAATGACATAGTTATTAATCAGTTCGTTTGAAGGGAACTCAGTGTTAAATGCTGTGGTATTATCGGCAAACTGAACAACACTAACCTGAGACTTAGAAATATCATCAAGAACAATATTTGGATAAGTCTGAGATGTAATTCTGTTGAACAGAAGACCGAAGAATGAAGAACCCTCGGAAATATTAACCTGACCAATAGACTCATTAGTTGTAGGATCAGTATATACCGCAGTAGAAGTAATCTGAGCAACAACGTTGGAAGAAGCACCAATGATATAGTCGTTTAACTGAATATCATAAAGACCAGGTGTAGATTGATATGTACCAGCAGTCTTACTAAGAGTCAGTGCATTAGTAACAGAGATTTCTGTTCCGTAGATAGGAGCATCTTCCTGTTGTGCTGCTGGTTGAGTACCAACTTGTCCTCTAGTAACAGTAAGAGTTGTAGATTCAGAACCATCAACAATATTATTTAATTGGAAAATTTCAGAACCAAATTGATAATTCTGACCGATTGTAAATGTTCCTGCAGGAACAGGTGCATCTGTTGCAGATGTTGCATCAATAACTTCAAACTCTGTAGTTGCTGCACCGATTGTATATCTCAAATCAGCAAGAGGAGTTTCTTGTCCTCTTTCTAAGTTGATTTGTTCAACCTTTGCAGTATCACCAGTCAAGTTAGTAACAGTTTCACCAAAAGCAAACAGACCGATATTATTAATGGCATCATTGGTTGCCAAGTTAGCAGAGAATCCTGTAGCACCTACTGTGCAAAGTTCTCCAAGAATGAATGTACCTTCAGTAATGAAACCTTGAATATTATCACCAACAACTTTAGTAACTGTCAGTCTTGCTGTAGAAGAAACACCAACCAGAGTATTACCTACAAGTGGGAAAATACCACTTTGGTTTGTGAATGACAGATCTCTAATAGGAATCTGATTAACAGTAACGTTGACGTACTTGACACTAGCAGGAGGTTGAGGTGGTTCACTGAATACAATAGAATCACCCTGAATCTCAAACGAAGTATCAGGTGTTTGAGCAACACCATTAAGAACGATCAGAAGTTGATTAGCGTTAGCAACAACATTGTTACCAGCAACAGTAAGAGGGAAAGAAATTCTTTCGCCATCAAACAGATTAGAAATATCATCAACTCTTTGTACAACAGAAGTCAAAATGTTCTCTGAAGAGGTCAATCTCTTCTGACGGAACAGAACTTCAGTATTATTAAATTCGGAATAGAGAGGTTCTACAAGAGAGAAACTCTGAATATTTGGAACTGTTGCCTGTCTAGCAAGTTCAACTGACTTAGTAAGTTGGAAATCAGTTTCTTTGTTAGGAATAGAACCATAATCATTCAGATTCAACTCACCAAATACTTTGAACGAAGCGGGGTGAACGTTCTTGATAAGAATATCTTTCCAGTCATCAATAGAAACAGAGGACTTAACGGCATAAGAGAAGTCTTGATAGTAATAGGAGTCTTGAATCTTTTGAATAATTTCAGAAGGTTTACCAACATCATCGATAAACTGACCTGTAGTTCTGGTAATAGAACCAATCTCAAGAACACCTTTAGCAATCTTAAGGTCACTAATAATACCAGAAGACTTAGAGATAACACCTGTTACTCTTTGATTTGCAGCGAAATCACCAGTATAATCAACAATCTTCAAGATTCTAGGACCAACCTGCCAACCTTGGTTTGTAGATACATAACCAGTCGCAGTTGCAGTCTCAAGACTATCACCTTGATATACAAGTTCACCTTCAAGGAAGGTAGAAGTAATAACGTTTGCAGTTGCAGTTGCACCAAAAGATGTGGTCAACAGTTGTTGTCTACCAGTACCTGCGTTAGCGAATGTAATTGCATCACCAAGTTCAGCGTTTGCTGCGGTAATAGCAAGTTTTAATTGATCGGGTTCAAGAGAGTTTGCACTACCAGCAATAGCAAAATATGTCGTAGTTCCATTCAAACGACCAAGAGCACCAGCAGCAAGTGGGAAATCTGCGCCATCACCAGTATCAACTACATTCAGTGTGACTTGAGCACCCTGTTGAATACCATGAGGGAAAGCAAATTGTAAAAGACCCAAGTCAAGGTTAACAACATAGTTGAAAGAAGACTTCAGTGCAACTGTCGGTTCGGAAGAATATCCAGCACCAGGATCTTTAACAATAATTTGATCAATACGACCATTTCTAATAGATGCTTCAGCAATAGCACCAGTACCGCCACCACCAGTAATTACAACTGCAGGTGCCTGAGAATATCCAGAACCTGGATCAGTAACGGTAATACTGTCAAGAATACTTGTGGATGTTAACTGTGCATTAATTGGGAAGGTAATCTCAGGACGTAATGTATAGTCATGAGGATAATCATAACCAAAGTTATTGTTCTTAAGTTTCTTAATCTTACCAACTTTATCACCTTTGGTAAAGACTGATGCAGCAGTACCGAAAGGAGGAATCACAACAGATAATTCAGCACCAGATCCTGTCAGACCTGGACCAAGAATACCGTCAATCGCTTCAATATCAATAGTTGCAGTTGTGTATCCTTTACCAGGTGAGGTAACTACAACCTCTTGAATTTGACCAGGAATATTAACACCTTCAGAGTCAGTTCCATCAGCAACTCTAATAGAAACTAAACCACCTTCACCATCACCACCGATAGGAACACCATTATATACACCAACAGCATATTCGGTGCCTGGTTCAGTAATATCAACTCTTTCAATTTTACGAGAAGATTGAATGCCAGTTACGATTGGTAATCTAGAATAGAAACCACCAGCGTTGACGATTCTAATGTCTGAAATAGGACCAACTGCCTTAAGTGAAGATGTGCTATAAGATGCACGAGAAACTGTTGCAATACCCTCTGGTTCATTTGCAAGAAGGAACTTAAAGATATTATCACCAGTTGTAATAGTTCCACCAGTTGTAGTGGTAATAGTAAATGTGCCGACATAAGGAGAATCGACAATATCAAGATAACTTCTAGGTGCAATCGGTGAATCTGCGCCAGTTCTAGAAGGATCAAAGTAATATGAAATGTTTGTGACAACATCATTGTCAACCTTCAGTTTGACTGTAGGTGTAGGCAGTTACGCCTGGTACACCAATTCTTTCAATAGAGTTGAATGAATACTCAAGTTTAAAGAGGTTATCTTTAGAGAATGAAAGGTTAGAACCAACCAAAGAAGAGTGACTGAGGTCAAACAGATATTGATGACCATAGTACATCTTCAATACAGGAGACTTAACAAAAATGTCAACATTGCCTGCATTTGTAGCGGGAGCGGTGATTGCAGTAGTCTTAAGTTTATATACAAATTCTTTAGTGCTGACAACTCGATCAACAACGAATGATCCATCATATTCGTCATATGTAACACCACCAGATTCTTGAGATGGATTACCATCAACGCTAATATTTTCTCCAGCGGATAAGTAATGACGATCAGCAGTAATTACATAAACTTCATTTGTATTTGCAACAGCAGTTACTTGCAGAATCTTGTCTAAAGTAGAAACCAGAGTAATCTTCAATACACCAGTTAAACCAGTAATTTGTGCTGTAGAATACGAAGAATTGAACGAAATGTTGCTAGATGTAATCTGAACAACAGATCCAACGATATAAGAAGAACCACCAGCAACTTCTTCGATCTTCACGGCATAAGAATTTACATCAAAGGGTTTGAACTTAGCAAATCCATCAAGATCTTGTCCACCGCCTGCATTGAAAGTCCCATCAACATTATAATCATCAAGATCAATATCAAATGTACCAGGTGTTGTATTATTAATTAAATTGAATGAATAATTTTCAATTACGTTTGTATCATCAGGTACAGGACCTGTAATTCCATAAGTGCTTTGTTCTGCAAACTGTTCTGTAACCAGAAGTCCAGTATTCAGATCATTAGACCACTCATTGTTGTTAACAGCAAGGTATACCTTATTATTAGTCTTATCTACACTAAGAATGTAACCACTGTTGATAAATGAACCAGAAGTATTATTAAGACGTAATTTTGCACCAACAGTAAAATTAAATGCTTGATTAATGGTCAATTCCTGAACATTATCAATCTTCACTGTATTAGTGACTTTCATGTAGTATCTGTCTCTAATAACAGCAGATACTTTCAGTTTTTGAGAACCTGGCGAAGGAACTGTGGAAGTTCTAGAACTCCAAGTGTCACTTGTATAAGTGAGTGTTTCAGTATCTTGCTGCATCGTGATTGTTGCATCATCGAAGTCAAGAGTCTGAATACCAGTGCCACCTAAAGCAAGATTGACATTAGTTACAGTTAATGTAGATCCTGTGACTACAGTTACATCAGTTCTAGCAAAACCAATTCCAGTATTTGTCTGTGCTCCTTGATCACCAAGTCTTGCGGCATCAGAGTTCTTATCAGTCTTAAGACCAAAACCAACATAATCGATATAATCATAACGATTAGTATTAGTTGTAAACCATGCATCATCAGTCCAGTCATAGGCAAGTGCAAATCCACCAACGGTAGGAAGTGCAGTTACATCAGCAGGAACTGTAGGTGTGATTGCTCTATTTCTTAAACGTACATTTTCAGCAAAGAATTGACCCTGTTCATTAGAACGGAATGTTCCAAGAGTTCCATCTCTACCAGAAATCTGACCAATCAACAAATCTTTGTTTCCAAGACTTGTATTTGCAATAGTACCAGTGAATACCTGAATACCATTAACATATCCAGTAAATGTATCGCCCTCTTTCTTAAGACCAACAAATTGCCAAGTATTATCGGCAAACATTGTTGTTGCTGTAGATTGAAGAGCACTACCCGCTGAATTAAGTGCTGTAGTGTTATTAGTAACGACTAATTCCAGTTTTCCGCTAGAAACATCATAATACAACCAAAGACCACCAGTAGATACAGTAGCATCACCAATGCTGAGGAGAGAATGTTGAGTAGGAGATACAGAAGTAGTTGTTGAATCTTTATAGACCATCATCTCGAAGGTCCAGTTACTATCCAACCTTGTACCCAATTGAGCACCAGTTACTTTAAGGTGTGCATTAGTCCAAGATGATTGACCAGTTTGATAACCATTGATCTTAGCAACATTGTCAGTCAGTGAAACTGATTGACTGGTAGAAATGCTGTTTAAAGTATAATGACCAGTTGTATCAACTACAGAACCAGAGGTGAATGGGAATAAGAATTCATTTCTGTTCCATGAAGTTTGACCGAACGCATATACGTCACCAGAATTATCAACAGTAAGACCATGTACATTAATACCTTCAACATTGTTGATATTGAAAGCATTATTGGTCTGTTTCTTCATCTTACCGTCATAACCAATCTTGACGGTATCAACAGTTCTATATCCTGTTGTATCATCAATTCTAGTATAAGCAACGTTCAGATCACCAAAGATATCAATTGTAGTTCTAGGTGCAACCTGAATAGTATTTCCAACTGGAGCAATATAACGATAATTCCAAAGAAGATCACCAGTAGTATCAAACTTACCAACCCAGAAACTATCTTTAGTTGTATTGTTTGACTTCAGACGTAAAGTAGCAGTTACATAACATTCTTTAAATTCATCACTAACCAAACTTACATCTAAGAAAGAATATAAGGTGTTATTGATTTCTTTGATAAAATCAATTGTAATTACGCTAGTTCCAACAGTTGCTTTACCAAAAGCAAGTCTAACGTCATTAGAAGATGAAGAATCTGCAGTTTCAAGAACAAAGTATACAGCATCATCAATAATAATCAAATCAACCAGTTTTTCTGACTTAGCAGCAGTTGCAATCTTTCTCTTAGCAGAGAAGTTACCAGTAGAATCGATAGATGCAATATAAGCATCATAGGGAGCAGTAGAGTTAGTATTAGTAAAACCACCAATGATATAACGAGTGTCAGAGAATCTCTTAATTGCAGTTACATGATCTGCACGAGTAGAACCAGAGATACCAGCATAACCTTTCTGGAAAGATAAAGTTGCACTCAGTCCATCTGCTGATTGAATATATTTTGCAAGGAATACATCGGGGTTGTACGCTGCAAGAACAGGTTGATTTGGTTTGTTCTCACCAACTGCCCAAATGTTGTTTCCACTAACATCAAGTCTAATAAATTCTGTATATTCTTGACCAACCTGACTTTCTAAAGTTTTCTCCCATTCTTTAACACCCAGTTCTGAGAATTTGGAGATGAAGGCAACTTCATTGCCAGATGCATCCTTTGTTTTACCACAGAAGAAAGTTTCTTTTTGATCATTTACAACAACATCATTGACCTTCACATAATTCTCATGAGAGATCAAAGATACGAAATAATCTGCTTTTTTAAAGACTTGAGGATGACTCAAGATAACTCTAGGGTTCTTAGTGTAACCAGAACCAGAATTAATAATGTTTACTTGTTCAATAGATCCGACAGAAGTTACAACTGCTTGTAATTCAGCAGATTCTCCATCGCCATCGATAATAATTGTAGGAGGAATGTCCTCATCATATCCAGAACCAGTTTGATCAATAACAAGTTCTTCGATACCTTTTAATTGACGTACAACAAACGTTTTGTTTGTGTTGTCCATGATCGGTGTGTAATCCATATACACCGTATCACCAGAAACAATATTATGAGGAACTTGTGTTTGAACAACACCATAGTTTTTATCATTTACAGTCTCAAAATCATAAGAGGTGATTGTTTCACCAGTAATTCTAGAAACACGAGCAGAAACACCAATACCTTCTGTATCTGTATTATCAAAGGTAAGAATATCATTTACCTGATAGTTTTTGCCAGGATTCTCAATAATGAATCCAGTTACAGATGCATCTTCAAACTTAGTAATTGTCTCAACTTCAATATCAACTTTAGAATCAAGTCTAACTTTCGGGAAGTAATCAAAGAGTTGTAAAGGAGACTCTTCAAAGAGTTGATCGGGATCATCAATCTCATCTTGAGAGATAATACCATCTCTATTCTCGTCTTCTGCATCAAAGAGTAGAATATCACCATCTTCGGTAGTCAGAGCGTTTGTAGAGGCATTAGGTGCCCTCTCAACGTCAATATCAACATTCTCGTAAGGATCTCTGTAACGTACAACACCAGTAGGAATGTTTTGCTGTACAGCATCCTTATTCAAGTTCCAAGGATCAACAATAGAGTTAAAACTAGGTCCTAAAACATAAGGGAAAATGGGATTGCCATCTTCAGTTGTGTCAATAGTAACGAAGTAACAATATCTACCTTCAGGGAAATCAGGTGTCTTACAGAAACGACCATTGTATTGGTCAAGATCTCCTAAACCAAAGATATACTCATAATCTTCAATAAACTTACCTGCTGCTTCATCGGTTAATAAGGGACCAGCAGTTCTAGAAGGATAAGGATTTGTAATATCATTGTATACCAGATTTGTCTTCAATCGATATGAAGTATCCAGTCTATTAATTTCAGATGATTGATCGGTAGGATCAGTATATCCATAAGGACCGTAAATTGGGTTTCCATCAAATGCCCAACCAATAATAGGAGAGTGTGCTAACTGAGTTTCTTGTTCATTGATAGCACCAGAAGTAGTTTCGATCAGGTTATCACCCAGAATATATCTCAATCTCTGAGGATTAGAAAGGTGTGCATACTCACCACCGTATTGATTGTTATAACCCGAGAACACTGCGCCTTTCGCATCATCAAAAGTCGTAGTTTCTTGTAAGTTATATGTCCATTGGAATACGTTAGATGCAAATGTAGCATCTTGACCAACAGATGTCAAATTGATAATAGTTGTACCCTGAATATAATTGATACCTCTATTCAGAATTTCAATACCAGTAACTCTACCAGCATTTTCGCCATCTGTGTCAATAGTAGCACGGGCAATAGCACCAAAACCATCACCTTGGATACTTACCTCTGGAGCAGTGGTATACCCACTACCAGCAGAAATAATAGCAATAGAAATAATTCTACCGTTATTAACAATTGCTTGTGCAACAGCACCTTGACCAGAACTTAAGGAAACAGTTGGTTTGGAAGTATAAGAAGCACCGCCAGCATCTACAGAAATAGATCTAATAGGTCCACGAACTGCAGCAGTTGCCGTTGCACCCGCTCCGCCACCACCAACAATAGTAATTGAAGGTTGTGAGGTATAACCAGTACCACCAGAATTCATCAGAATTCTAGAAACAACACCTTTGGTGATAATTGCGGTTGCAGCAGCGCCAGAACCGCCACCACCAACGATTGAAACCAGAGGAGATGATGTATATCCACTACCACCATTGTCAACTTGAATTGATGTAATAGAACCGTCAACTACAACACTAGCAGTTGCTCCAGAACCGCCACCGCCAGAAATAGTGATAGTTGGAGGTGATGCAGCATCATAATCCTTACCAGCATTGGTAATATCAATAGAAGTTACAGGTCCAAAGGTTTTAGTTAAACTAGACTTATATGACCATACAGAAACACCATTGACCCATGTACCAATAGGACCAGCAGCAATAGAGTTTTTGGTCGAAATTGTAGAAGGTGCAAGTGGGAATCTGTTTAATTTACGTTGGTTGCCAGGTAACAGAGCAGAACCAGGAAAAGGACCGATCTTATAGTTGGGAATACCCGTAGATGCAACATAAACATAGTTGTCATTAAAGAAGGAGTTCTGAACGTTAGTAGTATAAGGACCAACCGAATTTAAGATTGCAGAGTTATCAGACTTACCTTTGTTCAAGTCAACTGATACAAGAATATTTCCCTGAGGAACAACTGTAGCGGGTTGAGGTAATTGATATTGGAATACGGTCTCACTGTCTCTAGAAGTGACTAAGAAAGATCCGTTGTAAATGATTGGGTTTGCACCATATACCGTAACTTGATCTCCGACCAGAAGACCATGAGGATTAGAGCAGGTGATCGTTGCAAAACGGTCATCAATACCACCAAAAGTAACACTGGTAACTTCGATGAGTTTCTTAACGTTGTACAACCAAGTTCCGAGTTCTGGTTTGGTTGAAGTACCACCAAGTTTAGCTACTGTCAGTTTATCACCAGAAAGATAATACGATCCTGTATCAGTAAGAGTAGTTTGTTGAGCATCAACGATACCAACAACATTCATCACCACTTCTTGAGGGGTGCCTTTATTAATGAAAACAGTAAAGTTAGAAGATACTTCTGTAGCAGAATCCCAATCTTCAACAATATTGTTTACAGAACGAGTACATTCAATAAACTGGTTGAGAGATTTTTCTTTGTATTGAACTACTTCTGATCCACCGATTACAAATTCACCGTTTCTTTCTGGCCAACCAATAGTAGAGTCAACTGTAATAACATTATCTTCAGTTCCAAGAGGTTCTGCCAGTTTTGTCTTATAAGGAACTGTGAAAGAACCAGAAATAGTTTCTTCAGACAGAACAAGTTCAAAGATCTCAACATCAGAAGTTTTAATTGAGATATAGTTCTCAACCAACGCACTCGCTGCTTTGATATTAGGATCTGCAATATCTTCTTCTTGAGTTAGAAGACCATCCTTGATGTCTGTAGGATTACCACTTACAAGTGTGGCACGAAGAATAGTATCAATAGACCAAGTTGCTGCAGAAGGTTTTACAATCTGATCTTTTGGATATGAAATACTAATCTGCTCACCATAGAGTAATTTGAACAGATAAGCGATACTAAAGGACGTACCTTTAGCAGAATAAAAATCTTTTACCGACTTAATTGCAGTACGAACATCAATCTTCTTATAGTCCAGTTCAGGAACATCAGGAAGGAATTGTTCAGTATATTTGTCTAAAAGTCTCTTAACAAAAATAGCATCAAGACATTTTACATTATCACCAATGGCAGCGGGCATTGCCATTGTGTTATTGGAGAATACAGCATTACCAGTTTCAGTATAAGAGGTAATACCACTTGCTGCTCTTGCACATCCAACAAATTTTGCTTTAGAGTAATTTTTACCACTCTTATTGATAGAGAAACCAGTAATTTCATTCAAACCAATCTCAACAGATGCTTCTGCCTGAGGAGGTGATTGAATAACAACTGTCGGAGGATGAGCAGCACTATATCCACTACCAAAGTTGTTAATATTGATATCAGTGATTCTTCCGTTGAAAATAGAAGCAGTAGCAGTTGCTCCTGTACCACCATTTTGTCTATTATCTACAATATAAACAGAAGGTACATCATCATATCCACTACCGCCGCTTAAAACGTCAATACCAATTACACGACCGTCACCATCAACTTGAGTTTCTAATACTTGAGCACCAGTAGGATCAATTACAGCAACTCTAGGAACAGTTGTATATCCTTGACCAGCATTCAATACATTAATACTAGTAATTACACCATCAGTCAATACCGCTTGGAAACTTGCCTTAATAGGGTTGAGTCCAGTTGGTTCATCAACGTAAATTTCAGGAGGAGTTGTATATCCTTGTCCACCGTTAGTGATTGTAAGACCACCGCTAATAGAACCATTAGAAAGCGTAGGAGTCGCCAGTGTAGCGCCACCAGGTTGTCTAAAAGTAACTCTAGGTGTAAATGTATACCCACTACCAGAATTAATAATTTCTAGTGCAGAAATAGAACCATTTGTTACTGTTGCTTTCAGTTCAGCAAGTTTAGATCCACCTACAGTAGGAAGTTCAATAATAACTGTTGGAGGGTTTGTATCACTATAACCTTTACCGCCATCCAGCAAAGAAAAACTCTTAACACCATTAACAAGAGCAGTTGCAGAAGCACCTAATCCAGTGTCATTAGGAGCAGCATTAATAGAAACTTTAGGAGGATACTGATATCTGTATCCAGAACCATTTTTATTAATAGAAATGGATGTTAACTCACCATTATCGTTGACACGAGCATATCCAAGTGCGCCAGAACCAAAAGAGGGAATCGGTGCCTCAATAGAATACAGAGACAAAAATCTTCCGTTTAAAGGTGCCTCATTAAAAACAAAAAGGTCTCCATCAAGGAAGTAATCTACCTTAGGTTCTAAAAGTTTATTATCGTATACAGCAATAACATATTCATCAACAATCGGGAAATATGCAATCCCGTTACGAGTCATCTTAAATTCAGTTTTACCTTCACCAAAAGCATTTGAAAGATTGTCAACAGCGTTGATAGGGTTTTCAATAAAACCACTTAAAAACGTGATGTAAGTTGCAGAATTATCGTCAGACGCGATTCTTGTTCTTGGTGCAGTAGTAAATACAATATTTGTGCCATCTACAGTATAATCCGTGCCAGGAATTAATACTTCACCATATACACTAACAATTAAATGTTGTGCTGTAGGGGGTGCGACAGGATTTGCCTGAGATGTTAAAGGGAAAGTTCTTTGACTACCATCAAAACTATCAATAATCTGAGCAAGGGTAGTCCACTTAAGTTTTACTTGCTCATACGAAATGCCAGGACTAAGAGCAATGTTAGGGGAAGAAGTAGTGCTCTCATAATAAACAACTTCATCACCAATTAAGATAGAACCATTACTATCAAGAAATTGGTCAACAGATTCAACAACAATAGTTTCACTAGTCGCTGTAATAGGCTCTACAATCTTTGTAGCACCATCTAAGATACCGATATCGAGTTTATCAATGTCAAGATATTGCAGAAAATTGTTGAGAATATTCTGCCCAAGACCTGTCTTTTCTTGAGACCTGTAATAATACTCGATGAACTTATTAAACAGCGGATATTCAGACCCAATAAATTCTGGAGTCTGCTTCGCTATAGACTGAGAAACCTTATTAATATTCATCTCTTAATTTAGAAGCAACTGTTGTTACTAATGGAACCTGCGTTGTCGATCGCTGGAATGTCAATCGTAGTTGGTGTCTGATTGAAGACCGTTGGCGTCAAACTATTTAGAGGGATTGTAGGAGGCGCTACTGTGCCAACTGGTGCAACTGTAATCGAAGGTGTAACAATATTGATAATAGTACCAGGTGTAGTTGCAGGAATTGTACTATTGTTTGCAGGAACAAATACAACAGGAATCTGAATATTTGTAGGCAACTGAGTTGCATCAGCAATAGTACCAACTCCAGTAATCGAATCAGTAACAGTTATCGCAGTATTAGGAGCAATATTTGTACCAGCACCAATGATATTAGCGGGACCAAAACAGATTTCACCAGTATCGTAGTTTACTGTACCAGCAGTATCATTTGTATAGATTTTTCTTGTACCAGTATTATAGAAAGTTCTTAAGTTACCAAAACCATCATCTTCAAACTGTTGATCAATACCAGGACGTTCAGCGGTTCTAAAAGTACCAGAAAGAATCACTGGTTCCTTTTTACATTGATTACCACTTCCATCTTCGGCGCTACCATCTTGACCAGGAGCAGAGTTATAAAGACCAGATCCAGTAGAAATACAATAAGTATTGGTTTGATTAGTTGCTGGTTTGATATATTTTAAAATAGTTGTCTGAGTAGATACATCAGTAACACATTTATTGGCAAGTGTTACCGCTTTCTCAAAATCAGTTGCTCTAAATGTAGAGTTGAAGTTATTAATTTGCGTTTGTGTTGCCCAGTCCCTAATACCATTGTTGATATCGGTCTCAATCTCAGAAGGATTAGATCCGCAACCAGTATCGTACAGTGCAAACAGTTTCAGGTAAATGTAGATGTCATCAGGATCCATGATCACAGGATCGATCGACGCCATCGCATATTTTCTCAAATCCTGCTGAATTTCTTTCTTTGTGGCATCATTAAGAAGAGATCCTGTTTTTGTTTTGACAACAACGTATACTTTTCCATAAACAGGAGGATTTAAGGTGTCTCCGCCATATGCAACTACGGAATCCGCGTTAGGATAGATGTTTCTTGTAATTACCGCGTAATCTTGAGCGGTAACTGCTCTATATTGTGCAGAATAATATCGAGGAGCATTATACTTGATAGACTCAACAGATTCTGCTGCTGCACCCTGTTGTGATTTGTCTTTTACTGTCAGGGTGATAGTATTTGGTTGATAGGTGATATCATTAGTGTCAATCATCCTTCCAATGAAGTTAAATCTACTAACTTCATTCGCTTCGCCACCAGAAGTGACGACATATTCAAATTCTACGACCTCACCATCTTTCAGAGCACGACCAACACTGTCATCACCAAATCTAACTTCATATCTCATGTCCTCACCTTCGGCAAGGAAGAATGCACGAGTTGTGGGAGTTAAGTTGGTAACAGTATCGACTCTATTGTAAAGATCAAACTCTGTAGAAGATTCGTTAGGTCTTACTTTTACGGTAAGTGTTGAAATATCTGCGTCTTCTGAAGGAACCTTGTAATTTTGAGATGCAAACGTGTTTACAACGTATGTAAAGTTGACAATCGCTCCTTCATAGATTATCAAACTATCAAAAGTGGCAATACCTGTAGATGCATTGACTGTAGCGGTCACATCATTCAAAATGTTCCAAATATAAGCACCACCAGTAGCAACAGGTCCTTTTTTAAGAGTTACGGATGTTGGATATGCCCCACCAGTTTGTTGTGTTTGTACTTCCAGTTTCAAACATGCCTTAGATGTTGAAATTGACCTAGGAACGTAGTTTAAAAGTTTTGCAATGTTAACAACATTATCTCTAACCGTAGCAGACGGCAAAAAAGTCTCGTTCAACGACATATTTGCGTTGAAGGCAGTATAATATGAATTATATGCTAATGTATCAATAAGATACGACAGTGAAGATCCATCAAAGTCATAATCCGTGAATTCTGTACGAGTTCTCAGATATGATTTGATCGAGGCTTTAATATCCTCAAAATCTAATGCTGTTAGGTTATTAGGTTGCATTATTCAGGTCTCTGTAAGACGAAATTGATTGTTTCGACAATGGGTAACCCGACTACTTTATATTCAATCGTAATATTTAATTTATTACCTTCATAAATTGGTGTCACAGAAACATTTACTAGTTCAATTCTGGGTTCATTCTGACTAATAGTATTTATTACCTCTTCCTTAAGCGCATCTGCTGTAAAAGGATCTAGAGGTTCAAAAAGCAGAGCATTTACTCTAGATCCTACTAAAGGTTGAAAAGGTTTTTCTCCAGGTTGAGTCAAAATTAGGTTTTTTACTGCCTGTTTGATAGAATTATCGTTTTTGACAGAAGAAACATCATCGGTAAAAGGGTTACGGGCGAAATTAATCGCCAAATCAGAAAAAGTTCTTGATTTGGTAAAGTCTTTACCTCCGATTTTCTTTAGCGCCATTTTTTGTGACTCTCAGACCATTGATTTTTGTCGATTTTTTGACTACGCTTAAGATATTGATCAGATTTTGGGTCTGTAATTAGTACAGATGTACCAAAATCGTGTTTCATCATCTCAGGAACGTGATCTGGAACGTGATTTCTTCCCATAAGTCCTCCAAAATAGAATGCAGAACTTTTTTAGGGGTTCCTATCCCTTTTTATTTATCGACCTTGACCCCGATAACGCTTTTTTGCTCCATTTCTCGACGTTGCCGAGTATTTTGTGTGCTGTCCAGTCCCCTGACGAGTCTTTTTGGGAATGGTTTCAATATTACTGCCGCCAGAAAGCGACTTTTTCATTTTTGCCAAGGATTAACCTCCAATAAAAACATTTTTACTTGATCCTGTAACCGTTGATAGACATGGGAATGCTGTTGTACCATCTCCAAGTGGGTCACCAAAGCGAACAGCACGTTTTCCACCTATAAAAACTGTTTTGCTGGTTGCTAGTGCTTTCCTTTGATGACCCGTTTTTGCTTCTCTACCGCCCGCTATACCTTGAGTACACCACCAAGCGGGTGTATTGCGGGTAGTCAAGCATTTATAACCAACAGAAGTTGTAGTAAACTGCGTTGGCGTAGGATGAGGTGTCAATATGTCTTGATCGCAAATGGGAACAAGTTTATTAACAAACACTCTTGCTACTTTAGCATTAGCAACACCTTGCGGAAGTTGCGCTGTAGGTGGCCAAATAGCAACAGCATTAGTCGCTGGGAGTGGGGATGCCACAACCGTAGGACTCAAAGATGGGTGAGGACAGTTAGGAAGTGTCCCTCCACCTAGACCAGGATGGTGTGATGCACCCGTACCTGTACCATGACCACTACAAGTGCCCATGTACAGTCCGCACATTAAACCTGCCATTTGTTAATCAGAGAATGGATTTCCATATGCATCAGTCGCTAGTGTAACAGTTCTTGCCGCTCTAGTCAAGTCATGATAAATCTTCATCGTGCCACTTGCTTCCCACGTCTTAGCGCCAGGTCCTATTAATGGTGACATGGAATAAGAGTATGTGTAGGTAGTAGTGGTTGGATTTCCGTTTTCATCAGTCCCTGCTACTTGCTCACTGTAACCAGGAGTCAATGTAGGAGCATTACAAGTGAAATGAGTACACCCAATATCCTGTGGAATACACTTCAATGTGATATTAATAGTGGTTTCCTTTGCAGGATCTGCGCGATATTGACGCATAATGTATTTAGTAAACTGTGATGCAGTTGGTAATTGTGTAAAACTACCCGAACAAGTCTCAATTTTAGTTTCATTATTACTTTTGAACTCAGGAATACGGGGTTGAGTGATATCGTCAATCTGTTTGCGGATACGTTTTGCAGACGCTGGTTTCTCTTCGCGGATAACATCCTTAAAATCATTGTCAATATCCGTACCATCGAGGTATTGTGTATCATAATCTACCACCATAATCTCTTTTAGGGGTTCAGTTGCGTCCTTACTATACTTCTGTTGCGGTAATTGTTGGATTCTCTTCTGATCAGGATCCATTTTTACCTCAAGTTTTGGTTCATTACGACTAAGTTCCTGTGTTTTCGGTACAAAACTATATGAATCCGCAATAGCTTGGAGATCATCTTCGCTTACTGTTACCTCATACTCCGTTTTTTCGGGACCAGTGGGTAGACTTTTGACAATATCTTGGAATTCTGGAACTAAATCGTCTCTATGTGCCGCATTTTCAAATATTTCTTTAGCAACATCGAATACATTCCGCACAAAAATGTTTGGTGGATCCTCTTGAGTGTACCCAGATCCGCCTCTTACGATATTTACACTCGCTAATGACCCATTTGCGAACGTTCCTTCTACTAATGCGTCCTGCGAACCGTCTCCATCCGCGTCTGCAGGGGATCCAGTGATCTCTAGAATAGGTGATACTTTCAAATTAGCAAATCCAGAACCTACAGTAGAGATGTTAGTGAGTCTGATAGTAGCATTTGTAGCAGATCCAGCGGGTTTTGTAGCGCCTGGTATGGTAAGGATGTCGCCAGGCTCGTAATCTTGACCACCATTGACTACAATAAGGGCACTGATACGTCCATCATCACCTACTTCAATGTCTACAACAGCACCAGAACCGTTTCCTCCCGTTAAAGAGACGTTTGTCGCGGCACTATAAGAGTCTTTAAGGTTATTTTCGATATAGTTCAGGTCAAAAGAGATAATATTACCATTGAAAGATAGATCAGTTACTGCACCATTGGTAATAGTGACCGATGCAGAGGGTTGTACAATGCTATTAAAGACCTCTGGAGCGTTCTTATTGATGTCTGCAGTGCTGAATTGTAAGGATTTGTCTAGGAATTCATATAGACCAATCAAACATGCACGATCTCTAATACCATATCCTGCCTTTGCAGTGACGACGTGGTTACGATCCGATGTATATTGTGTTTCTTTAGTAAAATCTAGTCCGTTTCCATCCAGATATACGATATGATATGGAAACTCTCCCACTTCTGTGTGGAAGGCGCGGGTGATTAAATGACCATTTAAGGTATCACCAACCCGTAGAACGTCAAAACCCGTTTGATTCGTAGTATTTGTGATCTGCCCCACGGTTTTTACCCTAAGATTCATAGTAAGGGTAGTCTGACTATTATCAGGATGTGTGTGGGTATACGACATAGTGAACACGTCGCCCACCTGATAACCTGTTCCGTTGTTCAATAGTTCTGTAATAGTCCACCGAGTACCTGTGAATACTGTGGACGCGCCGCTATCATCATATATTGGCGCAAGTCTTACCTTAATGATAAAGTTAGTCCTTGTGGATCCGTCGCTGAAGTCATATATTTCAAAATCATCGAAGTTCTCATCACCAGATTGCCAAGGGTTCTGTGTAGATTCATATGCAGCACCCTGTAGATTAGTCTCATCCCATACATCAGTGTATGTAACACCATCATATGAGAACTCCCAGTCTAATACACCATTAGGGAGAACTGTGGAAAAGGCGTCATAAGAGAATACTAACTTGTCTGATGTAGTACCAATACCAAATAATGTGGGGTGAGGACAGTCAGGATCGTTTGTAAGAGTCTCTGATGCCGTATAACTGAGTAATGTCTCCTCAGGGGTAGACGTGAAATTAGTACAGGGATGACAAATCTCACGACTACCGCCGCCATCGCCCGTTCTAGTCTCCGTCTCAATATAATAACAAGGTGATCCAATGATACCTGAATTATTAGATGTGTCGTATAAGTACGATATCCATGTATCAGAGAATTGTAGATCAAATGATAGTTCTTTTGGATAGTAATCTAAGAACTGAATTACTGTAGTATTGTTTCGTCCAAACGTTTGACAAGGGCTAGTTCTAGATTGTTTTCCACAATGTACTGATGGGTTTCCTGTACCTGACCCTGTGGATCCGCTCGTAGCAGCAAAGAGATCCGCTTCGACATATGGATACATTACCCTATCAGTCTCTCTACCAGGAATCTCGTAGTTACCTTGTCTGATAGTATTGACAGGATATTCTTCTACTTCAAAGGTAACTCCCCCCGAAACAGGTGTGTAATGATTGCAATGTTCAGGGTTAGCGCCACTAGAACCAGAGCATTCTGCTAGTCTGTATCCCCTAGTCTTGCATCCCATCTTCTAGTTCCTTAATTCTACGGTAGATTTCTTTAAAATTACTAGGTAAGTTCAGGTACTCTGGATACCCCTCTGGTTTGTAATAAGTCTTCTCTGGGGTAGGTAGTTCCTGTACATACGTTTCTAACGCTTCTAGGCGCTTGTGGACCGCTACCAGACACTCATTGATGGCAACCAGTGCATCTTCTACTTTGTATTCTTCCTGTACTTGTGCTTCTTCACTCATCGGGTGTTTTCCTTAGTATAAATCCGAGTCCATCCTCGGTCATTTCATAGTCTAGATTAGTACCAATATCCCATCCCATCGTTTCACATACATCATAAGGAATTGTTAGGATAAGATCTCCGTAGTCATCTTCCTCTAGTTGTGTAGTGAATCTATGGGACATGCTGCTATAGGCGATTTCTTATCTGAGGGTTGTTAGTGGGGTTTTTCGTTTTCCACTCCACCCATAGTGTATATAGATCTTCTACAACTTGAGATGCATACGCAGATGCATAATAGTCTGCACACTCATACATTCTGGGGTCAAGTTGTTGATCTCTCCTCAACAGTTGCTCAATTGCCCATACACGAGTATCTTGTCTCTCTTCGCTAGTCTTGGAGTCCATTTTTTACCTGAGAAATTTTTTTAATTCTGATGTAAATGATAAAGGGAATAATATATTGATCGCTCTGGGGAACCTTTGTATGTTAGGGTAGTGGCCGATTTTAACATTTAGGGGGCATAAAAT
>LUMI01000251.1_pt1 | contig 24290 bp, 26 predicted proteins | sample 729681 | NCBI WGS metagenome assembly LUMI01 (sample SAMN03860267, study PRJNA289734) | marine metagenome | biome: seawater column; feature: ocean; material: water; isolation source: Red Sea water column Station 34 - depth 10m | place: Saudi Arabia: Red Sea | collected 2011-10-15 | depth 10 m
GTTATCTGATTTATTTATGGGTATTGAGCCTTTAATATTAATTGGGATTTCAGAATCATTTATTAAAAGGGAAAAATCAATATCAAAAATAGAATTATCAAATTCAACTAGTCCTTTATCAAGTATTATTGTGTTGTTTTTAATTGATGAATTATTGGAAGAAATTTCACTAGAGAAAGATTTTGTATCAAGATCATAAAATAAATTCATATCCAACCCTCCAAGAAAATCTCTTGGTTTATTTAAAAAGATATTTGCTGCACTTAATGGAAATTTTTTAATTCTTAAAGAACCTTTCCCTGTTAATAATCCTCCTTCCAAATCAATAGAAAATTCCTCTTTATTATTCTTGTAGTCATCTTTAGGTATATCAAGATAGCCATTTAATTTTGCATTCAATTTATAATTGGCTGGTCTATCGCCCTGAATAGTAATTTTTCCATTGTATCTACTTCTAAATTTATTTAAATATTTTTGCAAATTAAATTTGTCCTCTAGCACATTACTATTTTCAATAAAGTTATTTATAAAATCGATCCTCTCTTTAAATGATTTATTATCATTATTTATTTCCAAATCATCCAAAATATTCGATTTACTTATGGGAATAACTTTTTTATTATCAAAGTTAAAAATATCAACAGCGGTAAGAATAGTCCAACTAGTACTTACATTCGTGAATTCTGAATTAATAAAATTATTTTTATTTGAATCATATTCGACTTCAATTACTCCTCCATCAATTGGATACAATGAAGAATTTATATAAAAATAATTATTTTTGACACTGAAATCAAATAATGAATTGGCTAGATTAATATTTCTATATTTACCTAAACTCCAAGCAAGTCGCCCAACAAGGGATGACTGGTCTGACGAAATTGATCCCTCACCATTAATAATTCCATCAATTCTATCGAATTGATTTTTGTTTAAAGATAATTCAAGTTCATCAAGAGGAAAATTATCCGCTCGCCAGTTATAACTATCGTCCTCTTTGACTATCCCTACAGAGAATATCTATTTTTCATATTTAGCAGAAATTCATTATTTTCATTTTTAATATCTCCCTCCCATGTTTCTCTAATGCGGATACCTTTAAAGTGCGGATAATCAACATTAAAGTTTATAGAAATATCAGGATCAGTAAATTTTCCTTTTAATTCTCCTTTAGCAGTAATGAAACCCCTTATATCATTTTTTCGGAAAATATTTAAATTAGATAATTGTGTTCTATTTATTTTGAAACTTGTATCTATATCACCAAAATTAATACCTCTTCTATCAAACCAATAGGGCATATTACCCGATAATTTGATATCTGGATTCAGGCTATTAATGTATCCAATACTTCCTATTAGATCAATATTATTGGAACTTTTATTAAATGGTACATTGAGATTAAAATTCGAAGTCAAAGTTTATTAAATTTAAAGTTAGATTTAAAGGTACCCTTTTTAAAGCTAATTTTTCTATTACCAATAATATATTCAGAATTCTCAAGATCTAAACCCTTAGAAAATAAATCCAGTTTTAAAAAGTCTTGATTTAATTTTGTATTAAATTTAAATTTTAAAAAACCCTTTTTATCAAAATTTGATTTTACATTTGCAATGATTTGTCTATTTCTTGACTTGTAAATAACATTACCTTTTACTTTTGTTTTTAATCCTGCATTATTAAACTTCAGATCTGAATATTTATTTAAGTTAAAGTTCAACTCATACTTAGATTTTGATTTTTTTGTAATTCGATCATCTTTATAAGATTCGTCCCTTTTAAAAAAATCTCTATCTATATTTATAGCTGCTTTCTTAGGACTTATTTTTACAATCCATTTTTGTTTTAAAAAAGATCTAAAAGGCATAATGCCCACATATACATTTTTGGCTGTAATTTCAGAATCTATATTTTTTTTATCATTAATTTTTGAATTACCCAAAGAAATACCTAGAAATCTAATCCCGACATAATCACCTAAATCAACATTTTTATCTAAAAGATTCTCAATACTTTTTTCTAGTTCTAATTTCCTAGAACTATAAGTTTCTTTTAAAAAATTATTTAATAAAAAAGTGCCTAAAAAACCTAAAGGTAAAAGCATCCCTACCAAAAGAATCTTAGTATTTAAATTTAGAGATCTAATTTTTTTCAAGTTAGAGCCCAAAAATAGAGTAGGCTTACAAAATATAAGAAATTAATCAGGTCAAAGCCACTAAATGTCTTTTTTTGAACTATTAGAGAACACACCCAAAATTTTTGGATTCTTTGGAATATTTCTTTTCATTTGCACAATAGCAGCTTTTATATTTAATTTTGGTTTTAAATTTCGAATAATTGGAGCAACTATCTTTTCATTATTGCTTTCTTTGAGTAGTTGGGCATTTATACAAAGTTACTCCGAAAAGGTTGTAATAGAAGGTGCAAAATATGTTCCAATTGTTTATGACAATGGGTTCGATTTGATTATTGCTAAAGCAGATGATGACTTTCCAGAAGAATCTATCGAACCAACTTTAGAACAATTATCTGAAAACTTAAGGAAAGGTAGCAGATCTGGTGCGAATGTAAAAATAAAGATAAGAAAACTTGAAAAAATTTCAGATGGTGTAAGTAAACCAGTGGTTATAGGAGAAGTTCAGAAAAATGTCAAAATGAATTAGTCTGTTAAAAAATGGAAAGTAAAACCTTTTTAGATTTTTTGCCAACTAATTTTAGACATGAGAAATCTTTTTTTATTCAAAATAATCTAACTGACTTTGAAAAATTAAGTAATCTTTCGGACTTAGATATAAATGAGATTCAAAGAAAATCTTCACTATGTACATTGAATAATCTAAAGAAAATTAGAGCTATAGCTATTTTTAAAAAAGAAATTGGAATTTCTCCACCGCAAGCATATCTACTTTTAGATACAACTTTTAATCTCTTAAAAGAGTGGATTAAAAAAGCTAGTCAAATCGACAAATCTATTGGAAATCTTGGATAAAAAAAATTTTTAATGTAGAATTTAGAAAAAGTTAGTGATAATGAAACCTTTGTTATTTTTTTTATTTTTGTTTTTCAACTCTTTATACCCTGTTTTAAGTCAATCTAACTTATTGGAAACTGTAAAAAAGAATCCAAACGAAGCTAGGAATTTATGTAATAAGTTTAGAGATTTTAATTCCAAAGGTATTTCAGCTAGTTCAGATAAAGCTATAGAGTATGTATCAAACAAAAAAAAGTTAACTCCCGTTAACGCAGAGATCTTTTCTATTTACGTCATTAGCCTAAATGTCTGGTTCAAGATGGTTTGACAAGTCTCTAGTACTTAGAGATGGAGTAAGACTTATATCCAGGATTTGGTTACCTAATAGTAATGGGCCATGGCCTGCATTATTGATGAGACAACCATATGGCAGGGAAATAGCTTCAACTATTACCTATTCTCACCCTGAATGGTGGGCTTCCAAAGGGTATATGGTAATAATTCAAGATGTTAGAGGTATGGGTTCTTCTGAAGGAGTTTTTAATGGTTTTTCTCAAGAAGCTAGCGATACTTCAGAAACACATGAATGGGTAAGGTCTCTAAAAGAATGTAATGGAAAACTTGGCTTATATGGTTTTTCATATCAAGGATTTACTCAACTAACTGGTGAATTAAATTCAAAGCCGCCCGATTGTTTATCTCCAGCAATGACTGGGATGAATATTAAGGATCATTGGTGCTCAGATGGAGGAGCATATTGGTGGCATAACAATATTGCATGGGGACTTCAAATCGCAGCACTAAAAATGAAAAGAGAAAATAAATTGCTTGAGTGGGAAAAGATAAGATTAGCCTTAGAAAATAAAAGTTATTTAAGGGAAGGAATTGATACTTTAAAAAAATATGATCCTAATAGCTTTGTTTTGGAATGGCTTAAAAATTTAAATAATGCTCGCCCATTTGAAGAATTTAAACCAATTTCAACATGGATTAAACAACCTATGTTAATTATTGGAGGACTTTGGGATCCACATTTAAAAGGTGCCTTTGATCTTTATAAAAAATCTAATAAATTTCACCCTGAATTTATTTTTGGGCTTAAAAGCGATGGCATAGCAAATGTAGAGGTTGAAGATGGAAGTCTGACCATAAATTCAAAAGGATCAGGATGGTTCACAATTGTTAATGACCCATGGAGACCTACTCCATCTGACGGTGGTCATTTAGGTCCAAATCCAGGAAAGTTTAATAGAAGTATTATTGATAAACGCCTGGATGTAGGTGTTTTTCAAACCAATTCTTTTGAAGAAGATCAATATTTAATAGGAGTCCCCACATTAGAAATCCAAGTAAAAAGTGATCAGCCCAATTTCGATATCTGCCTTGCTTTATCTCTAGTTGAAGAAGGTAATGAAAAGGTGAATCAATTTTCAACCGGATTCTTAAGGGTTAAAAACTCCAAAATAAGTGAAGAATGCATTTATCAAATCACAATGCAACCAACAAATATTTGTTTGATTAAAGATAGCAAGCTTCGCTTATCTATATCTGCAGCAGCTTATCCCGCTATTGGAGTTAATCCTGGATTTGGGGAGGGAAATATTGGATCTCCTTCAGCAAATCATAGAGTTATTACTCTAAGTTTTAGCCTTAATAAAACATTTATGAAAATGACCCCTTTTTTTTAATAAATAATTATTTTTTTGGTTAATCATTTGATATTATTAATCCTTAATATCTACCAGTCATGATCGAGACAATTCAAGCAGACTGGATTAAATCAGAAGCTATCAACCTAGAAAATTGTTGCAATGATAATCCATTAAAAATATTAGGTCCTCATTTTTATGAAGAACAATGGGTAATAAGGGTATGGATGCCTGAAGCCGACGAAGTTAAAATAAATTTTAAAAACAATACCTATAAGGCGGAAAGCATAAACCATAAATGGCTTTTTGAAGCTATCCTGCCTGAAAATCCAAATCACAATTACGAAATAAATATTTCACGAGGAGGGATCACACATACACAACATGACCCTTGGTCATATAGAGAAGAGTGGATGGGAGAAGTTGATAGACATCTTTTTGCAGAAGGTAATCATCATCATATTTGGGAAAAAATGGGAGCACATCTCATTGAAGAAAAGAATCAAAAAGGGGTCATGTTTTGCATTTGGGCTCCAAATGCAAAATCAATCTCGATAATTGGAGATATAAATTCTTGGGATGGAAGACATCATCCAATGCAAAAAAGATTAGGGGGAATTTGGGAACTATTCATGCCAACAATGCAAGAGGGCGACACATATAAATACGAAATAAGAACACAACAAGGTCATATTTATGAGAAAGCTGATCCATATGGTTTCCTTCATGAAATCAGACCTCAAAATGGTTCAATAGTTTCAAAATTGAAAAACTTTAATTGGAATGATAGTTCTTGGATTTCAAATAGAGATTCTTCTAGTCAAATTAACAAGCCAATTTCAGTTTATGAAATGCATTTAGGAAGTTGGCTCCATGAATCAACAGATAATAAATATCTGGAGGACAATGGTGAACCAAGAGACCCAGTGCCTGCAGCCGATTTAAAACCTGGAACAAGATTATTAACTTATCCAGAATTAACCGAGAAACTCATCCCTTACGTAAAAGAGAGAGGATTCACTCATATTGAACTAATGCCAATATCTGAACATCCTTTCGATGGTTCATGGGGATACCAAGTTACAGGCTGGTATGCACCAACAAGTAGATTTGGCACCCCAAATGAATTTAGAGAGTTTGTAAATAAATGTCATGAAGAGGGCATAGGCGTAATTCTTGATTGGGTGCCTGGTCATTTTCCAAAAGATAAGCATGGTTTAGCATTTTTTGATGGTTGTCATCTTTATGAACATGGAGATTCACGCATAGGTGAACACAAAGAATGGGGAACCCTAATATTTAATTACAGCAGAAACGAAGTAAGAAATTTCTTAGTAGCCAACCTCGTTTATTGGTTTGAAGAGTTTCATATTGATGGCATAAGAGTAGATGCTGTAGCTTCAATGCTTTACAGAGATTATCTACGTCCAGATGGAGAATGGATACCCAATGAAAATGGTGGGAATGAAAATATAGAAGCCGTTAAATTTCTTCAACAGGCTAATCATGTACTCTTCCAACACTTCCCAGGTGCACTTTCTATCGCTGAAGAATCAACAACTTGGCCAATGGTAACCAAACCAACTGACATGGGAGGGTTAGGGTTTAACTTGAAATGGAATATGGGATGGATGCACGATATGCTTGATTATTTTGAAATAGATCCTTGGTTTAGGCAATTCCATCAAAATAGTGTAACTTTCTCAATTACATATAACTATACAGAGAACTTTATGCTTGCACTTAGTCATGATGAGGTTGTCCATGGTAAAAGTCATCTTTTGCATAAAATGCCTGGCGATGACTGGAAGAAATATGCAAATACTCGAGCATTACTAACTTATATGTGGACCCACCCTGGTAAAAAAACGATATTTATGGGAATGGAATTTGGGCAAAGACAAGAATGGAATGTTTGGGATGATCTGCAATGGGAGTTACTAGAATTTGAGCCTCATAAAGGTATCAGAAACTTGATTGATGACCTAAACGTTCTTTATAAAAATGAACCTGCATTATGGAAAAATGACTTTGATCCTTATGGATTCCAATGGATTGATTGTAATGACAAATCTAATTCGGTTATAAGTTTCATGAGAAGAGAAAACGATACCAATGAGTGGCTTGTTGTTGTTGCTAACTTTACACCTAATACTCATGGGTCATACAAAGTAGGTGTTCCTGTGGAAGGATTCTATAAAGAAATATTTAATTCAGATGGCTCTAGATACGGGGGCAGTAACAAAGGAAATATGGGGGGTAAAGAAACTATAAATTACAATATTCATGATTATCAAAATGCTCTAGAACTTGCTTTGCCCCCATTAAGCGTGAGTATCTTCAAACATCAATCAAAAAAATAAGAAGGCTCATTTAACTTAGTGCTTCATATAAATGTTCATATAACGCTTTTGCTCTGCTTTACATTGTAAGATTTTTAAGTTGGATTTTAATTTTTTTTTAAATATCGAATTGAAAAATGGGTCAAGATTTACCACTACTACTTTCTGCCGCATTAGGTAAAAAAGTAAATAGGCCTCCAGTATGGATGATGAGGCAAGCAGGAAGATATATGAAAATCTATAGAGATTTAAGGGAGCGTTACCCAAGCTTTAGAGAGAGGTCTGAAAATCCAGAACTATCATATGAGATTTCAATGCAGCCTTTTCATGCTTTCAAACCGGATGGTGTGATCCTTTTTTCAGATATTCTCACACCTCTTCCAGGGATGGGCATAAATTTTGAAATAATAGAAAGTAAAGGTCCAATTATTGAGGAACCAATAAGAACCCTTAGCCAGGTAGAAAATTTAAAAGAATTAAATCCAAGTGAGAGTTTAAGTTTTGTTGGGCAAGTTCTTTCTTCTCTAAAAAAAGATGTTAATAATGAGGCAACAGTTTTAGGTTTTGTTGGCGCACCTTGGACTCTTGCTGCATATGTAGTTGAAGGTAAAAGCAGTAAAAATTATTCCTTAATAAAATCAATGGCTTTTAATGAACCAGATTTACTTCATAAACTTCTTGATCATTTTGCAAAATCTATTGGTGAATATCTTAAATATCAAATAAAATCTGGAGCGCAAGTAGTACAAATTTTTGATTCATGGGCAGGCCAACTAAGTCCACAAGATTACGATATCTTTGCTGGGCCGTATCAAAAAAAAGTTGTTGAAATTGTAAAAGCGGAATACCCTGAAACACCAATAATTCTTTACATTTCAGGAAGTGCTGGTGTCATAGAAAGAATGGCAAAAACTGGTGTAGATATAATCTCATTAGACTGGACAGTAGATATTGAAGAGGCTTGTAAAAGAATCCCCAGGGGGATTGGAATTCAAGGTAATGTTGACCCTGGCATTTTATTCGGAAACAAAGAATCAATAAAAGAAAGGATAGATAATACTTTCAATAAAATTAAAGACAGGAAATATATTCTTAATTTGGGTCATGGGATTTTACCTGGGACTCCAGAAGAAAATGCTCAAACATTTTTTGAACATGGGAAAAAACTCACTTACTAGTCAAAGTCTTGGGATATAAAAACTTATTAATAACAGGCGCTAATGGATGTGTTGGCCAATATTTAGTTGATTGGTTTTTGAAAAACACAAAATTCAGGCTTTATCTCATGGTAAGAGACAAAAGTAAGTTACCAATTTCTGTTCAAGAAAATAAAAAAGTCAAGTTAATGGTGTGCGATATCAGGGAATCAAATAGGTATAAAAAGGAAATTAGTCAAATTAATTACCTAATACATACTGCTACAGCTTGGGGAGATCCAAAAAGAGCCTATGAAGTAAATATTAAAGCTTTTGAAGAATTACTAGAAATGCTTGATATTGAAAAGTTAGAAAAGATTATTTATTTTTCAACAGCTAGTATTCTTGATACCCAAACAGAATTAATGAGGGAATCATTGATTTATGGAACAGAGTACATTCAAACAAAATATGAATGTTTCCAGAGACTTAGAGAAAGCTCATTTGCAGAAAAAACATTCGCTGTTTTCCCTACCTTGGTTTTTGGAGGGAATCTTGGAAAAAAAAGTAAATATCCTGTGAGTTATTTAACTAGTGGATTGAAAGAAATTGGGAAATGGCTTTGGTTAGCAAGATTTTTAAAACTCGATTCTAAATTTCACTTTATACACGCAAATGATATCGCCCAGATTTGCGGGTTTCTAATTAAAAATCATAAAGAAGAGCAATACAAAGGCTTTAGAAAATTTGTAAAATATTATTAAGAATTCTCCCCATCCAAACTACTCCTTGGGATAGCTTCAGTATCAAAAAATATGACTTTAATCATGTCCCCATCACTAATCCTGAGACTTTTAAACTTAAAAGTTATGCCAAGTCACTGAATGATATTTTAAGGTTATCAAAGTTACCAAGCTGTAATAACAATTAAAATTCTCGCAGTTAGGTTACCAAAGCCTTGTAATATGTATAAATAAGCAAATTTTTATTATGTTACGTTCAATCTTTGCAGGGTTATTTGCAATAGTTTTAACTCTAGGTCTAGGTATTTCATCAGTTTCAGCTAAGACTGTTGAAGTAAAACTTGGAACAGATGCTGGAATGCTTGCATTTGAACCAAGTACAGTAACCATTAGTGCTGGTGATACAGTTAAATTCGTCAATAATAAACTTGCCCCTCACAATGCTGTTTTTGATGGGCATGAGGAATTAAGTCATGCGGACCTAGCTTTTGCTCCAGGAGAGTCTTGGGAAGAAACATTTGATACTGCTGGAACTTATGATTACTATTGCGAGCCACACAGAGGCGCTGGAATGGTAGGTAAAGTTATTGTTGAATAAATCTTCTAAATAGTTAAACACCCTTTTTGACTTAATATTTATTACCGTCATACCAAAATTTTGATTAATGAAAATAGTTCCAAGAGAATTCTCTAGATTTTAAAAAAAAATAATGTAAATCTAAAAGATCTTGAGAGGGAAATAATTTCTTCATTAAATGCGAAGGCAAAAATGAAAAATAAACAAGATAATTTATATATTGGTGATACTCTTCACAAAATATTTTTGAAGGCGAATGATATTAAAAATACTTTAAATGATGTAGTGATATCAACAGAACACTTAGTTTACGGTTTCACTTATGATGATAAATATGGATTTCAAATTTTAAATCAAAAAGGTATTCCAGAATTTCTTGAAATTATAAAGAAAATGAAGTCAGATCCGGCAGTAAAAAATGAATTTAATAGTTCTAATGAGTCTTTGGAAAAATATGGTATTGATCTAACTCAATCTGCACGAGATGGGATTTTAGACCCTGTTATTGGTAGGGATGAAGAGATTAGAAGAACAATTCAAATATTGAGTAGAAGAACAAAAAATAATCCAGTTCTTATTGGAGAACCTGGGGTTGGGAAAACAGCCATTGTAGAAGGGTTAGCTCAAAGAATTATTAATGGCGATGTACCTTCTGCGCTACAAGATAGGAAACTAATTTCATTAGATATGGGTTCACTTTTAGCTGGAGCAAAATATCGTGGAGAATTTGAAGAAAGAATAAAAAATATTCTAAAGAAAGTGAAAGAATCAGACGGTAAGATTATTCTTTTTATTGATGAAATTCATACGGTAGTTGGTGCAGGCGCTAGTGGAGGTTCTTTAGATGCAAGCAACCTATTAAAACCAATGCTTGCGAGAGGAGAACTTAGATGTATTGGTGCTACAACTATTAATGAACATAAACAAAATATAGAAAAAGATCCTGCTTTAGAACGAAGATTTCAAAAGATAAAAGTTGATGCTCCTTCAATAGATGATACTGTATCAATTTTAAGAGGATTGAGAGAAAGATACGAAGTTCATCATAGTGTGAGAATTTCTGATAATGCTTTAGTTGCTGCTGCAACCCTTAGCGAAAGATATATTAACGATAGATTTCTTCCTGACAAAGCAATAGATCTAATCGATGAAGCAGCCTCAAGATTAAATATGGTCATAACTTCCAAACCTGAAGAAATTGATGAAATTGATCGAAAAGTTCTACAGTTTGAGATGGAAAAATTATCTTTAAAAAGAGAAACGGATGATTTTTCTATAGAAAGATTAAAAAAAATCAATAATGAACTTATATCCCTTAAAGATAAACAGGCAGAATTAGGCGCTCAATGGAAAAAAGAAAAAGATGAAATTGATGAGATTAGCACCATAAAAGAAGAAATTGAATCTGTTCAATTGCAAATAGATCAAGCCAAAAGGAGTTTTGACCTCAACAAAGCAGCAGAATTAGAATTTGGAACTTTAAATTCTTTGCAAAAAAAATTGAAAGAAAAAAGTGAGTCCCTAGTAAATTCTCAAAAAAATGGAGATACAAGTCTTTTAAGACAAGAGGTAACTTTTGATGATATTGCAGAAGTTGTCTCAAAGTGGACCTCTATTCCAGTACAGAACTTAAACCAGTCAGAAAAAGATAAACTCTTGAGCCTCGAGTCAATCCTTAAAGAAAAAATTATTGGTCAAGATAGTGCAATTAGGGCAGTTGCAGATTCCATTAAGAGATCAAGGACTGGTCTAAATGATCCAAGCAAGCCATTAGCCAGTTTTCTCTTTTTAGGTCCAACTGGTGTTGGGAAAACAGAGCTAAGTAAAGTAACAGCCAAAATAATATTCGATTCAAATTCTTCAATTACAAGACTGGATATGTCTGAATATATGGAAAAGCATTCAGTGAGCAAAATTATAGGTGCGCCTCCTGGATATTTAGGTTTCGAATCAGGCGGTCAACTAACTGAAGCTGTACGCAAAAATCCTTATTCATTAATACTCCTAGATGAAATAGAGAAAGCTCACAAAGATATTTTAGATATTCTCTTACAGGTTCTTGATGATGGAATCATTACTGATGGTCAAGGTCGTACAATCAATTTCAAAAATTCAATCATTGTTCTCACAAGTAATTTAGGAAGTCAATCAATAAATGATTTATCAGTTAGAAAAGAAGATACAAATGAAATTAAAAAAGTTGTAGATAATGAAATTAAAAAATTTTTCAAGCCTGAGTTTTTAAATCGACTTGATGAAATAGTTATTTTTAATAATTTAGAATTAAATGACATAAAAGAAATTGCAAAAATCCAGCTTCAACATTTAGAAAAAAGACTTAACAAAAAAAACTTAAAATTCAAAATTACGGATGAAGCAATTAACCAACTTGTCGAAAATAGTTTCGATCATGCCTATGGTGCAAGGCCTTTAAAAAGAATTATTCAAAAACAAATTGAGACAAAAATTTCAAATAATATATTGAATAATCATTACCTTAATAAAGACGAGATTAATATTTATCTGATTAATGGAGAGATAAATGTTGATTAAATATCTAATTAAAGAATCCTATATGACTTTAAAATTAACAACTTTAATCTAAGATTTGAACCAATCAGGAATTTCCTCATAACTTGCTTTATTCGATTTATTTTCTTTTGATTCTGTTTTCCAACAACATGTTCTGCCCTTATCCTTATCCTGTAAGTATTCATTAGCCCATCTCCAAATTAATTCAGAGGTGAACTCCATTCCCACATTATCCATAATTCTCAGATCTAAAGCATCTAAGTCATGTAATTTTTCCCAGTAATTCAGCAAAGGGTCATCTTTATTTATTAGAAAAGTATGGTCAAATTGCTCCTTTAGTCTATTTTCTAGGGGCTTTAGACTTGAAAAATCGACAACAAAACCATTTAGGTCTAATTTTTTTGCAGTGAACCAAAAGGTGAATGATCTTGAATATCCATGCACAAATCTGCAGTGGCCTTCATGGCGCCATTGCCTATGTGAACAGGGAAAATCCTCGTAACTTTTGCTGCATGAAAATTTCAGAGAATGAATATACATCAATTAACTGTTAGGATAATTTTTAATAAAACACATTGAGTAGGATTTAACATAACGAACATAATGACTTATTCAACTAATTTTTCGATAGAGGATCTACGCTTTGATAATTATGGATTAATCCCTGCAATAGCACAAGATTGGCTTGACGGATCAATTCTTATGCTTGCTTGGATGAACAAAGAATCTTTGACAATGACACTTGAAACCAAAAACGTTCATTATTGGAGTAGATCAAGATCCGAAATTTGGAGAAAAGGAGCTACAAGTGGAAGTACCCAAATACTTAAGGAGATAAGATTCGACTGCGATAATGATGCACTAATCCTTTTGATTGAACAAAATGGTTCAGGAGCATGTCACACTGGGGAAAAAAGTTGTTTTTTCAACGAAATCAAAATTAATCAAAGTGATAAAAAAGAGAAAAAAACAACTCCCTTCTCAAATATTTGCTCTGAATTATTCAATACAATTAACGAAAGATCAATAAATCCATCAGAAAAAAGTTACACAAATCATTTATTAACAAAAGGTAGTAATACTATTTTGAAAAAAATAGGAGAGGAATCTGCAGAATTTATAATGGCTTGCAAAGATAATGATAAAAATTCAATCTCAAATGAAGCTGCTGATTTAATTTATCATCTGCAAGTAGCCCTTATGCATAAAGGGGTTGAGTGGAGAGATGTACTTGCTGTTCTAGAATCAAGAAGAAAAAATTAAATAATTAAAATTTATAATTTTTAATTTTTATTTTTTTAACTTAAAGTTTTAAAAAATAATGTTAATTAACTAATTAATAATTATTAATTAATTATTAATTAATTATTACATGTATGGCTTATTACTGAATTGACTATAAGTTAAATATATCAACAATGAGGTAAATCGTGAGTTCATTAAGCGATTTTCTTGGTGAAATAGGTCGTCATCAACTTTTGACTCCCGAAAGAGAACTCACAATGGGCAGAAAAGTCCAAGAAATGGTAGTACTTGTTAATAGATGTCAAGAGGCAGGAGGGAAAGGCCCCGCTTGTGAATACTCCGAAGCTGAGAGAAAAAAGATAAAAATTGGTGAAAAAGCTAAAAACGAGATGATAACAGCCAACCTAAGACTAGTTGTCAACCTCGCCAAGAGATACCAAGGGAAAGGATTAGAATTACTGGACTTAATTCAGGAGGGTACATTAGGTCTTACAAGGGCCGTAGAAAAATATGATCCGTCTAGAGGACATAGATTTTCCACCTATGCTTATTGGTGGATTAGGCAAGGTTTAAATAGAGCATTGTCAACTCAAAGTAGAACGATAAGGATCCCTGTTAACATTAATGAAAAACTTACAAAACTAAGATCAGCAAAATCAAAGCTTATGCAACTTAAGGGTATTCCACCTACTAGTGATGAGCTAGCTGAAGAAATGAAAATAACCAAAGAGGAAATTGACGAACTCCTTTCTTGTGAATTGAGAAGCATCACTGTTAGTCTCCAAGGTACTGTTAAATCAAAATCAGATCCTTCCGAGTTAGTTGATATTCTTCCAAGTGATCAAACTCCCCCAATGGAATTAGCCGAATTAGCCGAAAGGACAGCCTCGGCTTGGAAGTTATTAGATAAAGCAAATTTAACTGAGAAAGAAAGAAAGATAGTAAGCTTAAGATTTGGTTTAGACGGCTCAAATGAATGGAGAACTTTAGCTGAAGTTGCAAGACATATGAGTTGTAGCAGGGAATATTGCCGACAAGTTGTTCAACGTGCTTTAAGAAAACTTAGAAAAGCAGGAATACAGAATGGATTAGTTGATAGTATTAGCTAAAAATTCCATTAAAAATATTTAAATTTCATTTATAAGGATGAAAGAGAATTACAAAACTCAAGAAAAAATCTATGATGCTGAAGTTTTAGAAAGTTCAACATTTGATGAAAATATCATTATCAAGATTCTTATTAAAGCGGGAAGAACAATTGCCAAGCCTGCCTTAGAAGTTTTGGAGATGGCATTAGATCCTTATACTCCTGCACAAGTGAGAGTTTCATTAATGGCTGCTCTAGCATATTTGATTATGCCATTTGATCTTTTCCCTGACTTTATGCCTTTAGTTGGTTTTAGTGATGATTTTGTAGCCCTCACAGCAGTACTCAGTATATGGAGCAAATACATGACTCCTTCAATAAGAGCAAGAGCAGAGAATAAGCTTAATAAGTTATTTCCTTTTTATTGAATGAGTAAATTATCTATACAGGAAGAAAAAGAACTCGTCTCCTTCATTAAAGATTGGTTAAAAACGCATGGATTTACCCAAAAAGACTTAGCAAATGAATTAAATATTAAATCGAGTAGAACCTCCGAGATTATTCTCAAAATGAAAGAATTATATAAAAAAGGCGGCATGTTCAATATTGCAAAAAATCTTATAAAGATTGAGCAAAAATGGTTAAACAATATCAAGAACGATTATCTAGAAACAAAACAAACACCACCATATAATCAATTAGATATCGACTCATTAGTAAACCAGATAAATCAAGATACTAGTAAATAAATATTATTTAAAATAATATATTTTTAATTAAAAATGATATAACCTCTTAAAACTAACGTTTAAATAAATATCGTTTTAACTCCTAAATAAGATAAATAATTGAATTATTAAAGCAAAAATAATATGTATTTTTAAGTTAAATTAATTCTTTTAATAAATAGTTAATAATTACTAAATTTTTTCGTAAATCATATTTAAAATGCTTGAATCCAGGGATAAATATCATAATTAATCCATATACCTTTTTCCCAATATATATCCTCCTCAATAAGATCTTTCAACTCGTTTACATCATTAGCATTAAAAATTCCAAACAAATATTTGGTACATTTTGTTGGCCCTAATGTAACTAAAATATCGCTATCTTTTAAGTTTTTAAGTCTCTTAAGATGTTGTTCTCGAAATGGTTCCCTTTTAATAATTGCATCTTCACAGTACCTTCCAAAAACTACAAACTTTTCCATTTTTAAATATAAATAATAGAATGAATAGATACTTAATAATTGCATATATTACACGCAGATTGCTATGTTATTTAATACAACTTTCTTTTAATTAATTATGCTAACTGGTAGCGATCTCCTTGCAAAAGTTAAAGAACTTGGTGATGTTAGCAAATCTGACCTAGTTCGCGCCTGTGGATATGTTTCCACTAAAAAAAACGGAGGTGAACGCTTAAACTTTACCGCATTTTATGAAGCACTTTTAGAAGCAAAAGGGGTTAATCTTGGTGATTCTGGAGTTGCAGGTATTGGAAAAGGTGGAAGAAAACTTAGTTATATTGCTACAGTTCAAGGCAATGGAAATCTTCTGATTGGGAAAGCATATACAGCACTTCTTGATTTAAAAGCAGGTGATGAATTCGAAATTAAGCTCGGAAGAAAACAAATCAGATTATTACCTACAGAAGAATCTTAAAGACAACAACAATAAATTGGTAATAACATTTTTAATTAATTTTCTATAAATAATTCTTTTAATTAATAAATTATCTTTGTATTTATTTTTTTTGATCAGCAGCTAAACGCATTTCTTTACAAAACTCACCAACATGATCGACAACATCTTTTTCACTTGAGCTCGAGATTCGTTTTACAAATGCACTCCCAATAATTACTCCATCTGCTCCCCACTCACGAACTTTATTAACATGTTCTGGAGTTGATATTCCAAAACCAACAGCAATTGGATTGCTATTTACATCTTTTAATTTAGCAATAAGATTTTCTACTCTATTTTCCATTTTGTTTCTCTCACCAGTGACACCTGTAACACTTACTAAATAAGTAAAGCCTTTTGTATGATTTGATATTTGTTTCATTCTTTCAAAAGGAGTAGTTGGCGCTACCAATAAAATTAAGTCCATAGAATGGTTACTAACTATTTTAGAAAATTTATAAGCTTCCTCCAAAGGGAGGTCAGGAACTATTAGTCCAGAAACTCCAGCATCAGATGCCATCTCACAAAACCTTTCAAAGCCAAAACATAGTAATGGATTCAAGTAAGAAAAAAGGATGATGGGGATATTTAATTTACCTTTTAAAGACTCTAAAAGTTTAATTACTTTTCTTAAGCTAGTACCTGACTTTAAGGCGCGAGAGGCCGCCACTTGAATAACAGGTCCATCTGCAAGTGGGTCACTATACGGGATACCTAATTCAATAAGGTCAGCTCCATTTTCTTGTAACTTTAATAAGATCTCAGACGTTATTTCAATATTGGGATCCCCAGCCATTATAAAAGGCATTAAAGCAAATTTTTTTTTATTTTTTAACTCACAAAACATCTCATCTACCTTAGATAAAGATTCATTTTTAGTAATTTGCATTTTGTTATCTTTCATAATTTTTAGATATTTTTCTATGAAAAATTTATGGATTTTTCTCTAAATCTTCCATAAGTTTTTGCTGCTCTTCCTTTGACAATGAGTTGAATTTGGTTTCTAGTTTATCATTAACAACTTTTTCATACTCTTTTCTATAACGCTTCCTTTGTTCCATAAAAGTCATTTTTCCATTTACAACTCTATAAACATAAGATGTTACCCAAGTAATAACAATCAAAATCAAGATACAACTTGATAGAGTAGTGGCTGTAAAATTATCGATACCAATTTGCGGTGCAAATTTATAACTAATTAATCCTATTAATGAAATAAATAAACCTATTTGTATAACTTTTCCTTTAGTCAATTATTTACCCTTTACCACTTCCTTTTAGTCTGAGATTTAAAAATGGAGAAAATAAAATTAAACCTGGAAAGAAAAGAAATACAAGGCCATAAATTCCTAATCTTTCAAATTTGCCCATAATATTCCATCTATTATTCATCCAGTAAAATAGTAACAATGGGATAACCAATAAATAGGTAGAAATAATTCCGATATAAGCAATTAAAGTAGCGAATGAATTATTGAAAAAACTTTCCATTTTAATTTATGGTTGCTTAGTTAAAACATAACAACTATTGGAAGTTATCGTCAGAACTAAAAATAAATAATTAAATAATGGGAGTGGGGGGACTTGAACCCCCACGAGCTAAATCGCTCGACGGATTTTAAGTCCGGCGCGTCTACCAATTCCGCCACACTCCCAAAGGAATTTGCGCTTTCTAATCGTAGCTGAAAGTAACCCATTTAACCAAGAAAAATTGGAATATTTACACTTTTAATTGTCAGATTAAATCTAATTTTTTAATTTACTATTCCTTCTACTTGCCATTGTAAAGTTTCACCTGCATGAAATGGTTTTATTTGTCCGACAATATTTTTTTCTTCAACAACATCAATATATTCTTTAATTTTGTTAGGTCTAGAAACTAATTTTAATTTTTCTTTATTTGGTGGGACATTATAAAAATTAGGGCCATTCAAACTTGCAAACTTTTCAAAATTATCTAGAGCATCCTCCTCTTCGAAAACTGTTAAGTAGCTTTCTATTGCTACTGGCGAATTAAAAATGCCTGCACATCCACAAAAAGCCTTCCACTTCCTAAGGTGTGGAGCAGAGTCAGTCCCCAAGAAAAAACATTTTTTCCCACTTGTTGCCGCTCTCCTTAAAGCGAGTCTATTATTTTCCCTCTTAGCAACTGGTAAGCAGTAAAAATCACTATTTAAGCCTCCAAAAAACATTGCATTTCTATTTATATGCAAATGATGCGGAGTAATAGTAGCCCCAATATTATTTTCTTGCACAAAATCCACTGCGTAAGAGGTGGTTATATGTTCTAGAACGATTTTTAATTTTGGAAATCTTTTGGTTATTTGAGAAAGTTCTTTATCTATAAAAACTTCTTCTCTATCGAATACATCTACTTCAGAATCAGTCACTTCCCCATGAATTAAAAGAGGCATTCCAGAATCTTGCATTAATTCAAAGATCTTATATAGATTTTCTATTTTCCTAACTCCATGACTGGAATTTGTTGTGGCATTAGCAGGATATAATTTTGCTGCAAAAAAAACATTATTTTTAAAACCATTAATTAGTTCCCCTTTATCAGTGTCATCTGTAAGATAAATTGTCATTAATGGTTCAAACTTAGAACTTTCTGGTAGCGCTTCAACAATAGATTTCCTATAAGAAATAGCGCTATTGATTGATGTTATGGGACTTTTAGTATTTGGCATAACAATGGCTCTTCCAAAATATTCCGAAGTAAACTGAATGATATTTTTTAATACAAGACCTTCTCTTAAATGTAAATGCCAATCATCAGGTTTTATTATGTTTAAAGTCTTCAAAATTTTTTCTATTTAATCAATTTTAACAGCAAATTAAAATTGACAATAAATTATAGATATTCGAGGATAGTTATTAACCAATTATGAAAATTTTTATTATCTAAATTAAATCCTAAATATGAGTGATTTTTTATTTCCAATAATAGAAATATTTTTAGGCGTAGTTCTACTTTTTGCTGGAGGAGAGTTCTTTATTCAAGGAGCCATATTTTTATCTTTAATTTTAGGAATACCTCAAATAGTAATTGGTTTGACAGTTGTTTCTCTTGGAACAAGCTCTCCTGAGTTGTTGGTAAGTTTGAGTTCAATTTTAAAAGGCAGTGATTCGCTTGCGGCAAGCAATGTAATTGGAAGCAATATTTTTAATGTTCTCGTTGTTTTGGGCATAAGCTCATTGATAACACCTCTTAAAGTAAAAAGCAGAATAGTCAGAAGAGATGTGCCTCTTTTAATGGCAATTTCTTGTGCAGTTTGGGCTATGTCATCAACAGGCTTATTAACATTGCAAGCAGGGGTATTTCTAATATTTTGTTTAATCTTAAATACAATATGGGAAATCAATACCATCAATGAGAAAGGAGAGGAGACAAAAGATGCTGAACCAGAGATAGAAGAATTAAAAGATAACTATAAAGGGAAAATGAATATTTTACTAAAGTTAATATTGGGAATATTTCTTTTAAGCTTTGGTTCAAATATTTTAGTAAATGGTTCTCAAACGCTCGCTACTCTTTTGGGTGTAAATGAAATTGTTATTGGTTTAACTATCGTCGCAACTGGGACATCTTTACCAGAATTAGTAACTTCAATAATTGCTGCATTTAAAGGCAAAACAGATCTTGCGATTGGGAATGTAATAGGAAGTAATTTACTCAATCAACTTTTAATCCTTGGAAGTTGCAGTATTTTTTCAGGATTTAAAGGTTTAGTAATTGAACAGAGTCTAATAAAAGTTGACTTACCTTTTATGGTTTTAACTACCTTTGCATGCTTACCAATTTTCTGGAGCAAAGGGAAAATCACAAGAATTGAAGGATTTATTTTGCTTAATCTTTATATTTTCTACATTCTCGATAAGATACTTTTCCTGAATGAATTTAACTTCCTTTCTGAATTAAGGATAGGTTTATTTATTTACTTTGCATTACTTATAGTATTTCTGATTGTTCAAGAAAAATTAAAATTTTCTAATTCATAATTTTATCCATACATAGTCACAAATTCTTCTGAGATAGTTGGGTGCAAAGCCATAGTAATATCAAAGTCTTTTTTTGTTATCCCTGCATTTAATGAAATTGATACCATTTGAATAATCTCAGACGATGTTTCTCCAAACATATGACATCCTAGGACTTTGTCAGTTAGCTTATGAACTACAATCTTCAACATACATTTTGATTTATTCTTTTTAAAGGTATTAGACATAGGGGTAAATTTGCATTTGAAAATTTTTATATTTTTTTCAGAGTAAATCTCTTTAGCTCTTTTCTCACTTAAGCCAACTGTTGAAATTTCTGGAATAGTAAAAACGGCCTTAGGGATATATTCATAATTTACTTTTCTTTTTTGGTCATTAAAAAAATTATCCGAAAAAACTCTCCCTTGTTCTATTGCTACTGGAGTTAAGTTTGGCTTATTTATGATATCGCCAACTGCAAAAATATTTGCGTTGCTTGTTTGATTAAGTTCATCGACATCTAAATATTGGCCATCCATCTTTAGATTTAAAAAATCTAAATTTAAAGGCAAAAGATTTGGTTCTCTTCCTGTAGCAATAAGGATATTATTAGTTAGGAGTTTATCTCCCGAGTCTAGGGTAGATTCCAGATTTCCATTTACTTTCTTGATAGACTTTAATTGAGTATTGGAGATTATATTGATTTCAGTAAAAGTAGGTGATTCCTCTAGGCATGAAGAAAGATCCTCATCAAAACCATTAAGTAAATGTTGACCTCTAATTAATTGAGTTACTTCAGTACCTAAATTTCTGAAAATAGAAGCAAATTCACAAGCAATATATCCACCTCCTACTATTAATATTGATTTAGGAAACTTTTCTAATTCAAAAATATCATCACTAGTCCATGCCAAATCTACCCCAGGAATATTTAATTTCTTTGGTTTACCTCCAACTGAAATAAGAATTTTTTTTGAACTTATTTTGTTTTTAATTTTCTTTGTGTTTGAACAAATAATTTCTAATTCATTTTGAGTAATAAATCTTCCTAAGCCTTCAAAAATAGTTATATTCAACTTTTTTAAAGAATTTCTATGTAAATTACTTAATCTAGAAACCTCCTCTCTAACATTCTTCAACAAAATATTTGATTCAAAATTAATACCTTCATTTTTTAATCCATATCCTTCAGAAGAATCCATATTTTTTTTACTTTTAGCTGCATAAACCATTAATTTCTTAGGCACACATCCCCTTATCACACAAGTTCCTCCTATTTGATTTGCTTCTATGATTGCGACTTTTGCTCCATAACTAGCCGCACGTTTAGCCGCCGCGAGTCCTCCAGATCCAGCGCCAACAACAATTAAATCAAATTCAAATTCCAAGACTTTTTTTAATCAATTATTATAACGTTAGTTTATAGCTTTAATTCAAATAATGAATGGGATTTTGACATGGGATGATTTAAATAAATTTGAAGTTGAAGATCTTGATAGAGTCCATGGTATAAATAATTCCTACGCAAATTTAAGATTATTTGGACATAGTGAAAATGATGTATTAGTTACCCTCTATAGGGATAGGCATTCTTGGTGTCCTTACTGTCAGAAGATATGGTTATGGCTTGAATTTAAGAAAATTCCATACAGAGTCAAGAAAATAAATATGTTTTGCTACGGCCAAAAAGAAAGTTGGTTCCTTGAAAAAGTCAGATCGGGGAAATTACCTGCAATTGAATTTAAAGGGCAAGTTATAACTGAAAGCGACGATATCATAGCTTTTTTAGAAAATGAATTTGGAGCACTTGGATCTTTTATTACATCTAGTCACCTTATCAAAATTCGAGAGTTAGAAAGAGAAATTTTCAGATCCTGGTGTAATTGGCTCTGCCGAGAAAGCTTTAATTTTATAGATAACTCTTTTAGAAAAAAAAGATTTAAAGAATCCATTTCTAAACTCGATGAAATCTTAAGTAGCTCAAAATCAGGGTTTGTTGATCCATCAGTTTCTAACACGGGTGATATAGAGCCTGGTGTTGGAGATATAATTTTTATTCCCTATATGGAGAGAATGAATGCATCACTTATTTATTATAAAGGGTTTAATTTAAGATCTAATTATCGTCATGTAGATAACTGGCTTACCCTTTTTGAGGGGACAAGTGCTTATAGAGGCACTCAAGGAGATTTTCATACTCATTCTCATGATTTACCCCCACAAATGGGAGGATGCTATAAAGAAAGCAATGAACAACAGATTACTTTCTCAAAGCTAATAGATACTGGGGAGGGTTTAGGTAATTATGAATTAAACCAAAATTATGAGTCAAAATATTATGCAACAATTGCTCTTAAAAGAGTGATAAAGCATAAAGACAATTTACTAAAGGTAAACCCATACAATAAAGAATCCTTTGACGAATCATTGAGATCAGCTTTGAGCCATATGATCACAGGTGAAGTATTAATCCCTAAAAAACTTTCAGGAATCTCTTTAAGATACTTAAAAAATAGAATCTCAGTTCCAAGAGATATGCCAATCATTTCAGCGAGGTTATTAAGGCAATCATTAAATAGAATTGAATCGCTCAGTGATATCAATGAAATAGATAAGTTACCTTTAAGGCATAGATATGATCAAGATCCTATAAATTTCATTTCTAGTTAATAGTAAAACTATAAATTTTTTCTTGAATCTATTTGAAGTAAATCTCTTATTTTTTGAACTTGACTTGCAATATTTGGATCAATAGATAATTTTTTTTCAACTTGTTCAATAGCATACATTACTGTTGTATGGTCCTTGCCCCCAAACTCATCTCCAATTCTTGGTAGGCTTAGATCCGTCCCATGCCTCATAAGATACATACCTATTTGTCTAGCTTGACTTACTGGTTTTCTCCTACTTGAACTGATCAATTCATCAGTAGAAACTTTAAAGAAATCTGACACTTTATTAATAACTTGTTTTGGAGTAACAACTACTCCAACACTATTCGGATCAAGCATTGGAGCAATTGATTGGACTGTCATTGGCAAGCCTGTTATTGATGCAAATGCAACAGCTCTAGTAAATGCTCCTTCCAATTCTCGAATATTCGAAGTGAATCTTCCTGCTATAAATTGAATTAAATCTCTTGGAAGACTCATCCTCTCTTGTTCTGCCTTTTTTTGAAGGATGGCTGTCCTCGTCTCAAGATCAGGTGGTTGAATATCTGCCGTCATGCCCATTGAGAACCTAGAAATTAATCTCTCTTGAATTCCCGACAATTGATTTGGTGGCCTATCACTTGCAATAACTATTTGACTTCCTGATTCGTGAAGAGCATTAAAAGTATGAAAAAATTCTTCCTGTGTATACTCTTTGCCTTCTAAGAACTGTATATCGTCTATTAAAATCAAATCTACATTTCTATATTTATCTCGAATAGCTGTCATTCCATCTCTTCGAATACCACTAATAACATCATTAGTAAAAGTTTCTGTAGATACATATTTAACTTTTGCTTCTGGATCTATTTCTACTCGATAATGGCCTATTGCTTGCATTAAATGAGTTTTACCGAGACCTACTCCACCACAAATAAATAATGGATTAAATTCTCTCCCGGGTGATTCGGCAACTGCTAAAGCCGCTGCATGAGCCAACCTACTATTTGGACCTACAACAAATCTTTTAAAGACGTAGCGTAAATTTAGACCGTTGGGATTTTTGGATCGATTTTTTGAAGAAATATCTTGACTATTATTAGGAAATGATTTTGTTTTATGATTCACAATCTGTTCATCTAGGTTCTCTTTATTTGTTGAATCGCTGCTTATATTTGTTTCAGATTTAAAAACAACTTTTACATCATGGCCGCATATTTCTTTTGCAGCCTTTTCGATAGTTTGACAATAATTCTTTCTTAACCAATCACTGGAAAATGTATTTGGAGCAATTAAAGTTAATAAGCCATTTTCAAAACAATTAAATTTAGCAGGCCTTATCCATGTCTCAAATGAAGGCTTACTTAAAGTTTTTTGAAGTGATTGTTGAACTTCCGCCCAAATAGGATTAATTGCTTGCAAAATTTTATTCTCTAGATTATTAATCTAGTTGGAATTTAATAATTGGCCATTAGGAAATCACAAGATCACGACAAATTTAAAATTACTTAACAAACCATCATACAAATTTATAAGAAAAATTTTATTTTTTTTATTTGAATATAATTATTTTAAATCTAACAAAATTATTGGATAAAGCATTACTTATTATCATGGCAAAATGGCATGCTTTTGGAAGATGCAAAACAAGATTATCTAAAGATATAGGTAAAAGTAATTCTGCAAAG
>LUMI01000539.1_pt1 | contig 24102 bp, 30 predicted proteins | sample 729681 | NCBI WGS metagenome assembly LUMI01 (sample SAMN03860267, study PRJNA289734) | marine metagenome | biome: seawater column; feature: ocean; material: water; isolation source: Red Sea water column Station 34 - depth 10m | place: Saudi Arabia: Red Sea | collected 2011-10-15 | depth 10 m
TAACCATCGTGTACGAATAATCTAACCAACTCATATACATTCTCTCTTGGTATAGCCGCTGATACGGAAGCGCCTGAGTGTCTTCCTATAGGGTCTCCATAACATATTGTACCGATTAACTTTTCCTCTGGCTCATCGAAAAACTGATGTTCGTTACCTGTGGTATAGTATAGTCCTAAAGCTACACTACATTTAGTCCATTGTTTAGAGTAATGGTATTTTACCACCATATCTTTAGCGACTTTTCTATCTATCTCCCTAACCGATAGTTTAGATGTGTCTACATATTTCATACACCTTCTACGATTTTCTTACTCTCCATTACCAATGAATCTGTTATACAACTAACCTCGTCATAGAACGTATCTAAACACGCATCGTAATCAAGTCCCTCTTCTTCACACTCTTCTTCCCACGGTCTTACAGGATTGTCATCTTCCGTTATCCAATGAAACCCTCTCTTACTACCATATCCAGCGAATAAAAAGTCATCTGATTCCTCATCTCCTGTAAAGTCCATTGTAGCTTCTTCATCTATACCTAATACAGTCTTCATTAACTCCTCTAAAAACCCATCCGCTGGATTCCATGCTGAACAGAAGTTTATATAACTACTATCCTCATCGAAGTAACAATCTTCTACTATAACCCATTTAGAACCAACCTTATCGATATCATACTTCCAATCCTTACCAAATACAGGTTCTACAGTTCCTCTAACATCTGAGTAATCTAAGTTACCAAACCACTCTTCTAATTTGTTATGAACCTCTTTTTTTTCAGAGTGTATATTCACTCTTTGCCATACATGATTAGCCATTTATTCTCCACTTTTTGTTATTGGTGCATCGACATCCAAATAAGACTCTTCATCTTTCCACCATTCATATTTTCTCTTATCCATTTGTCGATTATATAAATTATTTTTAAACTCTCTGTCATATTCTTTTTTTTCCACCACTTTCCAAAGCTCATCAAATGATTTCTCATTGTCTTTCATCTGTTTCCTACCAATAAAGTAGTCTTTTACAGGTCCAGGCGTTACAGAGTCTATCTTATCAACTATATTGTCTGTACGTCTCTCTACTAAATAATATGTCGCCATATACTATCTCCTAATCAAATATTACATAAAACTCACCAATTACCTCTTCATCTCTCCAATCATCATACCAACCATAGAATATAGTAGCAGTATCTCCCTTCATATTTCTTGTAGGAGCTAACATAGTGTTTACTTCTCCATCCATATTACTGTAAGATGAACCATTAACTATGGGAACTTTGTATCCATCAAACCAATCTACATATGTTGTATCGTAACCAACATAAGTTCCATTGTCGTTTAGTCCTGTATTTGCTACAAAGTATCCAAAATCGTCTCCTATAATCCAGTAGTGATTACTTCCCCAGCCAAACTTTAGTACATTCTTTGGTTCACCATCTCTGTAAACATGTCCTCTCAATCTATGAGGAGTTTGCCATTTTGTTGTATCTAGTTCTAAATGATAGTAACCATTACTATCCATATTCATACGAGCATCCAACACAAACTCTATTTTTGATGATTCTTCTATTGGTTCATAGGGAGAAGAGCACCCTATAAATAAGTTAAATCCTGTTAGACTTATTAGTCCATAGCTTACCAGTCTTTTTATTCCTTTTAGACTCATTGTTAAGTTCCTTCCATTTTTTCTTTTTCTTTTTTGGTTTTCTTTTTGGTTTAATTTTTTCCTCAAAAGCTTCATCTTCAAGCTCTTCATAATACCTATAATCCACCATTAACTTACTCCTAAAGCTACAAACAAAATGGTATACAAGTCAAGACTTTATTTTCCATTTTGAAATTAATTTTACGAACTCCTCTACCGAATATTTCTGATTCTTCTCGTCTAAGATTGTGACTGTTTTTATTAGATGTGATTCACCCATAACCATTGTATTTAACGCTTTAAAACCAGCTCCTGTATAAAATGTTCCAAAGGATTCTTCTCCTAATATATTCTCATCCCAAATGGCGTTTTTGGAATCTCCCTCTAATAATATATAGTATGTCATTTTCTCAAAATGTTATTTTTTATGTAATCTATTATATCACCTTTTGGATTCCAACCTAACATATCTTTAGCCTTTGTATCTGTATTTAATGTGTTTCTCATCTCACCAGGCCTTTTGTCTATGTATTCTGTTGGATAGTCACCAAATGCACCAGCTATCTCATTTATTGAGTAGTTCTTACCCCTACCTAATTCAAAAATCTTTCCTGTAATAACGACTCTATCATCAGAACCACTTAATCCCTTACCACATCTAATCAATCCATCCACGATATCATCTACTTGAGTAAAGTCTCTTCTTTGTTCTCCATCATCTGTGATAGTTAAAGGTTCGTTATTTTTATATAATCTTTCAAAGATACCGAGAACAGTACAATAAGCTCCTTCAGTTAACTGATAGTCCCCATATACATTATAGAACCTACATATCGCTGTTGGTATATTGTATATCTTATTGTACATTGTGACCACCTCTTCACCTAACCATTTTGAATGTGTATATGGATTAGCACACTTATCTCCATGTGATGATGAAGAACCAGCATACACAACAGGAATATCAAGCTTACGAGCATATTCCATAATATTCTGCGTTCCCTTTACATTAGAGTCAAATGTTTTGTTTGGATTTACAAAAGATGGTTGTATTCTTGGCAGAGCAGCTAAATGATAAATAACATCTGGTTTTGTTAGTCGGTAAAGTTCCAATCCAAACGCACCATGTCTACGAATACTATCTGATATATCTACTTCTATATATTTACAACCATCTAATTCATTTTCTTTTTTACCAGTTGAGTAATTATCCATAGACTCTACATTGTGTCCATCATTTAATAACCTTTTTATTAGATTAGTTCCTATAAACCCAGCTCCTCCTGTGACCAATATATTCATCAACCAACTCCTTTCCAAGTAGCACCATTATGTGTGTAGTGGTGTTTAACAACGTATTCAGGATTATATACGATATCATAACCCATATCTATTTGTTCAGTAGCCCAATACCTATCCTCTTTACCGCTAAGTCTTTCATCAAATTTGTACTTCTTAATATGTTCTGTATTAAAAACAGAAAAAGCGTTATGAAAAAAATATCTATTTTCTGATTCACACCAGTGATTAGTAACCACTTCTTCACCAAAATTTGACCATAGATATCGAGGTGTAACTCTCTTTCCATCCCATATCGGTATCTGTTTACCCCATATGGCACCCAATGATTTTAATGTCTTTGGAATCCAATTTGTCCAACTCACTATCTCACAGTGAGCAGAGATAACCAATGTTACCTCATTATCACATCTCTCTATACCCATATTCAAAGATTTACCTGGTGTATACACATTCTTACTTATAGTTAGATGATTTATATTTAAGTAATCGAATGTATTTACTATTCTGATAGATTCATCAGTAGACTCATTATCCACTATTATGATTTGAACATCATCACCTAAAAAATCAACTACCGATTGTATACAGTGACCAATATACCTCTCTTCGTTTCTATTTCTAATTACTACTGAGTATTTCATCTGACACTCTCTACTATTTCTTTTAGAGTACTAAATGATATGGCTTGGTCAGCATCACTTATAGACTCTTCTGGTTTAGGATGTGATTCTAATATTAGTCCGTCAGCACCCGCAGCTATGGCTGCTTTAGATATAGCTGGTACAAAGTTTCTGTAACCTGTAGAGTGTGATGAATCATAAATTATTGGTATATTACACAACTCTTTTAAGGCTGGTATCATCATTAAATCTGGCGCCCATCTGATTGATGGAAATACATGACGATATGACGGCATTCCGACAACCCCTCTTAAACAAATCATTACTTTATTATTACCACCAACCATCACTCTTTCTACAGCACCTAATATTTCATCAATGGTAGCCCAAGTTCCTCTTTTTAATAGTATTGGTTTGTCTAACTTACCAAATTCGTCTAATAGGCTATAGTTTTGAAAGTTTCTCGTTCCAACCTGTATTATATCTATTGTGTCCATAGAAAGTTGGTTTATCTGTCTTATATCCATAATCTCACTTACAATTGGTAAACCTGTTTCTTTTTTAGCAGTCATTAGGTGTTTAAGTCCTTCTTCTCTTAATCCCTCTTTCCAACCATTATTACCAACTTCTTTAGTTATTGGATATGTACATGGTTTGTAAGCACCACCTCTTAAAGCGTCAATACCAATAGACTCCATTTTTTTAGCCCACATAACAATCATATCTTCTGACTCAACAGAGCAAGGTCCTGATATTATAAATGGATTCTTTGGTGGTTTCCAAGTCCTCTTATTTAACACTCTGTTTATTTTGTCTGATTCTTCCAGCGATTTTATATATTGATTCATTTTTTTCTACTCCTAAGATTCCATACATTAATTTGAAAACAGTCTCTCGTTACACCATTTGGTAAAACTCTTGGTGGTATAGAGTGATATGAGTTTTCACTTCTGACAAATCCAACTAATCTGTTTGGTTTAAAATCTATTGATTTAAATTTACTAACTTTTTCTGCTTCTTGTTCGGTTAACCTGACAGATTCTATTTTATCTGTCCAAAATCTACCATCTCTCATCTGATAATCAATTGAATTTTTCTTATGGCTGTAGTCCACTTTGGAATCTTTTATTTCCCATAAATCAGTACCACCTGTTGAGTGTTTACCCCATTCATGTTTATCTAAATAAAGTAAATAGGATACAAGCTTTTGTCTACCATCTGGATGTATTATAAATCCATAGTTGTTAGTCTGAGCGCTTAATTTACAACTAACATGACCATCTTGTAAATCTTGTTTAGATATTGTTTTTTTAAAAATATTAGTATCTGAGAACAGATTAATAAAGTAATTGTAAGATTCTTTTGAATACATAATTTTTATAAAGTCACCCCAAACTTTACTTAAATTAGATAATCTTCTAAAGTAACTTATATCTGTTCCAGAACCACCAATTGTCAAATTTATTCCTTTATCTTCGGTAAATCTCCATACTCTTGGGTTTTCTTCTCCTGTCCATATTTTTTTATCTCTTTTTTTCCAAAAATTGTAATCCGCACATAATCTTTCAAAAAGAGACTTATCTAAAAAGTCTTCTATCACAAAGTAAGCTCCCCAACCATCACGCTCAATGATATTTTTTTTAACATCATCTACTGAATAATTTATGAAAGACTCTTCTATTTTCATTTTCTGTTCTTTATATTAAGTTCAGCATTCAATAAATCATCTTCGCTATGTATATTAGTACAGTCATCCAAATAACTGCCTACTCTACGACTCATCATACCACTCTCTACAAATTCTTTTTTTGTTATCCTAACCGCACCATTTCTAGTTCCGTCTGAATTTACGGTAACCAAATCATCATATTTGTTGTCCACAAAATATTCTAACAAATCATCAGCTTTAGTTTCCCTATCAGGATGGTCTGGTTGTATTCCGATTACATGAGAAGTTTCCTCAAGAATATATCGTGTATATACTGAGTGATTTTTCATTTCTTGTAAAACATTCACATAAACGTCTGCAACTTCCCTTTCACCCATATAACTTTTGTCTCTATCAAATATTACAATCTCATCATATTTTTCTACCAACTCACAAACTTCCTCTGATTCTGTGGTTACTATGACGCATTTTATATATTTTGAATTTCTAACGTAATCTATCGCGTGTTCTACAAGTGTTTTACCAGCTATGACTCTAAGATTCTTTTTCTTTAATCTTTTAGAGTCTGTCTTAGCTGGTATTATTGCTAATGCGTTTATTTCCTTACTCATTTTATATCCTCAAATTTATTTACTGCCCAATGATAAGCTTTAGTTTGTCCCTCTATTGTCATCCCACCAATATGTGGAGTTATGACAACATTACTATTTGGATTAAGGATTGCAAATTCTACTAACTCACTTTTATTTATGTTACCAAACTCATCTGCAATAACGTCTGTTCCATAACCTTTTAAATGTTCTTGTTTAATTGATTTGATTATCGCATTTTCATCAACCAATTCACCTCTAGCAGTATTTATCAAATAACTACCCTTTTTCATTTTAGATAAAAACTCTTCATCTACCATACCACGAGTTTCATCAGTAACATGAGTATGCAAAAATACAACATCAGATTTTTTTAATAGTTCTTTTAGTGGAGTGCCTCTAGCAGTTGTTATTCTCTCGTAAGGATCGTAAGCTAACTTTTCTACTCCCCAACCATAAAATAAATCACACATTATTTTACCCAATCTACCATAACCAATTATACCAATTGTTTTTCCTTTTATTTGATGTCCAACATATGGTTCATAGTCCCAATTATAACCCTTTACAGAATTAAAAGATTTGGTTATATTCCTAAGCAAAGACATCATCAAACCAAAAGCTAGTTCAGATGTCGATGGTAAATCATTTATTAATTCATAGTCTGTTTTCAAAGACCAAACATCTATATTATTATCCTCACAATATTTCAAATCAATATGATTAAGGCCTGTAGAACATGTGTTTATAACTTTAATGTTACTGTCTCCTAATATTTCTTCGTTTAGTAAAAAACTTTGTTTGTTAGGATTTGTAAATAAATATTGAAAAGATTCCTCAAACAATATTTTTTTTAGTTCGTTTTTACTTATGTTAGGTAAGTATGTTAAATTAGTAATTGAGTTTAGTTTGTCGTAAACACCATCTAAATGTTTTATGGGTGTGATACAAATAGTCCTCATAACACAACTACCTTATTTTCAGAAACTAAATCTTTAGCTACTTGTTCTTCAAAACCCCAAGTGTGGTGTTGACTAGGAATGTCTTCAGGACCCTTTACTCCCCAATAATGACTGGTTTTTCCCCAATCAAAATTATGAAGATGTATATTACCATACTTTTTTATATAATATAATATAGCCGTTATTCCTGTGCCTGGTTTATGAAAACCATCATTATTGTAAATATCTATCCATCTTTGTCTTAACTCATTCATTACATCATAAGTATTAGCTACATGAATGTCATTTTCTGTCACTATTCTTTCTCTTCTCAAACCATCTGCTTCATTTTTTTCATGACAGTAAGTCATCATAACACATTCATCTAATGTTGGGTATTTATCTTTATAGCTCTTCCATCTTTTGTTATAAAAACCATAGTATGTATTAGTTTTTTGTAAAAGTATTTTTCTATTAATACACCAAATATCAGTTTTAGAGCCCAAATATTCTTCAAATCCATCAGTTTCAAATCTGTTCATTCTAATAACTTTATCAAAGTTATTAATATCATTACCTATTTTCTTGTCTTCTTTTATTTTAGCATTAGCAACTATAACTACTTTTGACATACGATTAACTCTTTCTCATAAGTATCTAAAGATTTAATATCAAACTTAAATATATCATATTCCATTTTACCAACTTCTCCACTGTCTTTCAACATTTCTGACAAATTAACTATTATCTGAAAGTTTTGTGGAGTTAGTTTTTCTGCATCAAATTCTACTATTACATTATTTGTTTTTTCTGAGTCAATTGAATGAATTTTATCAGTTAAACTAAACTGAGTGTCTGGTTGTTCTTTATTGATATAATCTTCTGCAAATGTATCAACATATATATCAGAACACCAAGGTTCTAATTCATTTAACATATTGTAATCACAATTATTAACAATAAAACCCACATTATATTTAGGTGGCACTATTGGTTTAAGATAAGCATCATGCTTCACCATATGTCCCCACTTACGAATGAAGTTACGAGTCGACCTAAGATTCTGAGCTAACCACTCTGATGATTCTCTTCCCTTCATAAAGACTTGACCAGCTGGATTTCTCATAGCTCCATCCTTAAATCTACTACCTCTACAAGTCATATGATATACGAACCCTTGCCATGTCTGTATTGTCTCATAACCAGCTAATTGAAATCTATTGAAGATATCAGAGTCCTCTTTTGATTGTGGAGCGTATAGAGGATCGTGACCACCTATAGCTAGAAAGTCCTCTTTGTATATAGCCCAAGGTGCAAATATACCTTCGGTAAGTTTATCATCACCTGTCTTTCTGTCCTCATCAAGAAAACCCATCAGTCCTAACTCATCGAACTCTTCAGGTTCTATACCAAAATCCTGTAGTATCTTCTCAGGACCGTCAGGATGTAGCGGTGGCTCTATACGTGTGGCTGAAACAACCTTTCCACGCTGTAGATGTTTGAGAACTTCCACATCCATATTAGGACAAGCATACATATCAGCATGATAAATCATTACAATATCATTTGTAGCCATATTGACTAAGCTATCATATAATATGGTGTGACCTAACCTATCAGGCCCATCGTTTCTTATTATCTGAACATTGTCGTCTTTTTTCATTATCTTCATCATCCAATCCCAAGTTCCATCATCAGAGAAATCATCAGCCCAACATATCTCGTGTTCAGGTCCTAAGTTCTTTCTGATACTATTGTAAGACCATTTAAGGTACTTTAGATTGTTCCTACTTGGTTGTATAAAACTTATCTTCTTCATATTTTTCTTCCATAACCTCTCTAACTCTGTGAAGTAATAATCTGGTTTTACCACAGCGTTATGTTTACTTATTGTGTATAGTTCATCTAAATCGTATACACTTTCTAAATCTATTAAACTTATCTCACCACTCTTTGTCTTAATAATATTTATCGCAAGAGTTTCTCCAGCTTTCATCGTATATCCAACTATCTCACCATCGTCTTCTATTAGTGATTGTAGTGCTGGTGCTAACTCATTAAAGAAACCAGCTTCTAATGCTTTGATAAAATTTTCTCTACGACAGTATTCCTTATCAAATATTTTGTAGTAGATATCATCTCCCTTCAAAACTATCCTACCATGATTTATACCATCAACAACTCTACCAGCCTTGTTTAATACAATATCAAAGGAATTTAAATCAATATCACTAAGCTTTATCTTTAACATCATTAAACTCTTTAAATATAACTTCTGATGGTATGTAACATTTCAAATCAGAAAACCTTCTCATACCGTTGGCAAAATCATAATAACCCTCATAAAAGTTAGGTAAATGTCTTTTTCTAAATGGTATTTCATGAGTGCATTCTTCTCCTTTTAACAAAAACTCTTCTAAGGTTTCTATGAAAAACTTTGTTCTACATATCATATCCATTGATAACCTTTTATGTGGTGCGTGTTTACCCAAATAAAAATATCCAAAGTCCATCTTTTTATAGCCTGGAGATTTTATTGTGTTGTATGGTGTATAACCGTTAATATATTCTTCTCTAGTATAAGCTCCTATTTTTGATAAGAACATATAATCCATATCCTCTGTGGTAAACTCATGCATAGTAGATTTCATATGTTCTTTACTACAGTTAACTTCCATATCTTCACATATATACATTACATATGGTGTCTTAACCTCTTTAACCAAGGCTAGTGTTACTAATGCCCAATCCTTAGTTAAATCATTATAAAATGATACATTTTTTATATTCTTTTTATAAGAATCTTTTATAGGATTATAGTTTTGATTATCAGAGTTGTAATTTACATAAAAATTAGTATCTGAAAATACAGAACCAAGCTTTTTAGTATTTCTCCTTACAACTTCTAATCTTGAATCCTTAGTACAAATAAAATTCTGTACAATACTAAAATTCTTCATACACACCCATCCAATGGTCAATCATCTCATCCATCAGAGTTTCAAATGTGTATTCAGGTTCCCATCCAAATGTAGTTCTTAGCTTGGTAGAATCACCACGAAGATATTTTAACTCCTCTGACCTCATATACCTTGGGTCTTGTGTTACATAATCTTTGTAGTCCATACCGAGCTTACTGAAAACATATTTACACATATCACCAACAGAATTAGTAACACCAGTAGCACATACAAAATCATCTGGTTCTGTATGATTCATAATCATATGCATAGCTCTAACATAATCTTTAGAGTGTCCCCAATCTCTATAAGCATCTAAGTTACCAAGTGGTAGTTCTTTTTCAAGTCCCTTTTTTATCTCAACAGCAGATTTAACAACTTTATTAGTCACAAAGTTAGAACCTCTTCTTGGTGATTCGTGATTAAAAAGTATACCATTTACAGCAAATAAATTGTAAGCATATCTGTAATGAACAACCATATTAAAACCAAAAACCTTTGTACAACCATAAGGGCTTGTTGGGTGCATTGGTGTAGTTTCTCTTTGGTAACCATCTTCATCAACAGACCTACCAAACATCTCAGAAGAAGAAGCTTGGTAAAATTTAGAATTAGGACAATTGTTTTTGTAAGCCTCAAGAATATTTAATAATCCAAGAGCATTAGATTGTACTGTAAAAGATGGTATGTCCATACTAATTCTTACATGACTTTGAGCTGCTATATTGTATATCTCATCTGGTTTTATCGTTCTCAATAATCTTTCCAAAGAACCAACATCCAACAAATCACCATACTCTGTATGAACTAAACCTTCTAAATGATTTATCCTACTTTCTTGATGTTCAGCTATAGAGTTTCTTCTGACTATTCCATAAACATCATAGTCTTTTTCCAATAATAGTTCAGCTAAGTAACTACCATCTTGCCCATTTATACCTGTAATAAATGCTTTCTTTTTCATTTTTTATCTCCTATATGAAATATTTACTTTCGTTTGTTTGTTCAAAATCTTTTGGTATATCTAAACCATATTCATTAAAGCTATCAAAACAGCTTTTAGCCATTTTACCTCTAATTGTGCTTTCACCCCAAGTCGCTATATTGTGGTCAAGTGTATACATATCACCTCTAGTTAATATGTCCCAAAACCTGTTTTTAGTTCCTAACATACCATCCATAGCTTTTGCCTGATATTTAGGGGCCTCTTCAATACAATCAAACATATATCTAAGAACCCAAGCTCTCCAATATTGATGAGCCCATTGGTTTGTTAGAAAAGTTCTTTTTATAAACCTAACATCATCGTAGTCTAAAAAATTGTTTTTATCACTATTAGCTGGAACTTGTCTGATATAACCAAATGTGACACCTATTTTTTTGTTATCATCCAAAGATTTTACAAAAGAATGAACTTTGTTTGCTTTTTCTTCATCTATCTTCGTTAGGTATGTGTCATCACTAGCCCAAAAAATCCATTCATTGTCATCTACACCATCTAACAAACCGCTTATGGTTTTCTTAAACTCTACAGAAGTATTTATTAATCTCACTTTAGAATCACCATAATCTTCAATCATATGGTTTGGTTTTTTTTCATTCCAAGGAACTAAAAATTCTAAATTATTAGATGGCCAAAGTTTTTGATAAGTTAATATCATATGGTTTGTCATCGGATGATATTTGTCACAAGAAAGAACTATAGATTTCATTTAAACACATCCATTTTTGTTAAATCAGGCCAATCTTCTAATAACCACTTTCTTGGTTTTGTTTTTTTAGCTTCTTCAAATTTGTCTAAGCCTTTTTGAGCTGTTTCTGGTGTCATGTAGTAGTGATAACCCATAGTAGTTACATTCTGTTCTCTCCAAGGTTTATCAGGTGTTCTACCATCGTAAGACATTTTCTTTAGTTCATCTCTAGCTTCTTTGTCATCTGTTAGTATTATTCCACCTCTCCCAAGACTCAAATGTTTCTGAAACTGAAAACTTATACACATAAAGGATTTTGGTATGTAACTATTTTCTTTCCACAACACAGCAGCATCGTAAACTCCTGTATTACCAATCTCATAATAGTCTCTCCAATCCTCATCTTTCCACTTCAGTTCTAAATTCATTTTGTTAGCTAACATAGGAACGGACAAGTAAGTTCTCTTCGGAACTACTATTTCATTCGCACCAACATATCTTAGACATAATTCTATCCCATGAGTACAAGCATCCACCGAAACACCATAAGGAGCTCCATAAAAGTCAGCTATCTTTTCTTCAAACTCTTTAACGATGTTAAAGCTCATAACCCCACCTAATTAGTTCATCTTTCCAAAAAGATGTCATCTCTCCTTGTTGACTCTCTTGTAGAAACTCTTTCCATGTCCCGACTTTTCCTTTATATATATGTTGTCCATGTATTTCTGTCTCTTTATCATAACCACTAAAGGCTTTTATCGTATCGCTGTAAACTCTTTTTACTCTACCTTTATTCCACCTCTCTTGAATAAAGTCTCTCAAATCTCTTTTAATGGTAACCCTCAGAAACTGTTCTAAATGATTAAACAAAAATTCATAATTGTTTTGAAACTCTTCGTATCTAGCAAAATAAATATTTTTATTTATCTTAACTCTTTTTTCTTTGTAACCCAATTCTTGATTATTATACAGATTATCAAATTTGTCCAATCCCGCTGCTCTTCTTTTTAAAGCAGAAGCAGCATTACGCATAGTGTTCGTACCATCTGTAGTTTTTCCCATATTGTCATTCCATTTAACTACAATCAAATCTTTTTCATTATCAAAACCACCACTGTTCATTCTCCACTTTGATGCGGTGCAGTCTCTAAAATCTCTATAGGTAGCCACAATCATATCATTTTCGTCAGGTTCCCAAAAATTATGACCTTGAACTTTTACTCTCCCATCAAAAATAGTATTTAGAATGTTTCTTACTAATGTAGAACCACTTCGTGGAACTCCAAATATTCTTGGAACATTCAAACCTCTTGCTTCAAAATCTTTTATAATTGGTTCTACCAAGCTTTTATCATCCACAAAATTACTTACACCTTCTTCTTGAATGTCATATGTCATATTATGTGTAGTTCTTCCTAACTGTTTTACTATTACTTTTCCCATTATTTTTCTCCATTAAATTTGTAATTAAAAGCATTTAATTCTTTTTCAAAGTGTTTTTCTATTACATCTATCGTCTCATCATCATAATAGTCTCTGTAATGTGTTCTGGTTTTGTTTACATTGTTTTTGCTTAAACTACAATCTAAATTCAGAGTTTCTTTTAGTTTGTCAAAGTCATTATCTAAATTCTCAAATTTCAAAACGTAATCTATATCATCTTCACTAAACCAATGTGTAAAATCAGAATACATTCTGATGTAATCTTTATAGTTTTCATCACGATATCTATCTAGTACCCATTCTTTGAAACTCAAACCACTTTGAATAGCACCACCATAGTAGTAGGACACCACTCTATCAAAAGGATTTCTCACTACTGAAAATTTGTAGTAGTCATCAAAATCCTTTCCTAAATATTTTCTGTATTCTACAGTGTTGAAATGTTGAGATTGTTTGTATGTTAGTTCAGTTTCTATTTTATTATTTTCCTCTAACTTTTTTACTCCGTAATTAGATAAAGCTTTTTCTATAGAAGTGCCAGCAGTTTTATTTATATGAACAAATATAAATTTTTTATCAAATGAAATCATTTTACACACTCCACATTTAGACTTATTAATGTACCATTTTCTTTATCCATATGAGGTATGTACGCTTGTGAGTGGTCATCAAATTCAGAATGCTCCGTCTTTGACCAATCGTAAAGTTTAGGTTCCTTATAACCATTGCTTTGTAACACTTCGCTTAAAGTATCAAAGTCGTAAACTGTTTTGTGGTATATTGTTTCGTCTCCCATTTTCATCTTACCATACAAAGGACCTAAGAAACTGTTAAGAGAATAATCTCCCTCTGTATAAAGAACAGCCATTGTGGTGAAATCAGGAACGGCGACTCTCAAAATACCACCATCTTTCAAAACCCTTTTCCAGCACTCAAGTAACTCAACTATCTCCTCTCTGTCAAAATATTCAATTACATGCGAAGCATAAATTAAATCTGCGCAATCATCTTTATAATCTTTCATATAGATATCTGTAGATTGTAGATGTTCATAATCACCAGCATCTATATGTATCCAATCTTTACCAAAATCTCTCCAACCACAACCAACATTAAACTTCATTCAGAAACTCCTTATCATTTTCTACACCCTTATACGGACCTGTTTTATACTCATATACTATTGTGTCTTCTTCTAATATTTCATAGTTATGTCCACCTTGAAAAGTCATTGAACAATCGCCAGGATATAGTATGGGTGTTTCTATAACTGTATCATCTAAATCATACATAATTACTTTTACACTACCTTTTATTACAACCCAAGATTCTTGAGCTATTACCTTATCTTCACCATCTTTCCAAATATGTTTATGTGGTTTAAAAGTTGTTCCCTTTTCCATCTTCAAAGTAGCTAATTGAATAAATTCATTTTCAGGTGCAACATTAGTTCTACCCTCAATCTCATCTAATCTATGCACTAAATGTAATAACGTATCTGGTTTTACTTTTGAGTATATTTTTTTCATCACAACCTCTTTATATATAAATATATATAACTTAGATTAAAATCAAATTTAATTTGTGTTTGACCAATTTTCTTTCCATTTTTCTTCTGTGTAGTTTTGTTCAAATCTCTTTTTTATTGTGTCACTACATAGCTCATAAAATCTTTCTGACCTTAGTTTTCTAGCAATTTCTCTAGCTCCATCTAAATCACCAACTTCAACTGTAGTTAGTGGATGTAATATTTCTTGTGTATCCAATCCTTTGTACCCAATACAAGGTATCCCATGAAACCCACAATTCATAGCAAATGTACCAGCCGCGTGTGTTCTCATTAAATGAACACCTACATTGTACTGACCTAAAGTATTTATCCAATCTCTCCAACTCATATAAGGTAAGTAGTTTATATCCTCAATCATACTCTCTTGGTCTTGTTTCCTACCCATTGATGGAGCAGACATAGGATTACCTATCTCTCTAGCAATTATATAAGAATCAAATCCACCATACCAACTAACAAAGTTACCACCGATCATTGTGCCATTTCCCCACTCACTTCTTGGTACTAATCCTTCAGGTATCATAAGACTTCTCATTACTCTGACATCCTTACAACCCAAACCAAGATAGTAGTTCACATCAGACTCATTGTGACAATAAACCCAATCAGCACTAACTACAGTATTATAGTAATGAAATTGTTGTTCTACAGAATAGTCTTGAAAGAACCAATGAGGGCCTTCTTGCATTATGGTTACCTTATCACAACAGCTTCTGAATAAATCTAAATTTATGTTTGGATTGTTCTTTGGTATTATAACGATACCCAAATCAAACTTCTCTTTTGGTATATTATTTATATTGTAATGTGGAGCGTCTAAAGCCATCATCCAAGCATACTCTGTCCTAGCGTTAGGGAAGTCTCTTGGTATCTTACCATTAACTTGACTCTCTGAAAAGAATACTACTTTCATTTGTATAGTTCCTCATATGTTCTTTTCATCCAATAACTTACATCTCTACTCATTGGATTAGGCGGTATAGCATTAAAGTGATAAACCCAACCACAATCTAAAAAATGTAATCTATCTTCCATCCAATGTTGCATTTGTTTATCAACCACAATAATATTTTTTTTAAATAAATCTTGTAGGTTAAATGATTCTGAAAGATTGGTGACTTCTATTTTATGTTTCTTCAACATAAAGTTTACTATAGTCTGTCCTGTACTAGCTTTTATTCTATCTCTATGTGATTTTATCTCATCACATTTCTCCAAATATAATTCTTTTATTTTATCTAAAAAATCTTTGTGTTTTTTATTTACAATGATAAAACCAGTATTTATGTATTCGTAAGTTTTAACAAGTGGTTCGTTAGGAAACATAGCCTCACCCCAACCCCTAACGCTTCTAGTAACCCATTCATAACATCCATTGTTTAATACAGCTGAGTAGTTGTGGTTTGTCTCATTAAAAAAGTTAGGACAATCTGGATGTACAATTGTATCAGCGTCTACTATTAACACTTGGTCATAATCTATTTCATTGTGTTCTAAAATATCTAAAACCCACTCTCTTTGCATTATTATAGGGAACACAGAACTATCCATAATTGGTTCATTCCACTCTACTAATTTACAATCATTTTTATCACACCACTTCTTCCAGCTTTTTACTGAATAGTGATAAGGTGTAGCTCTACCATTACCTAAATCTATGTTCGGAATAAATACTACATTTTTCATATGTATTGTACACCCCATTGTTCTTCTGACAACTGATTAAAAGGATATCCTTTATGGCTTTCTGAATCGAAAAATTCTTTTATACCATTCCAATCTGATTTGTCTCTTTCAGAATGTTTGTGTTTTCTACTAAAATAAAATCTTGGTTCTAAGAATCTATAACCATTAACTTCAAAACTATAGTTTTCTATCAAGTCATCATCACCTTGTGCATCAAATACTTTGAATTTACCTCTATTTGGTTCAAATATCTCTACACCATTTTGTTTTATAAAATCTTTCCTATTATTAAATAGTTGCTTTCTAGCCTCAAATGAAATAATAATATCTAAATCATCATTTTTTCTTACACCCATCAAAGCTAGTATACCAGATTGACATATCGTAAAACTATCTTTTGGTATATTAACGTTATTTATATTAACGACATTTTCAATAAGTGGTTTAACTCTGTGTATTCTGTCCTGAAGTCTTGGTTCATCATATATTTGTTTTTTTCTCATATAGAATGGAATGTACTTTTTACCCTTTATTATTCTACCAATCATAGCGTATGCTCTGTGGTAACTATGTTTTATAAATCCATTGTCAAACTCTACAGGATTATTTTTATTAAACTCCAATACCTCTTCATCCGTCATCTCATCTAATGAATTATAATATTCCTCTGTTAATTTATCCCAACCCAACTCATGATGATTAGCAACATTATGTCTAAATCCAGCCATCATACAATTAAAATATTGCCAGTTGTTAGGATTCAACTTAGACTTAACTTCGGATACATTACTTGGATTAGAAAAGAACTTACAAACATCTCTTACAGTTTTTAATTTTCCACCATCTTTTACAATCATTTTACTCTCACCGCCATTAGCTATTTCCATATTTAAAAAATACTTAAAACTAATCGGTTCATAACCAACCTTTACTTCTTTCATTTTTTGTCTTCTCCACTTTTTCATATAACCAAAGTATTGATTATCATCAATATCTATTGGCATGAGTTTGTAATCAAAATTAGTTTTCCAAGCAGAATATGGTAAACTTAATTGGTCTCTTCTACTATTATATTGATATTCACTCCACCACTTTTCCATAGTCTCAATTACATCGGATTCATTATGTTTTCTGAATATTACTGTGGTTCTAGCTAAACCATTATTACTTGGATATCCATCAGATTTATATTTTTCCATCTGTTTATTTATAATATTCATATCATCTTTATAGTGTTTTCTTGGATGATTATCCCCCAACCACTTAATAAATCTAGCTTCATCATAAATACAATTTCTACGATTTAAATCTCCTGTAGTTGTCATACCACAAATAGAATGGTCTAAAACAGACATATTGTGTTTTTCTAAATGTTCCTCAACAATATCATTTATATTTTTAGTTATAAGGACATCAGCATCAATACAAACACTAATATCATATTCTTCTAAGTGTTTATGTGGTAGTATTTTATAATATCTGTTTTGTCTAGCGCCATCTGTATAGATTCTATCAACAAGTCTTATATCCCATATATCTGATTTTATTGTAGGTGTATCTGTAAAACAAACTAAATCCCAACCTTCTAAATCACATAATGGATTGTGTATAAAGAAAGTACTATCGGCTTTATAACCAAACATCGAAGTGTATATAACTTTACGCATTTAAATCATCCACTATTTTTTGTGCTAAATCAACACAAGTTCCTATTTTTCCTGATAGAACATCTATTACACCATTATTTCTTTCATAAAAAGTTGGTCTAGCATCATCGTGTTCTCTGTTAGGTAATACAGTTCTTATTGTAAACATGGAACCGATATGTTTCCATTTTGCATTACCAAAGAAAAAGTCAAAAGTTTTCATAAACTCCTCTATCTTTGTAACTTCTTTACAATCCTTTACGACTCCATTATTTAACATCTTTTCATATTTTGCTGGTATGTTTGGAAAATTAGAAACACATCTTTCATGTATTGCATGAACAACATTACCCATTACATGATAATCAGTATCTCCATATGGATCTATACACATAAACGGGCCATCCATAATTACGAAAGATTTATTTCTAAATTTCTTTGGTAGTTTGATTACAGGCTTTTCACATAACTCAAATTGTAAATCTTTTTTATCATCAACAATTTGCTTTACATACCTCTCTAAGTTTATCAGAGTCAAATAACAGCTCTTTAACCTTTACACATAAATCAATGGTTTCTTTTTTTACTAAATCTGTGTCTACTTCTTCATATTCTAAATCAATTCTTTCCATAAATCTCAGAAATTGTTCTTTGGTGACTTTACTATCTTTACTAGCGATACAATAATGATTTTCCACATCTTGTATAATCGTATCACCATAGTGTTCTAAAAAAGACTTTTCTCCAACTTTAGATAGTAAAGCTGTCTCATCACTTCTTGGATAATGATAACCTCTATGTAATCTGTATTGATTTATAGCTGAAGCTGAACTGATTATATCACTATTTTTTTCATACAATCTAACGTAGTATCCGTTCTTTGATAACATCCAAGCGCAAGTAACTCCAAATATACCACCACCAACAACATCTATATTTATAAATAAAGCATCTCTTAATTTATCAATTAGTCTAGCACAAAACAATGTCCTATCTTTATTTTCTGAATAGTCATCGTTGCTAAAAACATGCTTAAACATCTCAACTAATGCATCAGCATCATTACCATCATGCATTAGATTAACTCCGTTTATACTATGTGAGTTTTCTTTAGCTAATCTGTCGTAACAGAAATTTATTTTTTTATCACCTAACTTCATAGAAAAACTTAGTGTTCTTTTTGTGTCTATTTTTTTAATATCAGAAAAATCTTCTCCAAATATATTATGTAGTAAATAAAAGTCATGCCAAGCTAAATTGTACAAATTAGACATAATAAATTTACCATAATCAGACCTACCTTGTTTTAACCAATTTACATTTATCTCATCACTTATAGACTCTTTAATACTTTCTATTTTGTTTCTAAACATAAAAACATCATTTACATATAGCTTTACGTTGTATAGTTCAGCTGTAGAATACAAATCAAAAGAAGTATAATAGTCTAAAGTTAAAGACTTTTCACAGAAAACATTTACACCAGCCTCTAAACAATACTTTACGATGTCGTAGTGAGTTTGACTTGGTGTAGCTACAACAACCCAATCAACCTCTTTTAGTCTCTCTTTATAATTGTCTTTTGAGGTACACACAAATACCACATCTCCAAAGTTCTCCAACTTTGGTAGTAATATCTTACCCCAATAACCATAACCTATTAAGCCAATTTTCATTATGAGAAAGTCATTACATCAGGTACGTGAGTTATAAACTTACCACCATTTTCTACAAAGTCTCTTTGTTTATCTATAATAACATCTTTAAAGTTCCATGCTCCTAAGTAAGCGTAATCATAATCTGTCATATTAACCTTATCAGGAGATACCACAGGAATGTGAGCGCCAGGAGAGTATGTATTCTGTTTGTCAATAGTGGTGTCTGTTATTACATCTATTATATTATTATCTATACCACAGTAATTAAATACAGTAGTTGACTTTGCTGTAGCACCTATACTCATTATCTTTTTACCATCACTCTTTAAGTCTCCAAATAGACTCATTAACTTCTTTTTTGAATTAGCCACTCTATCTGCAAATATTTCGTAAGTCTCAAAGTTACTAATACCAAACACAGATTCTTCGTTCAGATTAAATTTTACACTATCTCCTATTGTAAATCCATCAAAGTGACAAGCGTAGATTCTGTTAGAACCACCATGTACTGATAAATTATCTACACTAAATATTTGTAGTCCATTTCTTCTAAGTAGATTATCTAAAGCAGTTACTGAAAATATATGTGGATGTTCATCGTATATTTGGTCATATGAACCTCTTTCTAATATTCTAAGTAATGATGGGTCTTCAAATACAAACACACCATTTGGTTTAAGAACCTTTTTTACAGCTTTAAACGTATCATCTAAATCATGTATGTGACAAATACAATTAGCTGCAAATATCAAGTCCATATAACCATCTTCCTCTACAATTTTTTCAGCTAAATCGGTTGTCCAAAAATCTACATGGGTTTTATAACCCATACCCTCAGTTACCTCTGCAAAGTTATCACATGGTTCTACACACAACGAATCTACTTTACTAAAGTTTTCTATAAAAGGACCTGAATTAGAACCTATCTCTAAAACTTTCTTTGGTTGAAACTTCATATCTAACATTTTAGCGGTATTCTTAAAATGTTGTATCATCGGAAAAGAATTAGAAGTGTTATATGGATAATCCTCATTAAATATTCTTTCTGGTTCTACAAACTCTTTTATAGAAACTAACTTTGTTTCTTCATCCCAACAGACTTTCAAATCAAATAAAAACTCATCTTTGAAGTCTTCTTCTTTTTGTAAAAATGCATTAGCTATTGGATGTCTACCCAAATCTAAAAATTCTTTCTTTACATTACTTGACATATTAAACCCTCACAATCTTTTAAAACTTTATTTAGTGTTCTTGAAAATTCAAAACCAGCAGACATTCCTATCTTTTTTATAACTTTCAATTTTCCCTCTTGTATAAACTCATCAATACCCTTTTTTACATCAGGAAATAAACCATAGTCATCAAATACTATATATGGTTTATTAAACTTATCTATTGAATTTTGTATATCCATTCTTACGTGCTGATAGTCATGAATACAATCTATAACCACCACGCCCATGTTTTCAAAATCCCAAGCTTCATTGTAAACATCCATAGCTCTGAAAGTTATATTATCTCTATCTTTATTTATCTTTCCTGATATTACATGTCTTTCTTCCAAGTTGTCCAACGCTGTAACATTATTAAAAAGAAAACTCATAACTCTAGTGGTATGTCCTAAAGATGAACCAACTTCTAATGCGTTCATTTTCTTAAATTTATCATCCTTAAAAAAGTCTATAAAATCTGACTTCCATTTCAAAGAGGTTGTTGTTTTTGCTGAATTTTTATCTGGTAAATCATTTAATATCTTACATTTAAATTCATCACCATCTATCATTGTTTGATAGTTTTCTCCATTAAGATATATCTCAGAAAGTATCCTATTTTGGTTCATAGGAAAAACTCTTTGAACTTGATAAACTTTACTACTACCAGCTACACTATCTAAGACACCACAATGATTTCCAATATTAAGTTTAGCTTTACTTCTGATGTATAATTGTATCCTAATGTCAATGTTTCTCATATCAAAACAACCATCAAAATCAAATGGAAATTCCTCTTTAGGTTTGTATGTGTAATAAAAATATGGTAAGTTGTTTTTATCTAAAAAATACTTTAATATATCTTCTGTCTGCTTCTGATTAAATCCATTCCCTTTACTCTCATATCTTGATGTTATAAGTAAAGAGCCAAACTCCTTATCACCAACACAATCCTTTATAAGTTTATCTCCTATCTTTTTTTCTTCTTCAGAAAAATGTAACTCAGGTAAACAATCATCTTCTATATCTTCTATTTGCCAGAACTTCAGTATTTGTTTTGCTAATGGTATATCCTTTTTATGTCTATCATAAACTCTGTAGTGATCGTGAAATACTTCACCATCAAAGTAGTCTTTAAAAGCATCTACATATGGATTGTTTTTAAATATATGTACAACGTTTTCAAATGGATTATCAAAAGTTCCCCACTCATGTTTTAGATGACCAAACAAATTATCTAAAAGTTTTGGCGATGGAACATAAACTCTACAATCAGGATACTTCTCCTTCAATATTCGTGGTAGTGATGATAATATGCCCCAATCACCTAATCCATGACAAGTTCTCATAACCATAAATTCTTTTTTATCTAAATATTCATCTGGTATTCTGTAACCTTCTGATTCTTCAAATCCTAACCTATCAACTTCTCCTGCGTGATAGAGTTTATTATCTACAATTCTAAAAAATATCACATCTTCCTCACATTCATTTCTTTACTGAAGTTTTGATTGTAAAACATATTCTGTTCGGTTTGTTTTTGTATAGTTTTTGGATGGTATAGACTTAACTCTTCATGTGGTGGTAAATGAGAGTATGTTTTACAACCTGTAATATATTCATGTAATGGTCTTGTCCATCTTATACTTTTATCATTACGAAATACACGAGCTTGATAATCAGGATAATTTACCCAACCTTTTTCTGTTACTCTCCAACCCCATCTCTGTATATCCTCTTGTGTCATACCATCAATCGTATTTACTCGTGGAATCCAAATCAAATCTACATCATTTATTTTTAGTATTTCTTTGAGTTGTCTTATTAACACTTTATTTGGATATTCATCCGCATCAATATGAAAAATGTAATCACCACTACTTTTTTCTATTACTGAGTTTTTATGAGCTGCAAAATCTTTCTCAAGCTTTCTATCATAGTGTATAACCCTACTATCTATAGAATATAACTCAACCACCTCTCTTACTTTCTTATCATCTCCATCAATACAGATTACTACTTCATCTTCTTCGTCTATATTTACAAGAAGTTTGCCTAACAATAACTCAAGTTCTTCAGCTTCATTGTGAACTGTAATACCATAACTAATTTTCATTTTTTAACTTCTCTACAAATTGTGTTGGTAGTCTTAAATCTTCTAAAGTTACTGAACTCTTTTTAGCTTTATCATAGTTGTAACTTCTGTAAATACCATACTTGTTAATAAGATTTTTCATTTTCTTATAAGTACCCTTAGCATCTGATTGTAATCTAACCCTATATATCTTCTTTTGTTCATCTACTATTTCTGTAACACCAGCTTGTTCTAAAAGAGTTTTCATTTGTATTAATGTAGGTCTGTTAGATACTTCTAACTGGATACCATGTAGTAAAAATTTGCTTGATGGATTTTTAGCTTTGTTTACTAACTGAGGTTCTAATACTAATATAGTTCTTCTTAACTTTCTACCTTCTCTATTTTCGTAGATGAATGATATAATATCACCAGAACTTACTTTATTCCAACTGTAAGGTAATTTAGCCATCTTCTTTTATTATTCCCATAGATTTACAAGCTTCCATAAACTCAAACTGACCAAACTTCTCAGAGTTTTCTACATCTAATCTTCTTTCATGTCCATCATATTTTTCTCTGTCTTCTTCAGGTATGTCTACAACTTTAGCGTAATGCCAATACCAATCTGAAAGAACTCCGTCAGGATATATTATACCCTTTTCACCCATATTGATTACAGATGGAAACCACACAATACCTCTTTCTTCATCCATTATCTTTAAGTCATTCATCAGTTCGCTGTTATTTTTAGTATACTCCTCTAACTTATCGCTATCAAAAGCTAAGTAAGAGTTAGATGTCATACCACAATCAAAACACATATAAGATTCAAATGGTTTACCTTCTATCTCTGTTTGTTCTACAAAGCAATTATCGTATAAATCAGCGTCGCAAGGACAGTTTGTTTTAGATTCCATCTTACACCTTCTTTAGTTTTGGTAATTTTATTTCTGTTGGTTTATTGTCACCAACTTTTTTTAGTTTAGGTAACTTTAAATCAACTTGTTGTGGTTGTTCTTCAAATTTTGGTAAGTATCTATCTAATATTTTACCAAAGTCTTTAGTCATCTTGTCCATAGAAAAATTAACTCTATTATACATAGATTGTTTCTTAGCCATCATACCATACTTTCTATTGTTCTTAAACACATCTTTCATAACCTGTGAAGCGTATTGGTAGTTTACAGTAAACCACTTAGCACCTTCAACTAAAATTTCTTTTGGTAATGCTGACTTATGTACATCTGTCATCACACCTGGTAAAAGAACTGAATTATTTTTGTTTAGGAAGTCTAAGTGACCACTCCAATTAGGAGCGATAACTATTTTCTCTGATAGACTAGCTTCTAATAAAGGTCGACCGAAACCTTCACCATGTGTAAAAGT
>LUMI01000342.1_pt1 | contig 23775 bp, 21 predicted proteins | sample 729681 | NCBI WGS metagenome assembly LUMI01 (sample SAMN03860267, study PRJNA289734) | marine metagenome | biome: seawater column; feature: ocean; material: water; isolation source: Red Sea water column Station 34 - depth 10m | place: Saudi Arabia: Red Sea | collected 2011-10-15 | depth 10 m
GGTGCTTTTCCGCCTCCAGAAACAGATTGATAGGTGGAAACTATTACTCTTTTTATTTTATATAAATCATGTAATGGTTTAAGAGCTAATACTAACTGAGCTGTTGAGCAGTTAGGATTTGCCACAATATTTTTTTTCATTTCATTAATTTTTTCTGCATTCACTTGAGGTACAATAAGTGGAACGTCAGGATCCATTCTAAAAAAACTAGAATTATCAATTACAGTTGTTAATTTTGCTGCACTTTCTGCATATTGTTCTGCAATTTTACCACCTGCTGCAAAAAAAGTTATATTTGCATTTGAAAAATCGTATTTTTCAAGATCATGGACTTCATAATCTTTGCCCTTAAAACTTATTTTTTTTCCAGCACTATTAGAAGAAGCTACTAAAAAAAGGTTATTAAATTTAATATCCTTTTTTTCTATAACTTCTAGTGTCTTTCTTCCAACATTACCGGTTGCACCGATGATAGCTATATTAGTCATTTTAAAGATTTATACTAAATGAAAGGTAAATCGCAAACTGTTCCGTTAAAACTATTACCATTTATATCAATTTTGAATGTTTGCTTTGCTTCAAAATATGGTTTTTTTATCATAGCTATACCAATTACCTGTTTAAAAGTTGGATTGTAACAACCTGATCGTAGTTCTCCGATTATATTATTTTTTTCATCTGTTAAATTCATTGAACCAGTTACGCTTATTTTATCAGTATCAATTTTAACGCCCATTAGTTTTCTTTTAATTCCTTCAGACTTTATTTTTTTTAATTGCTCTTTTCCTAAAAATTCAACATCACTATCAATATTAATATATTTATCAAAGCCACATTCGTATGGGTTGTCTCCATTGTCCATATCGTTTCCTTGAGAAAGTAATCCACTTTCGATACGTTCAATTAAATTAGGACATCCTGCTCTAATATTAAACTCATCTCCAATTTCAAATAAATGATCGTATAGTTTTAAACCCGCCTCATTATTCTCTACATAAATTTCATATCCACCTTGTTTAGACCATCCTGATTGAGCAATTAAATGTTTGGCTCCAGCAAAATCAAAATAATCAAAACCAAAAAATTTTAATTTTGTTATCTTTTCTCCAAAAACTTTTTCCATCAATTTAAAAGATTTAGGCCCTTGCACAGCCATAATGTCAACTTCGGGTTCGATAATATTTACATCAAATTTATTTCCAATTGCCAATCCTTTTGCAAATAAGATTACATCCGTATCTGCAATAGAAACCCACCATTTATTCTCATTAAATCTTAGAACAACTGGATCATTAATTAATCCAGCATTATCATCTATGATTGGACAATAATAACATCTTCCATCTTTTGATTTCGAAAGATCTCTACAAGTCATAAGTTGAACCAATTTTGCAGCATCTTTTCCAGTAATCTCTACTTGTCTTTCAGCAGCCACATCCCAAACTTGAACATGCTCTTTTAAATGATGATATGAGTCTTCTAAAGAACCAAATGCAGCAGGAAGCAACATATGATTGTATATTGTGTAAGCTGTAACACCTTGTTTTTCAATTCTTGATGTATAAGGCGTACCTCTAAGTCTTCTTGATTTTGCAATAGAAAAGTTTTTCATTTTTTAGCTTAGTGTCATCTTTTTATCTATTTGTAAAGAAAGTAAGTTGTTTATTTGAAAGAAATCTAAGTAAGTTCCTTAGCTCTTTTTCTTAATTCAAATTTTTGGATTTTACCTGTTGATGTTTTTGGAAGTTCACAGAAGTCTATTTTTTTTGGAATTTTGAACCCTGCTAGAGTTTCTCTACAAAAATCGATTAATTCTTTTTCATTTGTCTCTTTATCTGCCACTTTCTCTATAAATGCGCATGGAACTTCTCCCCATTTCTCATCTGGTTTTGCTACTACAGCAACAATTGAAACAGCTGGGTGCTTAGAAAGTGTGTTTTCGATTTCGATAGAAGAAATATTCTCTCCACCTGAAATAATAATATCTTTCGACCTATCTTTAACCTTGATGTATCCATCTGGATAAATAACTGCCAAATCACCAGAGTGAAACCATCCATCTTTCATAGCCTTTTCAGTGGCCTCTTTGTCTTTAAAATACCCTTTCATAACAACATTACCTTTGATCATTATCTCGCCAATGGTTTCTCCATCCATAGGCACGGGTTTCATAGTTTCTGGATCTAAAACAACCACTCCTTCTGTGTTTGGAAATCTCACACCTTGTCTTGCTTTAATTTCATTAATTTTGTCTTCTTCAAAACCATTCCATTCATCATTCCAAGCACATTGTAAAACATGTCCATATGTTTCTGTTAAACCATAGACATGCATTACCTCAAATCCTAATGCTTTCATTTTTTTGAAAATAATACTTGGAGGTGGTGCTCCAGCAGTTAAAACATAAACTTTGTTTTTTAATTCTTTGATATCATTTTGTGATGCACCTGTTATCATATTAAGTACAATAGGTGCACCTCCAAAATGGGTAATGTCGTGCTTTTCAATTAATTCAAATATTTTTTTTACATCAATAGCTCTTAAACAAACTGTTTTTCCATTTAACATTGGTATTGTCCACGGGTACCCCCATCCATTACAGTGGAACATTGGTACAACTGTTAAAAAATTTAATCTATTTGGCATATTCCAAGCAACAGCACTACCTGTTGACATTAAATAAGAACCTCTATGATGATAAACAACACCTTTTGGATTTCCGGTTGTTCCAGACGTATAACTTAAAGAAATTGCTTGCCATTCATCCTTTGGTTTTTTCCAAATATAATTTTCATCACCAGTGCTTAAAAATTCCTCATATTCTCTATCTCCAATTTTTTTTAACAAGGATTGGTCAGCAAAATCATCTTGAACATCAATTACGATTGGTTTTTCTTTTAAAGTTGATAAAGCCTTTTCTGCAACTGCATGCAATTGTCTATCTATTATTAATACTTTTGCTTCACTGTGTTCTAAAATATAAGCAACAGTTTTTGCATCAAGTCTTGAATTAATTGTATTTAAAACGGCTCCTGTCATAGGAACAGAATAATGTGCTTCAAAAATCTCTGGAGTATTAAAGGTCATAACTGAAACTGTGTCTCCTTCAACAATACCAATTTTCTCTAGTGCACTTGCAAATTTGGTGCACCTGTTAAATACTTCAGTCCATGTGAAAGATTTTGTTTCATATACTAAAGCCTCATAATTTGGATAAATGTCTTTTGCTCTTTCTAGAAAGCTAAGCGGTGTTAACGGGACATAATTTGAAGGATTTTTATCTAAGTTCTGATTATATTTATTCATCAGTTAAATTTTGCGCTCATAGTATATTTACTACCAGAAATAGCAGATTTATAATGGCTCTCAGCTCTAGGCAAAATTTTGTCAAAATAATAATTTCCTGTATTTAATTTATCTTCATAAAACTCTTTATTGTTTTCCAAATTTTCATAGCTTTTTCTCATTGTTTTTAGCCATATAAATGAAAGACAAAAATAACCAAAAAATCTTAAATAATCGTTACATGATGCGCTTATATCGTCTTTTGGCGTATTGCCATTAGGAGATATCCAGTCCGTGAAATCTGACAATATATTTTTTAATTCAGATATTTTTTTTACATGTTCATTTAAATTGTCTACTTTTGAACAATTTTGAATTTCTGTATCTACATATTTCATAAAATTTTCAAAAACTTTTTTCTGACTAATTTTTCTAAATACAAAATCAATTGCCTGCACAGAATTAGTTCCTTCGTAAATAGGTGTAATTCTATTATCTCTAAATAATTGTTCTATCCCTTGGTCTTTGGTATAACCATAGCCACCAAAAACCTGAATTGCTTCATTGGTTATTTCCATACCCATATCTGTAAAAAATGACTTAATTACTGGGGTCATAAGACCTACAATATCCGATGCATCTTTTTTTACTTCCTCTGAACTATGACTTAAGCTTACATCTACCTGCTGAGCCATCCAAAAAGATAAGGATCTTTCTCCCTCAATTATAGACTTCATATTTAATAAACTTCTTCGAATATCTGCGTGCTTAATAATTAAATCTGTTTCTCCATTAGAATTATTATTTGATTTACCTTGTTTTCTCTCTTTAGAATAACTTAAAGCAGTTTGATAAGCTGTTTCAGATAGACCTAATCCTTGTATACCGACAACGATTCTTTCTAAGTTCATCATTGTAAACATAGAATTTAAGCCTTTGTTCTCTGGTCCGATCATATACCCTTTGGCATCATCAAAACTTAATACACATGCGGGTGAACCTTTAATACCCATTTTTGATTCAATTGAAACAGTATTGACGCCGTTTCTTGGACCAATTGATCCATCATCATTAATTTCATATTTTGGTACTAAAAATAAACTTATTCCCTTCGTTCCTTTTGGTGCGTCCTGCGTTCTTGCTAAAACAAGGTGTATAATATTTTCAGTTAAATCGTGGTCACCAGAAGTAATAAAGATTTTTTGTCCACTTATATTATAAGTACCATTTTCATTTTTAATTGCCTTTGTTTTTATTAATCCTAAATCTGTTCCACATTGAGGCTCTGTTAAACACATTGTCCCACTCCATTTACCCTCAACAATTTTAGGAAGATATGTGTTTTTGATTTCTTCAGTTGCATGACTCAAAATACAATTGTATGCACCTATACTTAATTCACTATATAATTTAAAAGATAAACTTGATGATGAAAGCATTTCATCAAAAAAAGCACTTACAGTTTTTGGCATTCCTTGACCACCATATTTTGGATCACAAGTTAAAGATACCCATCCATCTTCTATAAATTTTGAATATGCCTCTTTATAACCTGGAGGGGTTCTAACTACTCCATTTTCATAGACACAAGGATTTTCGTCTCCAGCTTTTGCTAAAGGAAGAAGCATTTCTTCATTAATTTTTGCAGCTTCCTCTAAGATATCTTTTACTAAATCAGAAGTGACTTCTTTATATTTTTCAATTTCGTTATAATTTTTATTATCTTTTAGATGTTCAAATAAGAACATCATATCTTTCACAGGTGCGGAATAAACAGTCATAAATTTAATAGTATCAAATTAAGTTAATTTTTTTATTTTTGCAAATATGCAATAATCGCATCTCCCATACCAGAAGTTGAAATTTCTTTTGTTCCTTTTGACATAATATCTCTAGTTCTTAACCCATCATCTAGTACATTTTGCACTGCTTTTTCTAAGTCATCAGCCTCTTTATCTAAGTCAAGAGAGTACCTCAGGGCCATTGCAAAACTCAAGATGGTTGCAATTGGATTTGCAATTCCTTTTCCAGCAATATCTGGAGCAGATCCATGAACAGGCTCATACATTGCTCTCATTTCACCATCTTTATTTTTTGCACCCAAAGAAGCTGAAGGTAATAAACCTAAAGATCCCGTCAGCATAGATGCTTCATCTGACAACATATCACCAAACAAATTATCTGTCACAATTACATCAAATTGCTTTGGATTTCTCAAAAGTTGCATTGCACAATTATCTGCAAGCATATGATTTAACTCAACATCTTTAAATTCTTTATCGTGAAGATTTTGAACTTCCTCTTTCCATAATTGACCTGCTTCCATAACATTCGATTTTTCACAGGAAGTAACTTTATTGTTTCTCTTCTTTGCTAGATCGAATGCAACTCTAGCAACTCTTTTAATTTCTGATGAAGTATAAGTATGAGTGTTTATTCCTTTACGTTCACCATTATCAATTGGCTTAATGCCTCTCGGCTCACCAAAATAAATGCCACCTGTCAATTCTCTAACAATCATGATGTCTAGACCTGATACGATTTCAGGTTTTAGGGTAGATGCCTCAACTAATTGTTTAAAACAAATTGCAGGCCTCAAATTTGCAAATAATTTTAATTCTTTTCTTAGCTTAAGAAGAGCTCTCTCAGGTCTTTTGGAAAAATCTAAATTATCATATTTTGGTCCACCCACAGCTCCTAAAATGACTGCTTCACATTCTAATGATTTATAAAATACTTCATCTGTAATCGGTGTTCCGTGCTTGTCGTAAGATGCTCCTCCAACTAAGGCCTCTTCCATATCAAAATCAAGAGATTTATTTACATTAAACCAAGTTATAATTTTTTTAACTTCACCAATAACCTCGGGACCAATACCATCACCTGGTAATAATAAGAATTTTCTTTTTTTGACTTTAATCATTAAATATCCAAGGCTTTGTGGATTTTAATTTTTCTTCAAATGAAATTATTTTATTAGACTTTTCCAAAGACAGTGCAATATCATCTAGTCCCTCAATTAAACATTTTTTTTTAAATTCATCTAATTCAAATTTGATTTCTTTATTCCCAAAAATTATTTTTTGATCTGGTAAATTTATTGCAATTTCTTCTTGTCTCTTAGAATATTCAGAAAGTTCTTTTATCTGTTCATCATTAACTTTAATAGGCAATATTCCATTTTTAAAACAATTATTATAAAATATATCTGCGTAACTAGTACTTATAACGCAAGTGATACCAAAGTCTAAAAGTGCCCATGGCGCATGTTCTCTAGATGATCCACATCCAAAATTATTCCCTGCAATTAAAATCTTAGAATTATCATATGGAGATTTATTTAAGATAAAGTCATCTATTACTTTACCTTCTTCGTCATATCTCATTTCATAAAATAAATTTTTTCCAAGTCCTGTTCTTTTTATTGTTTTTAAAAATTGCTTTGGAATAATCATATCTGTATCGATATTTACAATTGGTAAATATGCAGGAATACTTTTTAATGTTGAGAATTTGTTCATTTAACTATTGTATTTTCTAACATCATCTAAATTTCCAGATATAGCAGCTGCAGCAGCCATAGCTGGACTAACTAAATGAGTTCTTCCACCTCGTCCTTGTCTTCCTTCGAAATTTCTATTTGATGTTGATGCACATCTTTCTTCTGGCTTCAACTTATCTGCATTCATAGCTAAACACATTGAGCAACCTGGCTCACGCCATTCAAATCCAGAATTTTTAAATATTACATCTAAACCTTCTTGCTCTGCTTGTTGTTTTACTAATCCTGAACCAGGAACTATCATTGCATTTACATGAGAAGCAATTTTTTTATCTTTTAATATTTTTGCAGCTTCTCTTAAATCTTCAATTCTTCCATTTGTGCAACTTCCAATAAAAACTTTATCAATTCTAATATCTTTTATTTTAGTTTTCGGCTTTAAACCCATATATTTTAATGACCTGTTAATAGAATTTCTTCTGTCTTCGTTTTGCTCATTTTCAGGATCGGGAACAATTCCATCAATATCTACTACATCCTGAGGCGAAGTTCCCCAAGTTACCATTGGTTTAATATCTTTGCCCTCAAGACTGATTTCTTTGTCAAATACTGCATCACCATCAGACTTTAATTTACTCCAATATTCTAATGCTTTGTCCCAATTTGAATTCTTTGGAGACATTGGTTTACCTTTTAAATAATTAAAAACTTTTTCATCTGGTTCTATAAGTCCAGCCCTTGCTCCACCTTCAATTGTCATATTGCAAATAGTCATTCTTTGTTCGACACTTAAATTCGAAATTAAGTTTCCAGCATATTCAATTACATAACCAGTTCCACCAGCTGTACCAATTTTTCCGATTATTTGTAATATTACATCCTTAGATGTTACTCCAACAGGAAGAGATCCATTAACGTTTATTCTAAAATTTTTTGATTTTTTTTGAACTAAAGTCTGTGTTGCCAAGACATGTTCCACTTCCGAAGTTCCAATTCCGAATGCTAATGCACCAAATGCTCCGTGCGTAGCAGTGTGACTATCACCACAAACAATAATCGTTCCTGGTTGTGTAAATCCCTGTTCTGGACCAATAATATGAACTATTCCTTGTCTTTTATCGTTCATTCCAAAAAGATTTATTCCAAATTCTGCACAGTTTTTTTCTAGTGTCTCAATTTGTATTTTTGAATCTTCGTCAGTAATAGGCACTGATCTATCCGTTGTTGGAACATTATGATCTGCTACTGCTAAAGTTAAAGAAGGTTGTCTAACTTTTCTATTAGAATTTCTTAAACCTTCAAATGCTTGTGGACTAGTAACTTCATGAATTAAATGTCTATCAACAAATAAAAGTGAAGTCCCATCCTCTTGTTGATGAACAAGATGATCATTCCATATTTTATCGTATATAGTTTGAGGCATTGTAAAAAATTATTTTTTTACTTCAGGATTTTCTTTTTTTTCATCAGTTTTTTTTTCCACTGATGGGGTTTCTTCTTTAGTTTCTTTTTTTTCTTCTGGTTTTTTTGCTTCTACTTTTGGAGCATCTTTATTGGAATCTTGTTGGCTATCTGCTGTTTTTTGTTCTGTATCAGGCATAACATTTTCTTCTGTTACTTCGTGAATCTTAGTTTCAACATCTATACCTATTTTCTTTTTAATTTTTTCTGCAATTCTTGCAGATTTACCTGTTCTATCTCTCAAATAATATAACTTGGCTCTTCTAACTTTTCCTGACCTTACAACTTTAATTGTATCTACAATCGGACTATATAAAGCAAATGTTCTTTCCACACCCTCACCAAAAGAAATTTTTCTTACAGTAAAAGAAGAATTGATATCTCTATTTTTTTTTGCAATACACACACCTTCAAAATATTGAATACGATCTCTTTTTCCCTCAGTTATTCTAACTCCAACTTTAACAATGTCCCCTGGGAAAAATTCTGGATGCTTTCTCTCAGAAATAATTTTTTTTACTTTAGATTGATTAATTTCTTCAATTGTCTTCATTTTAATTCTCTTTAGTCTTTTTATATAATTGCCACAAATCTGGTCTTCGGTCGCGTGTTATAGCCTCAGATTGAGATAAACGCCAGTCTTTAATTTTGGCGTGATCGCCTGATAATAGCACATCTGGAACACTTTTTTCCTCCCATATTTGAGGTTTTGTAAATTGAGGATACTCTAAAAGTCCGTTTTCAAAACTTTCTTCTTTAGCTGAATTTGTATTGCCAAGAATACCAGGAATAAATCTTAAAATTGCATCAAGAATTACAAATGAAGCTCCTTCACCTCCAGATAAAACAAAGTCTCCTATACTTACTTCCTCAATATTTCTTGTTTTTAATAATCTTTCATCAACTCCTTCAAAGTGTCCACAAATTATATTTATTGTTTTTTCTTGAGATAGTTGTTTTGCTAATTGATGATTGAACAACTTACCCTTCGGACTTAGATAAATAATCTTTTCGCCATCTTTAACATTCATATCTATTGATTTTGCTAATACATCTGCTTTCATTAACATACCTTCACCTCCTCCATAGGGAGTGTCATCAACAGTTTTATGTTTATCAAATGCATACTCTCTTATATCCACAGTATCTATTTTCCATTTATTCTCTGATAGTGCTTTACCAAAAATACCTTGACCTAAATAACCTGGAAAAAAATCTGGATAGAGTGTGAATATACGAGCTTCTAACATTATTTTTTTTCTTCTTCCTTAGGTGCTTCTGCTGGCTTAGCTTCTTCCTTAGGTGCTTCTGCTGGTTTAGTATCTTTTTTAGGAATTGCTTTTTGAGGATTGTTTCCTTTTTCAGGCATTGGCATTATATCGTTTTCTCCCAATAACCTTGCAACTCTTGTTGTTGGCTGAGCTCCTTGACCTAACCAATATTTAATTCGCTCAGAATCTAAGCCAATCCTTTCCTTTTTATCCTTCGGTAATAACGGATTATAAAAACCTAATTTTTCTATAAACCTTCCGTCTCTTGGAAATCTACTATCAGCCACAACAATTTTATATACTGGCCTTTTTTTAGTACCTCCCATTGATAGTCTCATTTTTAACATTACTTATATCTCCTTTATTTTAATTGATTAAATAGTTCAGGCGGGATCCCTTTATCCGCCATTCCTTTCATGTTTCCTTTAGACATTTTTTTCATCATTTCTGACATCATCTTAAATTGTTTTAACAACTTATTGATAGTGGCAATGTCTGTACCTGAGCCATTAGCAATTCTTTTTTTTCTTGATCCATTTATAATTTTAGGATTTTCTCTTTCTTGCTTTGTCATTGATAAAATAACAGCTTCATTTTGAGTTATAATTTTTTCATCTATTCCTGATTGGTCCATTTGTGATTTAATTTTTGAAACTCCAGGGAGAAATGACATTATGCCTTCAATTCCACCCATCTTTTTCATTTGACGTAATTGAGAAAGATAATCTTCCATCGAGAATTGACCTTTTTTAAGTTTCTCTTCTGTTTTCTTTAAATTTTCTTGATCTAAATCTTCTGAAGCTTTTTCAACTAAGGAAACGATATCTCCCATTCCCAAAATTCTATTTGCAATTCGATCAGGATGGAAAACTTCAAAATTCTCAATTTTTTCTCCAACACCAAGAAACTTTATGGGGACCTCAGCAACATATTTCATACTCAATGCAGCTCCACCTCTTCCATCTCCATCTGCTCTTGTAAGTATAATGCCGCTCAAATTTACTGTATTTTTAAATTCCTTTGCTACATTAGCAGCAACTTGACCTGTTAGAGAATCTGCTACCAGTATAGTTTCTGCAGGATTAATAATAGTTTCAATTTGTTTGATTTCATTCATCATTTGAAAATCTATTTGTGTTCTTCCAGCAGTATCAAATAAAACTACTTCACAACCATTTAAATTTGCAGCACTTAAAGCTCTTCTACAAATATCAGCAGGAAGCTGGCCTTCTATAATTGGCAAAGTTTCAATATTATTTTGTTCACCCAAAAGTCTCAATTGCTCTTGCGCGGCAGGTCTGTAAACGTCCAAACTAGCCATCATAACTTTTTTCTTGTTATTTTTTTCTAAAAATTTCGCTAATTTTGAGGTTGTTGTAGTTTTTCCTGAACCTTGCAACCCAACTAGCATGATTGGAACTGGAGGGACAGCATTAAGGGAGATTTCAGAATTCTTATCACCTAAAAAAGATACTATTTCGTCATAAACGATTTTTACAACCATATCCCCGGGAGAAGTTGATCTTATAATTTCTTGACCTAGCGCTTTAGGCTTAACTCTACTAATAAACTCCTTAACTACGTCTAAAGAAACATCGGCTTCTAATAAGGCCAACCTTATACCTTTTAAACCCTCATCAACTTGCTTTTCATCAAGAGAAGGAGCTTTTTTTAATGAAGAAAAAATTTCTTCAAATTTATTAGTTAAATTTTCAAACATAATTTCGCACAGCAAGTATCGCACCAGTGGGCGAACCCTCGCTGACTGGTGTCGATCTCTTTGTTTCCAAAGACACCGCAAATTGCTGTATTTTGCGGAAGTGCGCGTAAACTATATTAGAGGTTCAAAAAGTCAATAAATAAGTTAAGTATTATTTATATGGAATTTGAAGCATTTAAAATGGATGGATTAGGTAACGACTTTGTTATTATTGATCAGAGAATAAATAATTTAAACTTATCAAATGACCAAATCTTAAAAATTTGTGACAGAGATTTCATAGGGTGCGATCAGTTGATCTACATAAAAAAAAGTCAAAAAGCTGATGCTGATGTTGCTTTTTTTAACTCGGATGGAAGCCGCTCAGATGCATGTGGAAATGGAACTAGATGCGTTGCTTATTTACTAAGTATTGAAAAAAATAAAAAAGAAATTGAAATTTCGGTATCCTCAAAAATATTAAAATCTAAGGTCCTTAATAATAAAGATGTTGAAACAATAATTGGAACTCCAAATTTAGAGTGGAACAAAATTCCTTTAAGTAAAGATCTTGATACTAAAAATCTATCACTTGGTATGATTGATATTGACGGAAATAAAATGAATGGTGGTATTGCAGTGAATGTTGGAAACCCTCATGTCATATATTTTTGCGAGGATATAGAAAAAATAAATTTAAAAAAGTATGGACCATTAATAGAAAATCATGAAGTTTTCCCTGAAAAATGTAATGTCACAATAGCTCAAAAAATTAGTGAACAACATTACAAAATTAAAGTTTGGGAGAGGGGCGCTGGTTTAACAAAAGCTTGCGGGACTGCAGCATGTGCAACGGCAGTCGCAGCTAATTTAAATCAACTACAAAATAGTAATTCAAAAATAGAATTTTCAACAGGAATTTTAAATATTCAAATTGATAATGAATTAAATATAAAAATGAGAGGTCCTGTATCTGAAATTGAAAAAATTAATATCAAAATATAATGGGTATTTTTGAAAAATTTAAAATCGGATTTAAAAGAAGTGCAAGTAATATAGCATCAGGTCTTAAAGAAATAATAGTTAAGAAAGAAATTGACGATACAACTCTTGATAAAATAGAGGAATTCTTGATCGGCTCAGACGTGGGCATAGATGCAGCATCAGAGATAAAATCTATAATTGCTCAAAAAAAGATTGATCCAAAAAATGATCCAATAAAGGAAGTTTTTGAAATACTTAATAATTATATTTTAGAACTAATGAAACCCCTAGAAAAGAAAGATTTTTTCTTAAAAAAAGAAAAGACAAATATAATATTAGTTTCAGGTGTTAATGGAGTTGGTAAGACAACTACTATTGGAAAATTAGGAAAAATATTTATACAAAATAATAATAAAGTTCTTTTTTCAGCATGCGATACATTTAGAGCAGCTGCTATTGATCAATTAGAAGAATGGGCTAACAGGGTTGATGCTAAAATTGTAAAATCAGATCCTGGTTCAGATCCAGCTTCAGTTGCTTTTAAAGCAATGGAAATAGCTCAAAGTCAAAACATAAATCAAGTAATAGTAGACACGGCAGGAAGATTACAAAATAAAAAGAATTTAATGGATGAATTAAAAAAAATAGGAAATGTAATTAAAAAAAGTGATGAAACAGCACCTCACGAGGTTATCTTAGTTTTAGATGCAACATCGGGACAAAATATAATTAATCAACTCGAAGAATTTAATAAATTACTTCCAATCACAGGCATCATAATGACAAAACTTGATGGAACTGCAAAAGGTGGAATATTGATTGCGATTTCAAAGAAATATAAAGTACCTATTGTTGGTCTCGGGCTTGGAGAAAAAGAGGATGACTTACAAATATTTGAAGCTGAGAAGTTTGCAAGTGCATTTACCCAAGTTAATTAAGCAAATTTTTAGAAATTAAAGGTTTATAAATGTTGCACTCAAAATTATTTTTTAGAGATTTATAACCACAGTTTTCAGCATAAGAAGAGATTATAAAATTTAATTTGCCAGAGGTATTAGCAATTTCTAGCTTATTATTTTTTATGTCATATTTTAAATTTTCATAAAAATTTTTTTTTGCACTTATCAAAATTAAAGTGTTGTTGTCATTTAATAAATAGTAAGCAAAATCCTCTGGGAAAAGTGGGTAATTATATTTTTTTGATATTTTTTTAACTTTTTTTGGAAACCAGTCATATGAAATCAGAGGGTAATCTTTATTTAAATTTTTATCATATAAGTATAAATCCTGTGGAAAATCATTAATATAATTATAAAATTCTCCCTTTGCTAAGATAGCTTTCTTCCGTGTTTTAAAATATAGAGTGAACTCACTATTGTAAGAGTTCATTTTTCCAATATGAAAATAATTGTTATCATAGTACTCATTATTTATTTCTGAACTAAGTTTTGTTGGCAATATTAATAAAAAAAGTAATAAAAGGAATTTAAACATATCTAAAATTAGAATTTAAAAGTGATGTGGATTTGTTTAAATTATGTCTTAATTTAAACTTTTTATAAAATTGTCGATTGATTGAATTAAATTTTTATTAAATTCCATCATATGGTCGTCGTTTTCATTAAAATAATTTGACTTAACACCACCATATTTATTAAATATTTCTTCGCCCATATAAAATGGCACAATATTATCCTTTTTCCCGTGCATCACATGCATGGGAAACTTTATTTTGTTAATTTTTTCAATAGATTTGTATTTATCTTTTAAAATAATTTTTGCAGGAAGATATGGATAATATTTTTGTGCCAAAATCTCCATAGATGTAAATGGGGACTCTAATATTATACCTGCAAATAAATTGTTACTTGCGGTCTCTATTGCTACAGCAGTGCCAAGAGATTCTCCATAGAGAACAATATCTTTATCTTCTATATTGTTTTGATTAAGCCATTCTTTGGCTTTAATTGCATCTTTATAAAGTCCAATTTCTGTTGGTTTGCCTTTATTTCCACTAAAGCCTCTATATGCAAAAATTAAATAGTTTAAATCTAAATCTGCAAACTCATTTAGTTTATAAATTCTATTATCTAATTTTCCAGCATTTCCGTGAAAAAAAAGCAAAGTTTTAGAGTTATTATTTTTTTTGTAGTACCATCCAACTAGATCATTATCAGATTGAATACTTACTTTTTCGATTTTGTGAGATAGAGGTCCCTCATCTAAATAATTATTTTCTCCAGGATGGTATAATAATTTTCTTTGATAAAAATAAACTATTAGAGAAACTCCAAAGTAAATAATAAAAATATAAAACAGAATTTTTGCAAATAACATTTTAGGCTTTAATTTCATTTTTACTTTTTCTTCTTACCAAATAAATACCAAAAAACACAAATATGGTACCTATTAAATGATAATTTTCCAAAATCTCTGAAAAAAATATTATTCCATAAAAAGCTCCATAAATTGTATAGAGGTATAGTGTGAAACCGGTTGTTGATGGTCCTAAGTATTTAATAGTTAATGTGTATAGTGAGAAAGCGATTATACCTGGAGAAATTGCTGCAAACAAAATCCAATAATAAAATTCTTCATTGAATAAAGTTTTTTCAAAATAAATATGCTCTATAAAATAAAAAGGCAAAATAGATAAAAAACCAAAGAAAGATATAATTGTTAGTCTTGGAAAAAAATTGAGTTCTGAATTCCATTGAAAAAGCATAACTGTATAAATCGCCCAGCCTAATGCTGCTCCTAACATCCAAAAATCTCCAGAAGCAAATTTTAATTCAAGAAGTAAATTGATATCGCCCTTTAAAATTACAGCAAACACTCCAACTAGACAAAAAAGTAAGCCAATAAATTGGAAAATATTTATCTTATCTTTAAAAAGAAAATATGAGATTAAAATTATAAATATTGGTGAAGAAGTATAAAGAATTCCCATATTAACAATGGTTGTAGATGAACCAGCCATATATGGAAATATTCCACAAACACCACATCCCATCAAACCTAGAAAAAAACTTCTTTTACTCTCTTTTTTAATAGTCTGAAAATTATCAAATAAATACTTATAATTTAGGACGAATAAAATAATGAAAAAAATAAACCATCTCCAAAAAGATAAAGATATGGGAGGAACATCATCAACACCACCTCTTGCTACAATTAAATTACTAGCCATAAAAAGTGGCTGAAATAATAATAGAAAATATCCGATAAAATTTTTATTCATTTTTATTTAATATTAAAAAAAATAAGTAACTTAAAACGCATAAAAATAAAAAAATTGAAAAAGAAATTTGATAGCTCATTGTAATAGTAGCACCTAAATTTCTAGAAAAATCTATTATTAAACCAATTATCCATTGTACAAAAAAAGTACCAGAAAATAAAAATACATTGAATGAAGTTAAAGATTTTCCTGCTAGTTTAGTAGGAAAATTTAATGCTATTGCTGGTTGGGTTAAAGAAATTACTATTGATGATAAAATATAAAAAGTGAACATGGTTGCACCAGCTTTGTCTCCCATTATGACTATTAAAAATAAAATTATATAACTTACAGGAAGTGTAAATTTTACAATTCTCATACTGTCAATTCCCTTGGAAGATAGTTTTGGCAAAAAATATCCCCATATTAAAAAAGAAAAAAGCATAGTTACATTTATCCAAAATAAACCTGTCGCACTTTGTATTGCATCATAACCCGTCACATTTAGCATCCATGGGCCAGCCCATAATGTTTGTATTGCTTGAACACCTCCATAATTAAAAAATGCAAGCGGTACTAAGCTAATAAAGAATTTATTTTTCCATATGTGGGAAAGATTTTGAAGATTATTATTTTGGTCTTCATCCCTCTTAGTTTCCCACGAAGGTATTAAAATTGATATTAATATTATGCTTATCAAAATTAAAGAGGCTATAATTAAAAAAATAGATCGCCAACCAATTATTGGTAATAAAATTTGAACTGGTAGAGTTGATGCAACAAATCCAAAATTTGCAACCATCAACATCCATGAATTTGCACGTTGTTGATACTTTTCTTCAAACCATACTCTGTAACCAGTTAAAGGGCCCATTAAACAAGCGGCAACACCTACACCAATGAAAATTCTAGAAATTAATAAACCTGCAAAACTTTTAGCAAAAGCGAATGAAATAGTTCCAATAAGAGCAATGATTAATAAATATCCGATAACTTTTTTTGGGCCAAATCTATCTAATAACATGCCAGTAGGAATTTGCATGAGCGAAAACCCTAGAAAATATCCCCCAGCTAAAAGTCCAAGATTTGCGGCACTTAAATTGAATTCAGTTGAAAGAGCAGGTGTTAATGTTGCGGTAATTGATCTCAGTAAATTTGATATAAAAAAGCCAAAGGCAAATACAGAAAAAATTAGAATACTTTTATTTATTTTATTGATCATTTATATTTTTTATGAAATTACAGTTCTATTATGAATAATCATTCAACAAAAGATAAAGATGCCATTTCTTCAAATGGTATGGCCGCAACATCACATCCAATAGCTACAGAAGAAGCTCTTAGAATATTGCAAAAAGGTGGAAATGCTGTGGATGCAGCTATTGCAGCTTCTGTTGTTCTGTCTGTTGCAGAGCCTAATGCTACAAGTATAGGTGGAGATTGTTTTGCAATAATAAAAATGAATGGCAAAGACCCTGTTTCATATAATGGATCAGGTATTGCTCCAGCAAAAGCAAATTTTGATTATTTCAAGGAAAACAATATAGATAAAATTGGTTTAACAAGTCCTCATGCAGTAACTATTCCTGGTGCATTAGATGCTTGGAATTCAATTCATAATGATTTTGGAAAACTCGATTTTGAGGAGTTGTTTCACAAAGGTATAGATATTGCAAAGAATGGTTTTAAAGTGACTAAAGTTGTTGCTAACGCCTGGAGCAACGTATTTAATAAATTAAACGATAACCCATATTCTAGAAAACATATGCTAAATAATGGTAAAAGTTATCAATTTAATGAGGTAAATAAAAATCCTGCACTTGGAGAGACTCTCGAAAAAATTTCAAAAAATGGAGTTAAAGAATTTTATGAAGGATCAATTGCTGAAGATTTAGTTAAAACTTTAAAAGAGTTTGGGGGCTTACATACAATTGAAGATTTCCATAAGCAAAAAACTATTAAATCAGATACTTTATCAGATAGATATAGAGATATTATCATTCATCAATGTCCTCCGAGTGGCCCTGGAATAACAGTTTTAGTAATGATGAAATTATTAGAAAAGTTAGGTATTGAAAAATATGATGTGAATTCATTTGAAAGGTTCCATCTTGAAGCAGAAGTTACAAAGCAGGCTTATAAACTTAAAGAAGAAAATATTGGTGATCCAGAATTTGTAGATTTAGATTTAAAAAAAATATTAAGTGAACAAAATATAGATAATATCTCAAAAAATATATCTATTAATGGCTGCGCAGATGTAGGAGATCTAAATATTCCAAACCATCCTGAAACAGTTTATTTAAGTGTAGTGGACAGAGATTTAAATGTAGTTTCAATAATAAATTCTGTTTGCTATGCTTTTGGTTCTGGAATAACAGGTGATAAATCTGGAGTGGTTCTTCACAATAGAGGAACTAATTTTAGAGTTGAGGAAGGTCATCCTAATTGTATTCAAGGATTAAAAAGACCGCTACATACAATAATTCCTGGAATAGTTATGAACAACAAAGGAGAATGTGAATTATCTTATGGAGTAATGGGAGGACAATATCAACCTGTAGGACAAGTTCACGTTTTAAATAGCATTATTGATTATAACTTAACTCCTCAACAAGCCATTTCATTTCCTAGAGCTTTCCATTTCAATAACATTTATAAATTAGAGAAAAGTATTGATGAAAAAATTTTTAATAATTTAAAAGAAGTCGGTCATAATGTTGAGTATATAGATGGTACTCATGGAGGCGGACAAGCAATTCAAATAGATAGAGAAAAAGGAAATTTAGTTGGCGGTTCAGATCCAAGAAAAGATGGATACGCAAAAGGTTATTAATTTAAATGAACTCTAGAATTGTTAGGAATATTATAGAATCACAAAATGATAATCTAACTGCAATAACATCTGAAAGTGGTTCTCCACTAAAATTTGTTGATTTAAAATCATTAATAGAAAGAATTTCAAAACAATTATCAGGTAATGGCATTAATAATAAAGATCGTGCAGCAATAGTTTTGCCAAACGGTCCTTACATGGCAACTAGTTTTTTGGCGATTTCAAGCTACATGTCTGCTGCACCTTTAAACCCTAACTATAAATCTGAAGAATTCGAATTTTACCTAGAGGATTTAAAACCAAAGATAGTGATTGTAGAGAAAAATTCTAAAAATGCAGTAGTAGAAGTCGCTAATAAATTAAAAATTCCTGTTTGCGAAATAAAGTCAGACGGAAATACTTTAAGCGGTGATTTTAATCTTTTTGAAAAAAGTAGTGATTATATTTTGCCAGGCGAAGACCATGAAGCTCTTGTGCTGCATACTTCGGGCACTACATCAAGACCTAAGATTGTTCCATTAACAAATAAAAATATTTTTTCTTCGGCAGATAATATCTCCAAAAGTCTTAATTTAACTGATAAAGATCATTGTCTAAATATTATGCCATTATTTCATATTCATGGCTTAATTGCAGTTCTTGCTGCATCTATGAAGGTAGGGGCATCTGTATGTGCAAGTAGTGGATTTAATGCATTAAAATTTTTAGATAATGCAAAAAGAGAGAAAATAACTTGGTATTCTGGAGTACCAACAATGCATCAAGCAATATTAATGAGAGCATATAAAAATCTAGAAACTGCTAAACAATTAAATCTTAGATTTTTAAGATCATCATCAGCATCTCTGCCTCCAGCTGTATTTGAAAAACTAAACGAGGTATTTAATTGTCCAGTAATAGAAGCATATGGGATGACGGAAGCTACTCATCAAATGACCTCAAATCCTTTACCGCCTAAGTCCCAAAAACCTGGATTTGTAGGAATTCCTGCTGGGCCAGAAGTTTGTATTATGGATAATAATAACAAGATTTTGAGTCAAGGAGAAGAGGGAGAAGTTTGTATTAGAGGTGAAAATGTTACATCTGGATATGAAAATAATCCAGATGCAAATAAAAATAGCTTTTCAGATGGTTGGTTTAGAACAGGAGATCAGGGATATTTTGATAAAGACGGTTATCTGAAAATCTCCGGAAGATTAAAGGAGATAATTAATAAAGGTGGCGAAAAGATTTCGCCTTTAGAAGTGGATAACATTCTTATGGATCATCCAAATATTGAGCAAGCTGTTTGCTTTGGATATGAGGATAAAATGCTTGGAGAGGATATAGCTACCGCAATAATCATAAAAGAAGGCATGAAGTGTACTGAAGATGATATAAAAATTTATGCAAATGAAAAACTTGCGAAATTTAAAATTCCAAAGAAAATATTTTTTGTAAATGAAATTCCTAAAGGTGCAACAGGTAAACTACAAAGAAATACTTTAGCTAAAAAGTTTGGATTAGTGAACTAATGACTAAAATTTGTATATTTGGAGCGGGATCTATTGGTGGATTTATTGCTACAAGTCTAAAAAAAACAAACGCACAAGTCTCTTTAATTGCTAGAGGAGAACATAAAAAAGCAATAGAGCAAAATGGATTAACTTTTATAAGGGATGACAATAAAGTTAATTTTAAATTTGATGTAACTGACAATCCTAAAGATTTGGAGGAACAAGATTTCATAATTATTTCTGTAAAAGCTAATGCTATTAGTAAAATTTCAGAAAGCTTAAAACCAATTATGGGTAAAAAAACTTCAATTATATGCGCCATTAATGGGTTGCCTTGGTGGTACTTTTATAAAGCTAATACGGGCACCAAATTAGACAATCAAATAGTTGAAAGTGTTGATCCAGGTGGAAAGATATGGCAAACTCTAGGACCTGAAAGAGCAATTGGTTGTGTAGTTTATCCAGCCTGTCAGATATTAGAGCCAGGTGTTATTAAACATAATGGTAATGGTGAACGATTTTCTCTAGGTGAACCAGATGGAACCAGATCAGAAAGACTAAAAATAATTTCAAGTTTATTCATTGAAGGGGGTTTAAAAGCCCCTCAGAAGAAAAATTTAAGAGACGAAATTTGGGTGAAACTGTGGGGTAACTGTTCGTTCAACCCAGTAAGTGCTCTAACGAATAAGACTATGGATGAGATGGGTAATGATCCAGAGACTTACAATTTAATAAAAGTTTTAATGCAGGAGTGCCAACAAGTTGGGGAAAAAATTGGAGTTAAATTCAATATATCAATTGAGGATCGAATTAAGGGTGGAGTCTCAATTATAGGACATAGACCTTCGACAGCTCAAGATCTAAATGCTGGTAAACCATTAGAAATAGATCCAATAATTGGTTCAATTATAGAAATTGCAAATAAGCTTGATTTAAATGTTCCAAAATTAAAAGAGATTAATGAAAAATTAAAGTCGAAGGCAGAAGACTTGGGTCTTTATACAAGATCAGAATTAATTGATAAATTAACAGTTTAAAAATTTAGTGAAATATCTCTATGTATTGAATTACATTTAGATACATAGATAGCTTGCTCTTTGGTAAGTTTAGACTGCAACCTTAATCCAATTGTTTCTTTGATTGCATTATTATATTCCTCAAGTTTTGGCATTAAGTTTTCTTTAGCATTTGCTCTCCAGCTAACTTCTTTATTGAATAACTCAACAACTTCTTTTGATTTTGTTCTAATCGCCATTGGATCAAGTTCGTCTGAGTCTACCATTGATAATAAATCATCTACACTATTTAAAAATTCATCCATTCCAGAGATCTCACTCAACTTGTCAAACAATCCATCCATAATTGTAACTGATCTTTCATATACTTTTGTATTGCTTTCCATAGCTATAAAATAATCTAACTGTTTAATATCTTTTGATACTTCTTGAAGTTTTACTCCATCGTTTATGAACATTGCGAACTGATCAAGTAGATCGTAGGCTTCATCTACATTCTTTCTATATCTTTTTGTTGTTGTATTTTTAGCTTTATTTATTTTGTCGAATTCTGAATTCTTAGCTTGCCAAGTTTCTGGAATTGAGTTTTGAATTTCCTCAATTTCAAGTTTTACATCTTCAATTCTTAATTCTATTTTGTTTTTCTCATCTAATTCGTCATCATCTAAATTTCTAATCTCTGCTTTATATTTTTCTATTTTTTTATTTAATTTAAGTATTTTCTTTTGCTTCTTTCTAACAATGAAATGCAAATCCCTATAATCAACAGCATATGCATTGTATTCGACCTCAACTTTTTTTAATTTATCGACTAGAGCAAAAGTTCCTAGTGCACTATCAAAATGATCTTCTAAAATTTCCATTTTATCATCTGGCAGATTAGTTGGTGCCTCAGATTGGAATTTTAATATTGCATTTTTAATTGTCTCACCATTTGAATCAAATCTTGCAAATTTGTACTCTTGTAAACAGTACTGTAGTTTAGGATTCATTGGTGGAGGAGCAACATTCGAAGTTAAATATACTCTATTTGGCAGATAATTTACTAAGCTAGGGTATGCACCGACTATTCCCAATCCTATAAGCTGAAGAATTATAAAAGGCACAACACCTTTCCAAATATCAAGTGTTTTAACAATTTTGAAAAATCCTAGCAAGAAAATTACAATCATCACAACAACAAATTGTGTCCAAAAACCACCCGGTAAATCTTGTAAAAAGTCTCTTACTAATTCTTCTCCCCCAAAAGCTCTAAATCCTGAAGTAAGCATTGCTGCTCCTAAAAGGATAATAAATACCATTGAAGTGGTTACACAAGTTTCTGTTACAACTTCTTTTAAAACATTTTCTGTTTTAAAAGTTCTCCAAAAACTCCAACCTATTCCGTATACAAGTATGACCACAAAGAAAGCGGTTATAAAGATTGCACTTAAATCTCTTTCCTCCAAATTTTTTACATTTAATTCATAATTTGATGCAAAAAATGTGATTGGAATTAGAGATCCAATAATTAAAATTAAAGGATAGAACGCACTTTTCTTTCCTTCATATAATCTATAACCAGCCATCAAAGTGGCACCAATTGCTCCAATTGAACCTGCTTGGTTTACAGTAGCAATACCCATTAAAATTGAACCTAATACGGCGAATATTAATGCAAGTGGTGGTATGATAATTACAACTACTCTTAACCAAAATTTTAAATCGAAATTTCCTTTAAATGGAACTGGCGGTGCAACACCTTTCTTTATTCTAGCAAAAATAAATACATAGATCATATAAAGAGCAACTAAGACAAGGCCTGGTAAAAGTGCTCCTAAAAACATATCACCTGCACTTGATGAACCTACTCTAAATTCACCTGGCATATTAAATTCACCAGTTAAGGCTTTATAATCATTTTGTCTTAAGTTGTTTGCAACATCACGTTGGTAACGAGATTAGTCCCATCGCAATTACAGTTGCCCCAACGATACCAGTCGTTGCTGCTAATAGAGCTCCAACAAATATAACAGAAATTCCTAAACCACCAGGAATTGGTCCAAATAATTGGCCCATTGTTATTAATAAGTCTTCAGCAATTTTTGATTTTTGAAGCATAATTCCCATGAATATAAATAAAGGAATTGCGATCAAAGTATCTGTTTCTACATCCCAGTAATTACTCCTAAAATTTGTAATACCAGCAACGAGCCATTCTATGGGTCCATCTACAGCAAAAAAGGCACTGGAGTCTCCCTCGAAGATGTAGCCAAAAAATGCAGCTAAACCAATTGCAATTATAGCTGAACCAGGAAGTGCAAAAGCAACCGGGTAACCCGATGCAAGAGCAACAATCATTATCGCAACTAGAACAGCTAAAAAGAATGTTTCCATAATTTAATTTTTGACACCTTTTAAAATTTTGTGACTACTTTCCATAAAATAACTAGTAAATTGAATTAACATCGTAACAGCAAAAACAGCTAGATAAACAGCCATCAAATATAAAAGATAGAGACCATTAGATCCTTGTTGCGTAACTTCAAAAGCTACAACAGGACCATTTATAATGCTGGCTTTTCCGTTTAGACCTAAAAATATAACTATTAATGTACACTAAAAGAAGAATAGAGTACGTCAACTCTTACGTGCCCTTCATGAATTAAAGCGTATGCACTAGCAAATAAGTAAAGTGCAGCATACCAAAATCTAACTAGATCCCCTTGAAATGCTTGTTCGTATGAAAATATAAATCTTGATAATACAATTACGAATTCACTTACTACAACCAATACTGCTAGCCAAATAAAGCCAACTGATTTCGTAAAATATCCAATCACAAAAGAAATTAATATTATTGGAAAGTGAATATAAGTAATTCTGACTGGGGCTTTAACCATCAATGCTTTTACTTCAGGACTGAAGATTGCTTCCCATAATCTTTCAACAACCATAAAAGATATAACAAAGTCAGCTACGCCAACTAAAAATACTGCCCAAAATGATGATCTAACAAGATATGC
>LUMI01000137.1_pt1 | contig 23717 bp, 24 predicted proteins | sample 729681 | NCBI WGS metagenome assembly LUMI01 (sample SAMN03860267, study PRJNA289734) | marine metagenome | biome: seawater column; feature: ocean; material: water; isolation source: Red Sea water column Station 34 - depth 10m | place: Saudi Arabia: Red Sea | collected 2011-10-15 | depth 10 m
TACTTATCCTGGGCTTTTTGAGGGCGCAGAAAGAGAAAAGGCTGACAAATACATGAAAGGCGGTTACGGAGCTTTAATTGGCTTTGAACTTCCTGGAGGCAAGGAAGCTGGAAGTAAATTTATTGATTCATTAGAGCTTTTGTACCATGTAGCTAATATTGGTGATTCTAGATCTTTAGCAATTCATCCGGCTACAACAACTCACAGTCAATTAGCTCCTGAGGAACAATTGTCTGCTGGGGTTACCCCCGGATATGTGAGGCTTTCAATTGGTATTGAACATGTCGACGATATCATTGCCGACATTTCTCAAGCTTTAGACAAAGCATCTTAAGCTGCCTAAAAAAATCCCTCTTTTTAATTAAGAGGGATTTTTTTATGGAAATCAATTGGTGCCCCTGCTAGGAATCGAACCTAGAGCTGCCACTTAGGAGGCGGCCGTTTTATCCAATTAAACTACAAGGGCTATAAAATAGTTGGGTTTTCTTCTCCTTCATAAACTTCTTCAGGATCAAAAACCTTTTCTTTTTCAATAAATTCAAGACTTAAATCTTTATCAACCTTTCTGTAAAAACAAGACTTATAGCCGACATGACAACTTGCTCCAAGACCATCTAATTCAACCTTTATTATTAAACAGTCTTGATCATCATCGATTAATATTTCTTTTATATGCTGAAATTGGCCACTAGTTTCTCCTTTTTTCCATATCTTCTTTCTGCTTCTTGACCAATAGTGAGCTAAGTTTGTATCGATACTCAAATCAAGCGATTCTTCATTCATATAACCATGCATCAGTATCAATTCTGTGCCGCTTTCTACCGTTATTACTGGTATCAAACCGTTGTCATCAAACTTAGGCATTAAAGAATTTCCTTCTTCTACCTGTTCTATACTTATTCTCTTTCCAAATTTATTTTTCATCATATGAACTAAATTTACAAAATCGTTATAATTATCAACTATTTAAGCTATTTTGGTTATAAAAAATTGATAAAAGTTGAAAATTTATCTTACTCTTTCAATGATTTTCCTCTACTTGAAAATCTTAATTTCGAAGTAAATCCCTCCGAAATTATTCATCTCAAAGGTGAAAATGGATCTGGAAAATCAACTCTTTTAAAAATCTTAAGCGGAATATTAAACAACTTTCAAGGAAAAGTCCTTTCCACAGCTAAAAATGTATTCTTCTTAGGGCACAACTTGGGCTTAAAAGATTCTTTATCAGTTAAAGATAACCTTTTATTAGACTATCGTTTTAATTCAGAAGTTGATTCATTAAGCGAAGCTTTGAAATTATTTGAATTGAATTCAATGAAAGAAACTAAATTATTTAATCTCTCCCAAGGGCAAAGAAAAAAGGTCTCCTTGGTGCAGCTATTCTTATCCAAAAACGATCTCTTTCTTCTGGACGAACCATTTGCAAACTTAGATAAAAAAGGGATTGAATTGATTGAGAATACTATCAGAGACCATCAAAACAGAGGATCATCCGTCATTTTTACTTCTCACGAGGATCATAATATTTCAAGCAGGGAGCTAGTGCTGTGAAGAGTTTTTATTTTAAAACTTTCCAAAGGGACTCAAAAGTATATTTGTCTAGATCATCATCTTTTCTTGGACCAATCGTATTTTTTTTAATTACGATTACACTTTATCCTTTAGCTTTTGGATCCGATGAAGAGAAGCTTGCAGAACTCTCAGCAGGAATAATTTGGATATCGATACTATTAGCAAATTTATTGTCTCATCAATTTATTTTTAATGAGGACTACAAAGACGGATCGCTTGATTTAGTTCTAGCATCTGGAAAATCATTATTTCTCTGGGCCAGCATTAAAATTTTTGTAAATTGGTACTTTTCATCGCTTCCTTTAATTTTTTTATCTTTACTAACTTCATTTATGCTTTATCTCCCTTTCGATGCTGCATTGATTCTGGCCTTAACGTTATTTTTAGGAACCCCAATACTATCTATGTTTGGCGCCTTAGCAGGAGCATTGACTCTTGAAAGAGGAAATATTGTGGGATCATCAATTGTTATTCCGATGTGTTTACCAGCATGATTTAAGATAAAAGAAAGGTTCACAGGATTTAAAGTCGACTTCAATTAATTTCATTCCCTTATTTTTTTAAGATCGCTCAAATAAGTTTTCCTTATTTATTTCTGTTATCTATTTTAGTAATACTTCTCGGAGTTCTTTGGGGAGTTTTCTTCTCGCCAGTAGACGTTACCCAAGGTGAGGTTTACAGAATCATATACCTTCATGTTCCTGCAGCTTCAGTTGCTCAGTCTATCTATTACACAATGGTTATTGCTTCAATCACATATCTCATATGGCGAATTAAGATGGCGAGTGTGTTCATGATTTCTATGGCCCCTTTAGGAGCTATATTCACTTTTTTAGCTCTATTCACTGGAGCAGTTTGGGGTCAGCCCACTTGGGGGACTTGGTGGGTTTGGGATGCAAGATTAACTTCAACCCTAATTTTATTAATTTTATATTTAGCAATAATCAGTCTCTTTTCTAGCTTCGATAGGAGAGCTTCTACTGATCAAGCTGTGTCTATTGTTGTATTGATTGGAGGAATTAATCTTCCAATTATTAAGTTGTCAGTTGAATGGTGGAATACTCTCCATCAGTCTGCCTCTATAACTTTGTCGGGTTCAAGTATTGATAATGAAATGTTGATTCCGTTGCTGATTTCTATATTTGGTTTTTATTTGTATGTGACGGCAATTGGAATGCGCAAAATGCAAGTTGAAATTCTTAAAAGAGAGATTTCACATAACTGGGTAAAAGAAATTTTTATAGAAAAGAGATGATCTTCGAACTACAAATAGTCCTGATTGTGAGCTTAATTATTTTTTTGATTACTTCTTCAATCGCATTGTTTGGATTAAAAAAATTCAAAGAAAAAATAAAATGAGAACAAAAAGAAGGAATAGAGTTATTTTCGTGTCCTCTTTGGTCGCTAGTTTATCTGTGGCCTTTATTTTCATAGTTTTAGCAATGAATGAAAATGTCGATTTCTATTACACGCCATCAGATCTAACAAGTTCAAAAATTATTAATAAAGATAGTCTGAGAATAGGGGGCCTTGTCCAAGAAGACTCAATAAAGATTAGTAAAGACAGTCTAAAGACGAATTTTCTTGTAACAGATTTAGAAAATTCTATAGAAGTCTATTATGAGGGCATTCTTCCTAATCTATTTAAAGAAAACTCAGGAGTAATTGCTCGAGGCTTCTATGATTATTCTGATGGAATCTTTTATGCCAAAGAAATATTAGCTTTGCCTTTATCTACCCTCCAAAAGACAAAAGATTTTTTTTATCAGCCAGCTTGGTTACTTTTTTAGCCATCTTTCTGAGTTTCATAGCTCTTGAAATATCTTTTTTGACTGATGATTTTAGTGTGCTTTATGTAGCCACTAACTCGAATCCTAATTTACCAATTTATTACAAATTTGCTGCACTGTGGGGCGGACATGAAGGATCATTATTACTATTTCTTCTTATTTTGGCTGGATGGATCCTAGTCTTTGTTTTTTTTAATGAAGATCAAAAATATTCATCTGCTTTTATGAACATTGTTTTATTTGCGTTGCTTGCTTTCACGGTTTTTCTTTCCAATCCATTCGAAAGATTGCTGCCCATTTCTTCAATATCTGGTTCGGATCTCAACCCATTGCTTCAAGATTTTGCCTTTACAATTCATCCTCCAATGCTCTACATGGGATACGCTGGATTAGTTATTCCATTCGGTATAGCTATGAATTTTCTTTTAAATCAGGAAAAGGTTAAACAACTCGAACCAATACGCTCATGGTCTGTTGTTTCGTGGTCTTTCCTCACTCTGGGAATTTCCTTAGGCAGTTGGTGGGCCTATTATGAACTTGGATGGGGAGGCTGGTGGTTTTGGGATCCGGTAGAAAACTCTGCACTAGTACCTTGGTTGTTGTGCACTGCTTTAATTCATTCATCGATAGCAACCAACGCTAGACAAATTTTTATCAATTGGACTCTTGCCCTAACAATCCTCTCGCTAGCAGGCAGCCTATTGGGGATGTTTCTTGTTAGGTCGGGCATTATTACTTCTGTTCACTCATTTGCACTGGATCCTGACAGAGGTATTTTTCTGTTATTTATTTGTTTTGTGATAGTTATTCTTGGATTTTCTTTATTTTTTTTGAAAAGTCATAGTAGAGGTTTAAAAACTGACATGGGAATTTATTCCAAAGAGTTTATGTTTTTTATAAATAATGCTTTTTTAGTGACTTTATCGGCAATAGTTTTGCTTGGCACCATTTACCCAATTATCTATGAGATTTTTTCAGGTGGAGACCAAATTACTGTTGGAGCTCCATATTTCAATATGGTTACCGTTCCTTTTGCTTTGGTCTTACTATTCTTTCAAGCAATCGGGCCTTTAACTAAGTGGGGAGGAAATAAAATAGATAATTTAAATTCAATTGGAATAATCATAATTTCAAGCATTGTCCTGAGTTATTTAGTCTCATATTTATTCTTTTCTTTTTCTTTTTACGAATTTGTCGGCAATGCAATCGTCTTGATGTTAATTCAATCGTTAGGTTTTTTAGCTTTCAAGAGCTTTCACTCTCAACGTAAAATTAACTTTTCTATGATTGCAGGACATCTGGGATTAGCAATTCTTACTTTCGGCATTACTATCTCTTCTTTAAATTCTGTGGAAAAGGAATTCGTTTTACAAAAAAATGAATCAGTTTTAGTGGGTTCTTCAAAAATCACATTAGAAAACACCCAATCAGTTCAAGAAGATAACTATTACGGTGATAGGGTGACATTTTCTTTCCAAGAGGAAGATAGAATTCTGAAGCTTTACCCAGAGAGGAGATTTTATCCGGCATCTAGAATGGAAACTACAGAAGCAGGAATTTATCCTTCTGTTTATAAGGACGTATATATTTCCTTGGGGCAGAAAATTGGTGAAAATGCCTGGGCTGCCAAGGTTCAAATCAAACCTCTGGTACGTTTTATTTGGCTTGGAGCAATAATTATGTTTCTAGCAGGACTATTAGTAAGAACTAATTTTAAATTTAAATGAAAATTTATCCTCTTTTAACGATCTTTTTAGCAATATCACTTTTTGGGCTTTTATTTTTTCAATTATTTTTTAATTCTGATGTTGAAGAGTTTAATCAAAAGAGTTTAGCTCCTTTTGAGTCAAAGCTACTTAACGGAGATTCTTTTACAAGTGAGCAACTTAAAAACGATTCTCTTTCGCTGCTTAATGTTTGGGCAACTTGGTGCGTGGGATGCAGATTAGAGCACTCATACTTAATGGAGTTAGAGAAAAAGGGAATATCCATCATAGGAATAAATTACAAAGACGATAAACAAAAAGCTTTTAAATGGCTTGATCAATTTGGAGATCCATACATAAAAAATATATTTGATGATCAAGGAGAGGTAGGATTTTTGTTAGGTGTATCAGGTGCTCCAGAGACATTTTTAATTAAGAATGGAGATTCTATTGTTATGCATCACGTTGGGGTTCTAGACAAAGAGGTATGGAAAAATAAATTTGCTCCTTTGATTAAGAAATGAAGGCTTTTTTACTGATTCTGCTTTTTTCTCAGACAGTCTATGGTGAAGATGAATTTATGACTTTTTCTTTCATAAATGATTCGGATGAAAAAAGATTTTATTCCCTTCAAAAGGAGGTTAGTTGTCCATTATGTGAAGGATCTAGTATTGCTGGATCAAACGCTCCTATAGCATCTGACATCAAAAACAAAATTTACACGGAAATATTATTAGGAAAATCTGATGAAGAAATTTTAGCTAACTTAAGAAATATTTTTGGTGAAGAAGTAACCTATAAGCCTTCTTTTGAAAATAATATTTTTCTTTGGCTTCTTCCATTGATTTTCTTTTTATTAATTATATTTGCTGCAAGAATTTTTCTTAAAAAAAATGATCAAAAAGTATAAGGTTTTTGGATTGGCCTTAGCATTTTCTGCTGTAATTTATTTTTTTCTTTTTGGCCAAGAAAATTTTCAAAAACTAAATTTTCAGAAAGATTTACAACTAAATTTTATTGACAATGCCTCTTTTGAGGAGAAAAAAAATAAAATAGATAGCATCATCAATCTCTCTAGCAACAATCCTGCTCAAGTTTACTTTTTAGCCAACTACTTATTTGATAAATCTGAGTATGCATTAGCTTCCAGGACTCTTGAGCATTTCACTCTAAACTTCCCTAACGATACTGATGCTGAAGTAATGGCTTTAACAGCAGAAACTAAATATTTATCCAATAATCAAATTTTCAATGATGATATTGAAAGTTTAATTGAAGAGTCCTTACTCAAAGATCCTGCAAACGTAAGAGCTTTAATTCTAAAGGGCCTTAAACAGACCTTGGATGAAAATTACAAGGATGCGCTTAAATCATGGTCAATTGCATTCGAATACTCAGATGATGCAGATCAAAAAAGAATAATTATGGCGGGAATGAGCAAAGCCTTAAAACAATTGAAATCCCTTGAAGACTAAATAAAACATACAATTAAGGCAATAAATTAGATAAAATATAGAAACTTTTCTTTTAATAGATGAGGCTTAAACACATTAGCCTTTCTGGCTTCAAGTCTTTCGTGGATCCCACGAGAATACCTTTCCCTTCAGATATGTCAGCGGTTGTTGGTCCCAACGGATGTGGTAAATCAAATATTATCGATGCGGTCAGATGGGTCTTAGGCGAAGGCTCAGCAAAAAATCTCAGAGGAGATAGCATGTCAGATGTTATTTTTAACGGGTCTGTTGCTAGGCCGGCTTCCTCGAGAGCATCAGTTGAATTAGTTTTTGATAATTCTTCAGGCAGACTCGGAGGGGAATATTCTAGCTACTCTGAAATTTCTGTGAAAAGACAAGTGGATCATGAGGGCTTATCTTCTTATTACTTAAACGGTTCTTCTTGCAGAAGAAAAGATATCACCGATATTTTCTTAGGTACTGGGCTTGGCCCCAGAAGTTATGCTGTCATTGAGCAAGAAATGGCAACAAAACTGATTAGCTCAAAGCCAGAAGAATTACGCTCACATATTGAGGAAGTTGCTGGGATATCAGTTTATAAAGAGAGAAGAAAAGAAACCGAAAGCAGAATCAAGAAAACTAAGGAAAATTTGGATCGTGTCAATGATTTAAAAAAAGAAATTGATAGAAATCTCTTAAAGCTCAAACAACAAATTAAATCAGCAGAAAAGTATGATTTAGCTAAACAAAATTTAAAAAAATTTAGATCCCTAAAACTTGCATCAAACTGGCTTGCTTCTTCAGAAAAAGTAAAAGAAATGGAACTTAATCAGAAAAGGCAGGAAATAGAGATACAGAAGAAAATCTCTGAAAAAGAAAAAATAAATACTCAAATAGAAGAAACAAGAAATAATCAATCTAACTTGCTTCTACAAATTGAAAAAATGCAGGAATCTTTCTACAGCAGTGGAGCAGAGATATCAAAATCTGAGCAAGAGTTAATTTCATTGGAAGAGAAAGTAGTTTTAACAAATAATGAAATAGAATCCATTAATCAAAAAATTATTGCTTTAAATTCAAATATAAACTCAGAAAAAAATGCAATTGAACAAATCAGGACTTCATTGGAAGAAGAGACAAATGCTCTGGAAGAGGCCAAAAATGATTTTGAAAGACTTCAGATTTCAAGTTCACCAGAAGAATTTTTGGATAAATTATTAAACGATATTGGAAACCTGATCATAAAAATTAAAAATTTATCTGAAAGCGCTAATTTTGACAATGAACTCAGAGAGGTTCTCAGTGATTCAACAAACATTCAAAGCGGTCTTTCGAGATATAAGGCTGAATTTAAAAATATAAGCGATGCCGAGAAAGGAGTTTTAAACGAAAAAAGAGAGAAATACACAAAAGCTATCCAAGAAGTTGCAAATAAAAACCTAGAAATAAGCAAACTAGAAGGTGCTATTCATTCAAAACAAAAAGAGATAGAAACATTTCAAAGCAAGACCAAAGAACTCTCTGAATCTAGAGAGTCACTAATGATTCCCATAAATGAAATAAAAGAAGAAATTAAACCCCTTTTAGACAAAAGATCTGGAAATCAAAATGAATTAACTGCTTTGAGAAACAATTTTGAAAGAACAAATGAAGAAATAAGAACGTTAGAAAAAAATCTCAATATAGGAGAAATTAAGATTGAAGAATTAAAATCACTTTCAAACTCTTCTGTTGTTGAAAAACAAAAGTTTATAACCGAAGCAGAAATATTACAAAAACAGATCCAATCTGAGTATGGAGAATTACAAACAGTTCTAGACAAACTAGAACCTGAATTTGATTTAGCTTTCATTGAAAATGAGATTGAAAGATTTAATAAACAAATTGAATCAATTGGACCAATTAATCTGGCAGCAAAAGAAGAATTTAAGATTGAAGAAGAACGAAATCAGGAAATAGAAAGTCAACTCAACGAATTGAATAAAGCGATTGAAACCCTTCAGAGCGCTATTAAAAAAATTGATCAAGAATCTAGAACAAAATTCCAAGATACTTTAGATAGTGTGAATTCAGAAATTGCTAAATTATTTCCTAAACTTTTTGGAGGAGGGCATGCAAAACTGGAATTAACCGGAGAAGACGTCTTGGAGTCAGGAGTGGTTTTGAAAGCAATGCCGCCAGGTAAAAAAAATGTATCAGTATCTCAACTTTCTGGAGGAGAGAAAGCTATGAGCGCTATTGCAATGGTATTCTCTTTCTTTTCTCTTAATCCATCTCCATTTTGCATATTAGATGAAATTGATGCTCCATTAGATGACTTAAATACTTTCCGTTATATTTCTATGGTTGAAGAAATGTCTAAAAAGATTCAATTTATCTACATTACTCACAACAAAATTTCTATGGAGAAGAGTAAACATCTTATGGGTATAACTATGGAAGAAGCAGGGGTCTCAAGACTTGTATCTGTGGATGTAGAGGAAGCTTTAAGCCTTGCAGTTAACGAATGAATTTAAGAGAAATATTAGTTCTACTAATTTCCTTTTTTCTTGCCGTAACAATAATCCTGACTTTTAGAAAAATAATAAATTACAGAAAAAGTCCAAATAGGAAACCACAAAAGAGTTCCGTTGCTAATGGCAATGAAGTAAAGGTTGAACTTGAAGACTTCTCGGAAGAAGATTTCATAGACGATGATATGCCGCCTGAACCTAAACCTTCCTCGGATAACTTAATTTATTTGCATATAGAATCCGATCAAAACAATTCTATTCAATATAAAGATCTTCTAAGTTATTTTAATAATAATGATATCAATCTAGCCGATGAAGGTGGCTGGCTTAAGATATATTTAGATGATTCAAATAATTTTTCGCTGGTTAATGGATTGAAACCAGGGAAATTTCTTCCTGAGGAGGGGATAGATTCGACGTCCATCATTACAATGATTCTCATTACAGATGAGCAAAATAATTGTGTTGAAGCTTTTCAGGGTATGGCAGAGATGTCTTATAAGTTAGCAGCCTATTTATCTGCAAATGTGCTTGATTCAGATAGAAATAAACTGACTAAGCAGATGTATGATCATTATATGCAACAGGCCGAGGAAACAGATCTAAAAAAAATTAAGCTATCCTGATGGTTTCCAAGGAGGAAATTCATAAAAAATATACAGATTTAAAAAATCGGATATTAGAGCTCAATGAATCATATCATCGACATGACATCTCAGAGGTTAGCGATGAAAAATACGATTCTTTATTCAAAGAATTAATAGATTTTGAAAAAAATAATGATTTTCTGGACACTGAGAATTCACCTACCAAAAGAATTGGTTTCTCTCCGTTAGATCAATTTCAAAAATATTCCCATAGAAAGAAAATGTTATCTTTGGATAATGCTTTTTCAATTAATGATCTTACTGATTTCAATAAAAGAGTTAATCCGAAAGAAAAATTCAATAATCTGATATTTTCTTGTGAACCAAAAATGGATGGCGTTGCTATTTCAATAAGGTACAAGGATGGCTTTTTCCATTCTGCTGGAACCAGAGGAGATGGAAGCATTGGCGAAGACGTAACTCAAAACGTGAAGACTATCCAAGGGATTCCGCTAAAACTTGAAAATTTTTCTACTAAAGATCCCAAAGACTTTGATGTTAGAGGAGAAATCTATATGGAACTCTCCTCTTTTAATGAATTAAATAAGCAGCTTGCAGAAAAAAAATTCGCAAATCCTAGAAACGCTGCAGCAGGAAGCTTAAGACAATTAGATTCAAAAATAGTTGCTAGAAGACCTCTAAAAATGATTGCCCATGGCATAGGTTTTATATCAGATGAATCTTACTTTGAGTCTCATTCATCTATGATTCAACAATTTAAAAAGTGGGGCTTGCCTACAAATGATCTAGTTAAAGAATTTGCCTCGATAAATGATTGCGAATCTTATTTCAATGAGATTGCGTTGCTAAGAGATAGTTTGGATTATGAAATTGATGGCATGGTCATCAAAATTGATGACTTAAAAATTCAGGAAGAAATAGGTCTAAATGCAAGGTCACCAAAATGGGCGATAGCAAGAAAGTTTAAGGCTTTAGAAGTTACTACCAAGGTCAAAAAAATAATTTTCAATATGGGAAGGACAGGAAAATTAACTCCTGTTGCTCAATTAGATCCAGTTCAAGTTGGAGGCGTAACAGTCTCTAATGCCACCTTGCATAATATTGATGAGATAGAGAGATTAGGGGTTCAGGAAGGGGATATAGTCAGTTTAAAAAGGGCTGGAGATGTAATTCCTAAAATTACAAAAGTTATTGAAAAAAAATCAACAAATAAAGTAAAAATTTCAGCACCAGAATTTTGCCTGAGCTGTAAGCGAAAGGTGAGTTATTTCGAAGAAAAAATTATTTTTAGCATGGATGATGCAATTGATTCAAATTGTTTTTCCAGACATCAATTCCAAGAATCTATGGATCATTTTGTTTCTAAGGCTGCCTTTAATATAGATGGTCTGGGGGCAAAAAATATCGAGTTGTTTATTGATAAAGGGCTAATAAAACAAAATGAAGATATCTTTAGGCTTAATAAAAATAACTTAGAGCATCTACCGGGTTTTGCAGAAAAATCTGCTAATAAATTAATTTCTTCTATTAAACGCAGTATGGATATCTCTTTGAGTAGATTCATTTATGCGCTCGGAATAAAAGAAGTTGGTGAGGTGACATCAAAAAACTTAGCTGCAGAATATAAATCAATTGAGAATCTTTTTTTCCCATCACCTGATAGGCTCGTCGAGATTAATGATATTGGAGAGGTAGTTGCAAAAAATATCAGCATCTTTTTCTCTGATAAAAAAGTTATTAAGAAAATTAAAACTATGCAGGACTTAGGAGTTAATATTTCTCATGAAGAGCAGATTTCATCTTCGAATGAATTCCAAGAGATGAGTTTTGTAATTACCGGCAAATTTTCTAAATTTTCTAGAAATGAATTAAAAGGAATTATAGAGTCAAAGGGAGGTAAGGTTTCTGGGTCTATTTCATCTAAAACAAATTATTTGGTCTTAGGAGAGGATCCTGGAAGCAAATTAGAAAAGGCTCAAAAACTTAAAATAGATATTCTTACCGAAGATGATTTTTAAAAGAGCAAGTTTGTTATCTGGCTTTATTTTAATTCTTATTTTAAATTCTTGTGCTGTCTCACCTCCAAAAAAACCCAACGATATATGTTCAATTTTCTTAGAAAAACGGTCTTGGTATAAAGCCGCAATTAAATCCTCAAAGAGATGGAAAATTCCTCTTGAAGTTAATATGGCTTTTATCTTGCAAGAATCTTCATACATTCAGGGAGCAAAACCCGAAAGAACAAAATTATTGGGTTTCATTCCATGGAAAAGAAAAAGTTCTGCTTTTGGGTATGCCCAAGCTCTTGATGGAACATGGGAAAGATATAAAAAAGAAGCTAAAAGAACTTTCGCTTACAGAAGGAATTTTGATGATTCTATTGATTTCATCGCTTGGTACAATAATTTAAGTCACAAAAAAATTGGAATCCCAAGAGATAATGCAAGACTTTTGTATCTTGCTTATCATGAGGGGCAAGGGGGTTATAAAAAGGGTAGCTATCGAAATAAACCTTGGCTTACTGATGTTGCAACGACAGTTCAAAACAATGCGAATAGATATAAATCGCAATTTAATAGTTGTAAGAATAAGTTAAGAAATCCTTTTTATTACTTATTTAAAAAAGCATGAAATAAGATAATATTCTCGTATGATTTTTAAAAATATAGTTTTAGCTTTAATAACTGTTCTAGTGACTCTTAGCTGTTCAATGACCGTTCCTGTGTATTCAGATCAATTTGAGAGTTTTGATCCTAGCTCTTATGATTCCTTTAGATTCATCAAGCCTGAGCCATTTTCAGACACCTCTGATATTTCAGAAAATCCAGTAATACTTACTAGAATATCTAGGTCCATTCTTGGGTCTTTAGAAAACCTTTCTTTAGATGAAGATCAAGCAAATCCAGATCTTGAAATATCTTTTGCTTACGGTTCAAAGGATGATTACAGATATCGACCTACATCTTTTGGTTTCCAATATAGAAGGCATCCCTTTTACAATGATACTTTTTACAATTACGTGCCTTCCAAAGAGTTTAGGCTTGCTATTTATGTGAAAGAATCTAGTTCTCAGGAGGTAGTTTGGTATGGTTCAACAAGATTACCAAAATCTTATTCTTCTGATCAGGGTGTGATTGACGAAGCAGTCGAAAGAATATTCAGCTCTTATCCAAAGAGCTGAATATCTCTATTATCATCTAGTTTTTCGAACCAGACGGGATTTCATTGAAGGGTACAGTCTTATCAACTCTGACATCTTGAGGCATGCCTAGAACTTGCTCAGCAATAATATTCCTGAGAATCTCATCTGTTCCACCTGCAATTCTAATTAACGGAGCCCCAAGTAGACTTCCTTGAAAAAGAGCTCTGATATCATCTTTGTCATCTGATTTGATGATAGAAGCGTTATCCATGAGATCCATTCCAAAATTTGCTATATCTTGAAGTTTATTCGCGCTAACGATTTTAGTTATAGAAGCATCTGGACCAGGAGTATCACCTCTTGAAAGGGCAGAGATGTTTCTCATTTTTGTATATTTCAATCCAGCATACTCGCAGTACCAATCTGCTAGTCTTTCTCGAACCCCACCGTTACTGATGGCATTCTCACCGTTAAAGTCACTTTCTTTAGTCAATTCAAAAATCTCTTGAAAATCGACACCCGACGCATCTCCAACAGCTAATCTCTCATTCATTAGAGTAGTAAGAGCAACTTTCCATCCATCTCCAACTTCTCCTAATCTCTGAGAATCAGGAATCTTGACATCAGTGAAATAAACTTCATTAAAGTTGGCTCCTCCGGTGATTTGTCTTATAGGTCTCACTTCTATTCCAGGAGATTTCATATCTAAAAAGAAGTAGGTCAATCCTTTATGCTTAGGAGCATTGAAGTCACTTCTTGTGACAAGAATTGCATAATCACTGTAATGAGCACCTGATGTCCATACTTTTTGACCATTTATTGTCCAAGTATCACCATCCAATTCAGCTTTGGTCTTAATTCCAGCAAGGTCTGAACCTGCGCCTGGCTCACTAAAAAGCTGACACCAAATTTCTTGACCTTTTGCCATTGGCGGAAGGTATTGTTTTTTCTGCTCTTCGGTTGCATAAAGCATCATGGTAGGACCAGCCATTCCTTGCCCAATTTCATGGAAGCCTCCGGGAACTTTATACTTGCTCTCTTCTTGAGCCCAAATTACCCTTTCGATTGCCGTAGCATCTCTGCCTCCGTATTCTTTAGGCCAATGCAGACAAGCCCATCCAGCTTCATATTTTTTGGTCATCCAATCTTTAGCATCCTGAAGGGCGCTAGATTCACCACCTTCCCCAGTCATTTCTGCGGGACGGTAAACGTCACGGGAATGCTCTTTCTTTTCTGCGTTTGCACTTAGCCAATCAGAGGCTTCTTTTCTAAATTTTGCTTCTTCAGCGGTATCATTAAAATCCATTTAGTACTCCTAAATTATTGAGGTAAATTACTTCTTTCAATCGAAGAAACAAGCTTATCTTTCCATAAACTTTGTCCGCCTATGTTAGCAGATAACAATCTTGCTCTTCTATAAAAGAGGTGACAATCAAATTCCCAAGTTGCACCCATTCCACCATGAGTCTGGATGTTTTCTTTGGAACATTCATAAAAAGCTTTTGTTGCACTTACTCTTGCGGTCGCAGCAGCAACAGGAAGTTCTGGTGCGTCGTTACCTAAAGCCCAAGCGCCAAAGTAACAGTTTGATCTAGCCAGAGTAAGGGAAATATACATATCAGCTAGTTTATGTTTTATTGCTTGGAAAGAACCTATTTGCCTACCAAAGGCGTATCTTCCCATAGCGTATTCTTTTGCCATATTCATTGATGCTTCAGCTCCGCCAACTTGTTCAAATGCAAATAAGACAGCCGCTTGATTTAAAAGCTTATCTATTGCTTCTGAAGAAGAATCTTCAATAATTTTTGCATCTGCATCTTTAAAACTTATGTTTGCATAGGAACGCGAACCATCAAAACACTCGGCTTTTGAAACTTCTACACCTTTGCTGTCAGCATCCACTAAAAAAAGTCCAACCTTATCCCCAGATTTAGCTGAAACAACAAAAAGATTGGCAATATCTCCGTCCGGGACCGCTATTTTTTCTCCACTTAACTTTCCATTTTGGAAAGTTGTTTTAGCATTATCAGATGTGGGTGTTCCTAGTTCTTCGGAGTGTGCAAATGTTCCTATCATCTCTCCAGCGGCAAGTTTTGGAAGATATTCTTTTTTTACATCATCATTAGACGAGTTTATTATCGCTGTGGTAGCTAAATAAACACTTGAAGAGTACGGAATTGGAGCTATTGCTCTTCCCATTTCCTCAGCGACCACACAAAGCTCAAGAAATCCAAGCCCAATACCGCCGTGTTCTTCAGGAATTGTTATAGCTGTAAGACCCATTTCAACAACTTTATTCCATAGATCTTTATCAAAATTTTCATCGCCTTCTAAAATATTTCTATTCCTTTTTACGGAATCTTCTTTTTCAAAAAGTTTTCTCACTTCTTCTTTCATGACCAATTGGTCATCAGAAAATTCAAAATTCATATCTCCTCCATATTTCTCAAAAAAAACATTTCATTGTAACCATCTATCATTAGAATGTAATCCCATATAACTTATATATGGAAAATAATTCTAAAAATATTAGACCTTATAAAGATCTGTCCTCAAGGAAGATTTCTGCGTCCTCTTCGATAAGTTTATCGAGTCTTTTAGTTCCTTTAATACTTATAGTTGTAGTAATTTTAAGCACAGTCTTCATAAGCTTGAACCAAAACAAACTCCAAAAAGAGATATCTGACGTTAACCTAAGGCTTTCCACTATGGAAAAAAATCAGGCAGACCTTGGAGAAACTTCTCAGATAACACTGGAATCTCTGGAGCAAAATTTAAAAGATGCAAACTTTGAAATTAGAAAACTCTGGGATTTAAGTAACAAAAGAAACAGAAGAAACATAGAAACTACGATGAAATCTCTGGAAACACTCCAAGAACAATCAGACGACATGGTCAAAAAATCGCAATTGAATGAGGAGTCTTTGAAAAGGCTTGCATTATCTCTAGATAAAACAAGAAAACTTGTGGCAAGAATATCAGGCGCTGATAATTCCTTTGATCAACTCGAATCTAAAATATCTGAAATTGAAGAGGCAAATAAATCTAATATGGCTTTCAGAGAACAGATAAGCGAGGCATTAATTCGAATTCAAGCAGACCTCAGCAGTTTAGAGATTGCTTTAGAGGATAAATAATTTATATTAACTTTCTACGCGGATATGGTGGAACTGGTAGACACGCTAGATTTAGGTTCTAGTGCCGAAAGGTGTGGGGGTTCGACTCCCTCTATCCGCACCAAAGTAAATTTACTTCAAATGCTCTATTAGAAGAGTAGGTACATCGCAAGTATGAGACTTTATAGTCGCAACTAGGGTTTTTGGTTTTCTGCCATCCTTTACATCTGAAATTTCTACCCCCTCCGATACCAACCTAGCATGCGTTTTTTTTATATCTTTGGTTGTCCAAGCTAAACCCCAAGCTTTATCAATTGGTTTATCTGCATCGTTATTAATTCCAATGGCTTCAATCGTCGTTTGATTCGTTCTAAAAAACAACATTCTTCCTCCCCATTTTTCAACATATTGATCCAAAGCGAGTCTGATTCCGTAAGTATCTCTGTAAAGCTCTATTAATCCATCTGGATCATTGGAGTTGATAACAATATGATCGAGACGCTCAACTTGATCGTTTTCAAAAGATTCGTATTTCGGAAGAATCCCTGAGGTGTGCTCAATTAACAGGGTAAAGACTCCACGAGTAGATTCTTTTGGGAGCATAATATTTTTCCATTCTCTTTTAGCGCCCGAATCTAAATTGATTCCCTCGCCAGATGTAATTTTTATATTTTGGAAATTTGAGTATTCCTTAGATTGAAAAACTTCTTCAATGTTTTCAACTTCCAATGCTATACCAAAGATACTTTCTCCATTTTCCTTGATATGGTCGTTAACTTGATCTGCTAAAAATCCTTCTGAAGTTCCGGCAATCAATTCTAAATAAAGATTTTTTAAAGGGAACAAGATATTTTCAGTTCCAAGACTAGGATGTTTACCGCGCCAAGTGGGTTTGAGACCTAAAACTTTTTCATATTGAAGAGACGATTCTTCAAGATTTTTTACAGCTATTAAAATGTGATCTATCGATTTAATCATTAATTATGAGCAGTAGTCAGGATTTCAATTTTCGTATACTCTAACAATGATATATTTTTTATGAGGAGAAAAAAATGAACTTTGAACATTCTGACAAAGTAAAAGACTTACTAGCTAGAGTATCTAAATTTATGGATGACAATATTTATCCAGCTGAATCCGTCTATGCAGAACAAATGCAGGCTTTTAGAGACGAAGGCAATCCTTGGCAAGTTGTTCCAATTGTAGAAGAACTTAAAAAGAAAGCTAGAGCAGAAGGGCTTTGGAATTTCTTTTTACCTGAGAGTTCTTATGGGTTTGGATTGACTAACCTTGAATATGCGCCTTTGGCTGAATTAATGGGTAGAAGCGGCATTGCTTCTGAGGTATTTAATTGCTCGGCTCCTGATACAGGAAATATGGAAGTTATCGAAAGATATGGAAATGATGAGCACAAAAAATTATGGCTCGAGCCATTGCTTAACGGTGAGATCAGATCAGCGTTTGCCATGACTGAGCCAAATGTTGCGTCTTCTGATGCGACTAATATTTCTAGTTCAATTGTTGATGCTGGAGATCATTACGTCATCAACGGTGAAAAATGGTGGACTTCTGGTGCAGGGGATCCTCGTTGTAAGATTCTTGTCTTCATGGGTGTAACTAATCCAGACAATCCGAAACATCAGAGACAATCACAAATTCTTGTCCCTATGGATACTCCTGGAATCGAAATCTTAAGAATGATGAATGTCTTTGGATCAGATGATGCCCCGCATGGACATGGTCATTTGAGATTTACAGACGTGAAAGTACCTAAAGAAAATCTTCTTTTAGGAGAAGGTAGAGGTTTTGAAATCGCTCAAGGAAGACTTGGTCCAGGAAGAATTCATCACTGCATGAGAACAATTGGTGTTGCTGAGAGAGCTTTAGATATTCTCTGTGAGAGAGCTACAAATCGAGAGGCATTTGGTAAGCCTCTTGCTGAGTTAGGAGGAAACTATGATGTCATTGCCGATTGCCGTATTGAAATCGACAGCTGCAGATTACTTACTCTAAATGCTGCTCATATGATGGATACCGTAGGTAACAAAATTGCCAAAAGTGAAATTGCTCAAATTAAAGTGGCTGTTCCAAATATGGCTTTGAGAGTTATCGATAAAGCAATTCAAATTCATGGCGGAGCGGGAGTTTCTCAAGATACGCCTTTAGCCAGAATGTACGCAAGCATGAGAACCTTAAGACTTGCAGACGGTCCTGATGAGGTTCACAGAAGAACTGTTGCCAGATTAGAACTTGGTAAACATCAGGCACAAGCAGCTAAAGATGGTTCGCCAGACGTATACGTAGGAAGGCCTAGTTAGTCTTTTTAGTTCTTCTGCAGCGCTCGCTGCAGAAGACTACGTTATCCCAATCACGTTCCCATTTTTTTCTCCATGAAAAAGGCTTGTTGCACTTTTTACATATTTTTTCTGGGAGAGGTTTTTTCAAGAAACTAGTATGTCGTTAAGCTGATAAAGTCTTCAGCAAGTTTAAAAATCTTTTCTTTTTTATCTTTGTTCATTTTATCCAAAGATCTTGTCATCAACGACAACCTAGGATTAGATTTAAAGAATTCGCTGTGCCTGGAAATAAAACTCCAATATAAACCATCCACGATTTCACACCAATCTCCTCTTTTAAAATTACTCATTTTTAAAAGATAATTCGAACCACATATGTAAGGTTTAGTCGACATAATGCCCGCATCTGCATAAGTACTCATTCCAAAAACATTTGGAACCATCACCCATTCTGATGAATCTAAGTACATTTCCATAAACCAGGTGTAAATTTCTTTAGGCGACACTCCTGCTAGGTTCATGATGTTAGCGATAACCATGAGTCTGTTTATATGATGGGTATAGCCATGATCGATAGAATCCTTAATTGCTTTATCCAAGGGATCAATTCCAGTTGAACCTTCATACCAGCAATCTTTTAATTTTTTATTGTGATTAAAGAAATTAGAATTCTCTTGATCAACACCCTTCAAGTCGTAAACACCTTTTATGAATTCTCTCCAACCTATAATTTGTCTGATAAATCCTTCGAGAGAATTTAATGGGATATTATTTTTCTTTGCGTAACTTAAAGACTGATCTACAACTTCATCAGGAGTTATCAAGCCGATATTTAAAAGGGGGCTAAGCAGAGAATGAAACAAAAAAGTTTCATTTGTATCTATTGCATCCTCATAATCGCCAAAAAGTGAAAACCGCTCCTCTAAAAAAGATTTCAACCATTTTTTTGCTTCGTTTCTGTTGCAGGGGATTTTCATACCATCAAGTCCCCCAGGATGATTAGAAAAATTTTCCATGATGATATCTTTTATTTCTTCCTTATAAATTGAATCTTTTATTTTTGGAATTTTTGGAATAGAAAGACCTTTAGGTAACTTTTTACGATTTTCTTCATCAAACGACCATTTACCTCCAATAGGCTTATCGTCACTCATCAAAATATTTAGCTTTTTTCTCATTTTTTTATAAAAGTCAGCCATAAAAAGTCTTTTACCGTCCATGAGGTCTTTGAACTCACCTTTCTGAAGAATGAACATAGGATTATGTAGTTCTTCATAATCCAAATTCTTGGTCTCTAAAAATGCATAGAGTTGTTCCTTAAATGCTTTATCTGCAGGCTCAAAAAAGTATAACTTCTCAATTTTATTTTTCCTGATTACATCCGTGACGTTATCTAAGTAACTTTTTTTATTTTCTGTTAACTCTATGTAATGGACGGTTTTGTCCAATGAGAGAAGAGAATCTCTATATTCACGCATCGAGGTTAAAAACATTAGAATTTTTGATTTGTGATGCTTAACGTAAGTGCATAGATCATAATCTTCAATCATCAGTACATGATTAAAGTTATATTTTTTTAGTTCTTCTAACGGAAATAATTGATTTCCTAAGACAATTAATAGATTATTCTGCACCACGTAATATTAACGATTCATTTTTAACTAACGTAATAATTTTATGAAAGATATTTTTCCTACTCCTGGTGGATCAGTAACAGTCACTGATGAAATGTGCGACATGAATGGTCATATGAACGTTAGGTTCTATCAAACAATTCCCATGGACTACGAAGGTAATTTTTATCATAGCCTTGGATTTGGAGAAGATTATATTTCCAAGGGATATTCTTCATTCACTATCGAACAAAATATTAGTTACCTTAAAGAATGTCTCAAAGGCGAGGTACTAACTCCTCGTTTTCGTATGCTGAACGTTAATAAAAAGCTTTATCATTATGTCTGCGCTATCTGTAAAGAGAATGATGAGGTTGCTGCTTTGGTGGAAACTGTTGAAATTCACATTGATATGTCGATTAGGAAATCATCTGAAATGTCAGATGAAATTTTCAAAACTATGGCGGATATGAAAAAGGATCATGATTTAAGTGCTCTTTATCCCTTCGATATCAAACTAAAAATTAAGTCAATTATTTAGATTTAAAGATAGGTTCTCTCCTGTCGAGAGATGCTTTTATTCCTTCTTTGAAATCATCAGTTTCTCTTAATCTATTTTGCTCAGATAGTTCCCACTGAGTAATTTTTTCAATTTCATCAGCCAAACCTTCTTTGATTGTTGACCTTATGGCCTGAACTCCAAGCGGACCAGCCGATTTAATTTCATGAGCTAAATTCTCTGCTGAAGACATTAACTCTTCTTTGGATACTAAATAATCAGCTAATCCAATATCAAAAGCCTCATCGCCAGTGATTCTTCTACCAGTTAACAACATTAGAGCAGCCTTTTGGTGACCTACAACTCTTGGCAACGTAATTGTCGTCCCGAAGCCTTGATGAAAAGCTAACTTTGCAAAATTTGCACTAAATCTTGATTCAGGACAGGCAACTCTAAAATCACATGCCAAAGAAACGCCAAGTCCACCTCCAACGGCAGCACCTTGAATGACTCCAATAATTGGTTTCTTTGTTCTGAACAATCTGACAGCTTGTTGATACAACTTTTCATAAGGATCTGACTCTTCCTTCATAGATGATCTGGTGAAATCTGCTCCCGCACAAAAATGTTTGCCTTCGGAATAAAGTATGATTGATCTACACTCATCATTTTTGTCCATCTCTTCGAGGACATTGGCAATTTCGCCTATCAATTCTGCATCAAAAAAATTGTTTGGCGGCCTATTTATTTTTATGTAGGCAGTATGATTTTTTAACTCAAATACCAAGTCATTTAGTTTTTCTAAGTTCATAATTATTCTGTATTTTTTTATTCTAGTTAGTAACTTACAGGTAAAATAACTCATATGTCGAGTTTATTTAGTTTCTTAAAAAAAATAGATTACCTTCTCTTTTTTATCTATGGAATTATGGGCTTTGGCAGTTTATTTTTTATTCAAGCTTTTAGAGATTTCATGACATTGAATGCTACTTTAGAATTTCTTATATGCTTTTTAATCCTCTCTCCCATCTACTATTTAGTTCGAGTGCTGAAAAAAAAATATATAAATGATTAGATTAATTCTTGGTATTGGAATTGTGTTGGTCACTTCCATGTTAGTTACCTATCTAACGAGGAAATTTGGCAAATCCATCGCCATAGCACTCTCCATCTCCATTGGAATTATTGTCGGTGTGATTATTTATTCTCATGAAGATGGTTGTGTCGTAGAATCTGAAGAGCAAGCTGCAAAAATTTGTTGGTTCAAATGAAAAAATCATTTTTAGATATAGTTGAAGAAGCATTGGTTAACGTTGATGAAGTGGATTGTATTCAACTAAAACATGCCAAAGATAACGAAGAGGATTTTATTCTAATCGATAGTAGAGAAAGGGAAGAATGGGATGCTTCTAGAATTCCTAATTCAGTCCATATGAGCAAAGGATTGATCGAAAAAATGGTTGAAGCAAACATCCCCGATCGAGACACAAAGCTTATTATTTATTGTCAGTCAGGTTTTAGGTCGGTTTTAGCTTGCGAAAGCATAAAACGTATGGGTTATAATCAAGTTTCATCTTTGAAAGGCGGAATCTCTGAATGGCAGTCTTCAGGTTTTCCCATAGAGGATTAATACTAGATAAAGAATATTATGATTGATGTAGCAGTTATAGGCGCAGGTATCTCTGGGATAGGTGCAGCTTCTTATTTGACAATGAAATGTCCAAATAAGAGTTTTCAAATTATCGAATCAAGGAAAAATATTGGTGGAACTTGGGACTTGTTCAAATACCCAGGAATTAGATCAGATTCCGATATGTATACGATGGGTTACTCTTTCAAACCATGGAAGGAAGATAAAACCCTTGCTGACGGATCGTCAATCCTAAGATATTTAGATGAGACTATTGATGAATATCATCTCAGAGACAAAATTAGCTTCAACACTAAACTGACGTCTCTACATTGGAATTCTAATGAAGCCTGTTGGACGCTTGATTTAGTAACTCCTGAGGGGGAAAAGCAGATCAAAGCGAAATTTGTTTTTATGGGCACTGGATATTACAACTATGAAAAAGGGTATCTTCCTGATTTTAAAGGATCAGATTCGTATAAAGGAATAAAAATCCATCCCCAACATTGGCCTGAAGATTTAGACTATGAAAATAAAACTGTTGCTGTCATTGGAAGTGGCGCCACGGCTGCAACTGTTGTTCCAGCGGTAGCTGAGAAAGCTAATCATGTTTACATGATCCAAAGATCGCCAACTTATTATTTCCCTGTACCTGAAGTTAATGCATTCGGTGCTTTTCTAAAAAAGATTCTGCCCCATTCGTTAGCATATAAAATTGTGAGAACTAGGAACGTTTGGCTACAGCAAACACTTTTCAAACATAGCAAGAAAAATCCAGAAAGAGTTAAGAATCTTCTTTTAGATGAAGTGAGAAAACATTTACCTGATGAATACGTAGATAAACACTTCACTCCAACCTACAATCCATGGGATCAGAGAATCTGTGCTCTGCCAGAGGGTGATTTATTTAATGCTATAAATGAAAAAAGAGCATCTGTTATTACAGGCCATATAGACTCTTTTACAGAGACAGGCATTAAAATGGAATCAGGAGAAGAAATCCAAGCAGATATTATTGTTACTGCGACAGGCTTGCAAATGCAATTTTTAGGTGGAGCTGATGTGAAAGTTGATAACAGAGGAATTAATATGCCAAATACTGTTGCCTATAAAGGAATGATGTACACAGGCGTGCCTAACCTGATTAATTCTTTTGGATACATTAATGCATCATGGACATTAAGATCGGATTTAACGTGTGAATTTATGTGCAAGTTAATTAATTATATGGATGAAAATAAAATAACTCATTCATTACCAGATCCAGATATCCAAGTTACAGAGGATGATTGGTTAAATGGTTTTTCCTCAGGTTATTTGATGAGGTCAATGCATTTATTTCCAAAACAAGGTGAAAAATCTCCTTGGAGAAATAATCAAAATTACTTTCAAGATCTTTTTGATATTAAATTTAAAAAAATTGATGACGGTGCATTAGTCTTGAGGAATTAATGGACGGATTTTTTAATATTTTTAAAGAAGTTTGGGAAGAGGGCCTTTTAGGAATCGGTCTAACAGAACTTTTTATATCCATCGGAATTTTGGTTATTGCTCTTTTGCTAAGAGCTTTCATCGTCAGTAGATTTTTTAAGTGGTTGGAATCAGTTGCTGACAACACAGAAACAGAAGTTGATGACGTTGTATTTGAGTCCCTCAGGAAACCTGTGGGTTATGTTCCTATAACGCTTGCTCTTTACTTAATAAGTATTTATTTGCCTTTATCAGGATCTCTGGGTTTGTTTATAGAAAATTTAGTCAAAGCATCGCTAGCTTTCAC
>LUMI01000517.1_pt1 | contig 23592 bp, 20 predicted proteins | sample 729681 | NCBI WGS metagenome assembly LUMI01 (sample SAMN03860267, study PRJNA289734) | marine metagenome | biome: seawater column; feature: ocean; material: water; isolation source: Red Sea water column Station 34 - depth 10m | place: Saudi Arabia: Red Sea | collected 2011-10-15 | depth 10 m
ATCTAATTGATGAAGAGGTAAGGCTAAAAGCCTTTAGAGATTTTAACATCCAGTTAAGTCCGTTATCAATTAATGAAGTAAGAAGTATTGAAGATGATTTACCTGACAATTACAAAAAGATTTTAGAAAATAAAAATAAAAATGTACTTAAGCCAAATTATTCCTTAGAAAATAAAAACTATGATCTATTTTTAGGTCTAATTTTTGGTAAATATAAATATGATGATATCATAGACAATCAAGACTATTTAAATTGATAAAAGTATTGAAAAACTTAAGCAATCATCTAAATTCGATTAACAATTTTAACATGGCCTCGTGCTGGAATTGGTAGACAGTCTGGACTTAAAATCCAGTGGGATTTATTCCCGTGGCGGTTCGAGTCCGCCCGAGGCTACCACTTTTTACTAAATGATCATTGTCGAAGTAACTTTTAGAATAGACTCTTCTTTAACAGAAGAGGTGCTAAGGGGAAAATTTTTAGAGACAGCTCCAATTTACAAAACCACACCTGGTTTAATAAGAAAAAACTATATTTCGGATCTTAAAAACAATATTGCAGGAGGTATATATTGTTTTGATAATATGTTAAACGCACAAAGATGGTTCGATGATGAAAGGATTGAATGGATTACAAATAGATATTCGAAACCCAAATTAAAATTTTATGAAAGTTTTGTTATGGTGGACAATGAGTCTAAAAAAATTATTTCAGACGACAATCTGTAAATATGTATTACTGATTAATAAACAGGCGGCGTCCTACTCTCCCAAGCCTTAAGACTAAGTACCATCGGCGCTGGAGGCCTTCACGACCGAGTTCGAAATGGGATCGGGTTTTTTCACTCCGCTATGACCGCCACAAACTTTTTATAACATTGTAGTTAAAACTTTTCGCTGTGTATTGTAATTCAAGCATTGGATTATTAGTACTGGTTAGCTTCATGTGTTACCACACTTCCACACCCAGCCTATCAACGTGGTAGTCTTCCACGATCCTATAACGAAGCCTAGTTTTGAGGTTGGCTTCCCGCTTAGATGCTTTCAGCGGTTATCCATTCCGTACATAGCTACCCTACGATGCAGCTGGCGCTACAATAGGTACACCAGAGGTACGTCCACCCCGGTCCTCTCGTACTAAGGGCAGATCCTCTCAAGCTTCCACAACCATGGCAGATAGGGACCGAACTGTCTCACGACGTTCTAAACCCAGCTCGCGTACCGCTTTAATTGGCGAACAGCCAAACCCTTGGGACCTGCTTCAGCCCCAGGATGCGATGAGCCGACATCGAGGTGCCAAACCTCCCCGTCGATATGGACTCTTGGGAGAGATCAGCCTGTTATCCCCGGCGTACCTTTTATCCGTTGAGCGATGGCCCTTCCACGAAGTGCCACCGGATCACTATGACCGACTTTCGTCTCTGCTCGACTTGTGGGTCTCGCAGTCAGGCAGGCTTATGCCATTGCACTCGACGAACGGTTTCCAAGCGTTCTGAGCCTACCATCGCGCGCCTCCGTTACTCTTTGGGAGGCGACCGCCCCAGTCAAACTGCCCACCATGCATGGTCCCAACACCGGATAACGGTGTATGGTTAGGCATCAAGGAACAGAAGAGTGGTATTTCACTAGTGACTCCAGAATGGCTAGCGCCACTCCTTCAAAGTCTCCCACCTATGCTACACATCTGTTCCCTAATACCAATACAAAGCTGCAGTAAAGGTGCACGGGGTCTTTCCGTCTAACCACGGTTACTCGGCATCTTAACCGAGAATTCAATTTCACTGAGTCTATGTTGGAGACAGTGGGGAAATCGTTACGCCATTCGTGCAGGTCGGAACTTACCCGACAAGGAATTTCGCTACCTTAGGACCGTTATAGTTACGGCCGCCGTTCACCGGGGCTTCAATTCAGGGCTTGCACCCCTCCTATTAACCTTCCGGCACCGGGCAGGCGTCACACCATATACGTCGTCTTTCGACTTTGCATAGTGCTATGTTTTTAGTAAACAGTCGCTACCCCCTCTTCTGTGCCACCTCCTACTGGTTGCCCAATAGCAGGTCACTTTTATCCCGAAGTTACAAGTGTAATTTGCCGAGTTCCTTCAACATAGTTCTCTCAAGCGCCTTGGTATTCTCTACCCTCCTACCTGTGTCGGTTTTGGTACGGTCTAATGCTGGAGCTATTTCCAGGGACAAATTCACTGCAAGCTCAATCCAGTAAGAACTTACAATTTACTTCATCCGTCACTACCAGCTGGTGCAGGAATATTAACCTGCTTCCCATCGACTACGGCTTTCGCCCTCGCCTTAGGGGCCGACTAACCCTGCGCAGATTAGCTTTACGCAGGAAACCTTAGGATTTCGGCGGAAATGTCTTTCACATTTCTTATCGTTACTCATGTCAGCATTCGCACTTCTGATACCTCCAGCAATGCTTACGCATCACCTTTACAGGCTTACAGAACGCTCCGCTACCCAATTACAAAGTAATTGTCAAAGCTTCGGTAAATGATTTGAGCCCCGTTACATTTTCGGTGCAGGATCTCTTAATTAGACCAGTGAGCTGTTACGCTTTCTTTAAAGGATGGCTGCTTCTAAGCCAACCTCCTGGCTGTCTTGGAGTTCCCACTCCCTTTCACACTTAATCATTATTTGGGGACCTTAGCTGTTGATCTGGGCTGTTTCCCTCTCGTCCAAGGACCTTAGCACCCATGGACTGTCTGCCGTGCAGACTTATCGGTATTCGGAGTTTGATTAGGTTTGGTAGGAATTGCTTCCCCCTAGCCCATTCAGTGCTCTACCCCCGACAAGATTCACACGACGCACTACCTAAATAGTTTTCGCGGAGAACTAGCTATTTCCGAGTTTGGTTGGCCTTTCACCCCTAATCACAAGTCATCCCGTAGCTTTTCAACGCTAGTGGGTTCGGTCCTCCGGTGAATTTTACTTCACTTTCAACCTGCTCATGACTAGATCACTCGGTTTCGAGTCTAATCCCATTAACTAAATCGCCCTATTCAGACTCGCTTTCGCTTCGCCTACACCTATGTGGCTTAAGCTTGCTAATGAGATTAAGTCGCTGACCCATTATACAAAAGGTACGCTGTCACCTCATAAAGAGGCTCCAACTGCTTGTAAGCATCCGGTTTCAGGGTCTATTTCACTCCCCTGCTAGGGGTTCTTTTCGCCTTTCCCTCACGGTACTGGTTCACTATCGGTCATAAAGTAGTATTTAGGCTTAGGAAGTGGTCTTCCTATATTCAGACAGGATTTCACGTGTCCCGCCCTACTCATGTCTATTTTTTACTATCTACCCATACGAGGCTATCACTCACTATGGCCTGCCTTTCCATACAGTTCTGGTTTAGTAAAAAGTAGCACTGGCCTGATCCGCTTTCGCTCGCCACTACTAACGGAATATCTTTTCCTCTAGGTACTTAGATGTTTCAGTTCCCTAGGTTCGCCCTTATAAGCTATGAATTCACTTATAAGTTATTGGGTTTCCCCATTCGGAGATCTCGGATTAAGCTTATTGACAGCAAGTCCGAGCTTATCGCAGTCTGTCACGTCCTTCATCGCCTCTTTATGCCAAGGCATCCACCAAATGCTCTTACGCGCTTGAATTATTAACACACAGTGAAAAGTTTGTAGTTAATAACTTTTTGTAGTTATTTGTTGTTATATTAGTTGTTTAATTGACGAATAACTCGTGCAAGTCATTCGTCTGTGTTATCAGCTTACATATTTACGATTTTAAAAAATTGGTGGAGGATAGCGGGATCGAACCACTGACCTCCTGAATGCAAATCAGGCGCTCTCCCAGCTGAGCTAATCCCCCAACATTGTTGGTGGGCGAGGGAGGACTTGAACCTCCGACCTCACGCTTATCAAGCGCGCGCTCTAACCAACTGAGCTACACGCCCAATCAATGCTCTTTATCAACACATGTTGAAAAAAGCAAAACAAATAGACGGTGGTTACTTCGAACGTACACTTAGTTCAAAGTTTTTTTTCCTTTAGAAAGGAGGTGATCCAGCCGCAGGTTCCCCTACGGCTACCTTGTTACGACTTCACCCCAATCGCTGGCCGTACCGTGGGCAGCTGCCTCCCGAAGGTTAGCGCACTGACTTAAGATAAAACCAACTCTCATGGTGTGACGGGCGGTGTGTACAAGACCCGGGAACGTATTCACCGCGGCATGCTGATCCGCGATTACTAGCAATTCCAACTTCATGCACTCGAGTTGCAGAGTGCAATCCGAACTGAGATAACTTTTGGGGATTTGCTCCACCTCGCGGTATTGCGTCCCGTTGTAGTTACCATTGTAGCACGTGTGTAGCCCAGCGTGTAAGGGCCATGAGGACTTGACGTCATCCCCACCTTCCTCCGGCTTATCACCGGCAGTTTCGCTAGAGTCCTCAGCCGAACTGTTAGTAACTAACGATAAGGGTTGCGCTCGTTGCGGGACTTAACCCAACATCTCACGACACGAGCTGACGACAGCCATGCAGCACCTGTGCGAAAGCCAGCCGAACTGAAGGTTACCATTCTGTAACCGGCACTTTCCATGTCAAACGCTGGTAAGGTTCTTCGCGTTGCGTCGAATTAAACCACATGCTCCACTGCTTGTGCGGGTCCCCGTCAATTTATTTGAGTTTTAATCTTGCGACCGTACTCCCCAGGCGGGGTGCTTAACGCGTTAGCTACGACACCGAACAAAAGTCCGACGACTAGCACCCATCGTTTACTGCATGGACTACCGGGGTATCTAATCCCGTTTGCTACCCATGCCTTCGCATCTCAGCGTCAATATCAGTCCAGAAAATCGCCTTCGCCACTGGTGTTCCTTCCAATATCTACGAATTTCACCTCTACACTGGAAATTCCATTTTCCTCTCCTGAATTCCAGAACAGAAGTTTTAAAAGCAATTCCTAGGTTGAGCCCAGGGATTTCACTTCTAACTTTTTGTTCCGCCTACATGCGCTTTACGCCCAGTAATTCCGAACAACGCTAGGACCTTCCGTATTACCGCGGCTGCTGGCACGGAATTAGCCGGTCCTTCTTCTTCGGCTACTGTCATTATCCTCACCGATGAAAGAGTTTTACAACCCTAAGGCCTTCGTCACTCACGCTGCATTGCTGGATCAGGGTTTGGGCCGTGTCTCAGTCCCAGTGTGGCTGATCGTCCTCTCAAACCAGCTAAAGATCGGAGCCTTGGTGAGCCATTACCTCACCAACAAGCTAATCTTGCGCGGGCCAATCTCATAGCGATAAATCTTTCCCATTACTGGAATATACGGTATTAGCTACAGTTTCCCGCAGTTATTCCGTACTATAAGGTATGTTCCCACGTGTTACTCACCCGTGCGCCACTAAGGACACCTAGCAAGCTAGGGCCTCCGTTCGACTTGCATGTATAAAGCATGCAGCAAGCGTTCGTTCTGAGCCATAATCAAACTCTTAAGTTGAATTACCTACTCATAAAAAACAAAGTTTTAAATTGACGTAGGTTAGACGCCAAAATAACGAGCTGTCATTTTTCTCAAATGAAAGCTTGATCGAAATTTGACGTTATAAACCCACCGTCTATTCATTTCATATTTACAAAAAATAAAGAGCAAGAATCACTAATGCACAATAAATGGCCTAGTGAATCGAATAAAAAGTAGAATATATCTACACTTTATGGGGACATTGTCAAATGCATTTCATTAAAAAAAATAAAAAAAAACTACTGAAAAGAAAGCGTTTTTTAGGAAGTTGGTTGCGGGGGTAGGATTTGAACCTACGACCTTCAGGTTATGAGCCTGACGAGCTACCAAGCTGCTCTACCCCGCGATCAGAAAACGAAAGATATGTCAAAATATCAACAATTACAATGATTATTCTTGGTAGCGGAGGAGGGATTTGAACCCCCGACACATGGATTATGATTCCACCGCTCTAACCAACTGAGCTACTCCGCCATAAAGAAATATTGTTTTATATTATATTAGCCTAATCTTAAATGATTTTGTTTATTTCTCTTAATATGAATTTTTTTGCATTACTAACACCAAGTTTATTCACTTGAGAGTTTATAACAATCTCTACACCCTTCGGTTTTCCATCAAAAATTGGATAGCTACCTATAGAAATATTTTTATATTTTCTCTCAGCTTGAACAAGTAGATGGGCTATTTTACTCTCAAAAAGTTTTGTAGATATTGTGGTTGAATAAAACTTATTTTTAATTTTTATCATTTTTTTAAATTCTTTCATCATCGCTTGTACTATTGAGGGTATGCCAGCAAAAACATAAATATTTTCAATTTTAAAACCTGGTGCTCCACTAACTTTATTTAAAATTAACTTAGAGCCTTCCGGCATATACGCCATTTTCATTCTAGCATCAGTTAATTCAGATTTAATTTTCCTGTAATATTTTTTTAATTCTTTATATGCACCATTATGTAATTTGTATTTTTTTTTAACTGCCAAACGAATAGACTCAGATGTAATGGCATCGTGAGTAGGACCTATACCACCAGTAGTGATAACAAAATCATATTCATTTTTTAATTTTCTTATTTGAGAAATAATTATTTTTTTTTGGTCAGGAATTACAACCACTAACTGCAGAGATATACCACAAATGAACAACTCTTTAGCTATATGATTTATATTTTTATCTTGTGTCCTACCTGATAATATCTCATTGCCAATGATCACAAGACAAGCTGAATTAATTTTTTTAGTAGTTACCATAAATGAAGTATAAAGAGGAAATCTTAGAGGGTTTTTTTATAAAACGCTATAAGCGATTTTTTGTCGATTTAAAGATTGATAATGTAGTTGTCACAGCTTACTGCCCAAATACAGGGTCACTTTTAGGTTTATTGAAAGAGGGTTCTAAAGTATTAGTTGCAAAAGTTGAAAACCCAAATGCAAAATTAAAATATAGATTGGAGGCAATTAAAGACCTCAAAACTTTTGTAGGTGTAAACACATCTCTACCAAATGACATAATTTTCAACGCTATAAGGGGAAAAAAAATATTGCAGGAAATTAAAGGTGATTTCAAAAAAGAGGTGAAATATGGAAAAAATTCTAGAATTGATATCTTTGCTAGCCACCCTAATGGAGATACTTACATTGAAGTCAAATCAGTTACTTTATCAAGGAAAAAGAATTTAGCAGAATTTCCAGATGCAGTTACTTCAAGGGGATCTAAACACCTAATTGAGTTAAGTAATATGTCCAAAAAAGGAAGTAAATGTTTTTTAATATATCTAATTCAACGAAATGATGCAGATAGATTTTCTATAGCTAAAGATTTGGATAATGAGTATTATGAAAACTCTCTAATAGCAAAAAAAAGTGGCGTACAATTTAGAGCTTTTAAATGTAACGTATCATATAAAGGTATAAATATTACTGGTGAGATAAATATTGATGAAAATTAAATCATACAAAAGTGATGAAGTAGAACCTTGTAGAGAGGCAAGTAAAATTACTGCAACTATTTTAGACGAACTAAATAATATTATAAAAGAAGATGTCTCAACATCTGAGATTGATGATTATTGTTTAACAAGAATTCAAGAGCTAGGAGGCACACCTGCACCGTTGTTTTACAGAGGTTTTCCAAAGTCTACATGTACCTCATTAAATCATGTTATTTGTCATGGGATTCCAAACCATAATCGAAACCTTCAAAATGGAGATATTTTAAATGTAGATGTAACGACAATAATTGATGGTTGGCATGGGGACTCATCAAGGATGTTTAAAGTAGGAGACATTTCAATTAAAGCAAGTAATCTATGCAAGGTTACCCACGATTGTTTGATAGAGAGTATTGGCGAGATAAAAGTTGGTGAGCCTATCAGTAGAATAGGAAAAAAAATTGAGGATATAGCAACCTCAAATAACTTTAGTGTTGTTAAAGATTTTTGTGGACATGGAGTTGGATTAAAGTTTCACGAGAATCCTAGTATTTTACACTATTACGATAGTGAGTATGATAAGGTAAAATTTGTAGACGGAATGATTTTTACAATTGAACCCATGATCAATGTTGGTAAATATCAATCTAAAATACTTAACGATGGTTGGACTGCAGTGACCAAAGATAAAACACTTAGCGCTCAGTACGAACATACGATATACATTAATGGTGATATTATTGAGATTCTAACAGAGTCCCCAAGTAAGGCTTTTTATAATTGATACCAAGATACTCTAGAAAAATTCTTAAAGAAATCTGGGAAGATAATAATAAATTTCAAATATGGCTTGACCTTGAAATTCTCGCTTGCGAGGCAATGGAAAAATTGGGCCAGATACCTAGAGGGACCTCAAACAAAATCAAAAAAAAAGCAAAGTTTAAGGTAGGTAAAAGAAATAGAAAAAATTGAAGAAAAAACAAAGCACGATGTAATTGCTTTTTTAACTAATGTAGCAAAGTATGTAGGACCCGAGTCTAGGTATATTCATAAGGGACTAACTTCTAGTGATATTTTAGATACTTCTTTCTCCATACAACTTAACCAATCAAGCAATATAATTCTTGAAGGTTTAAAAACTTTGAGTAAATCTCTTTTAAATATTGCAAAAAAACATAAGTACACATTATGTATCGGTAGAAGTCATGGTATTCACGCCGAAACGACTACTTTTGGATTAAAAATATTAGGATATCTAGCCGAAAACAAAAGAAACATAGATCGTCTTAAAAATTCGATAAAACAAATACAAACAATTCAAATGTCTGGTCCTGTAGGGACATATTCAAATATTGACACAAGGGTAGAGCAAATGATTGCTAAAAAATTAAAATTTTCAATCGAACCTGTCTCCACGCAGATAATTCCAAGAGACAGGCATGCGGACCTTTTTTGCTCTTTTGCTATTATTGCAAGTTCCATAGAACGTCTATCAACTGAGATTAGACACCTACAAAGAACAGAAGTTTTAGAAGTTGAAGAAGGTTTTGGAAAAGGCCAAAAGGGTAGTTCGGCAATGCCTCATAAAAAAAATCCAATTTTATCAGAAAATTTAACAGGACTAGCAAGAGTGATTAGATCATTAACCATTCCTGCTTTGGAGAATATAACTTCATGGCATGAAAGAGATATAAGTCACTCCAGTGTTGAGAGAATAAACGCTCCCAATGCCACCATAACGCTCGACTTTGCAGTTCAAAGAATGATCAACGTTTTAAATAATTTAAACATAAATAAAAAAAATATGATGAAAAATTTAAATCTTTTAAAAGGCCTACCCTATTCACAAAATGTCCTGATTTTTCTTATTGAAAATAAAGTTTTAAGAGAAGATGCCTATAAGATTGTTCAAGATTGTGCTTTGAAAACTTGGAAAGGCAATATGTCTTTTAAAGATAATCTTTTGAGTCATCCTCGTTTAGCCAAATTAAAAATATCAAGTAAAGTTAATAATATCTTCAATAATAAAAATCTTTTTAAAAATGTTGATAAAATATTTAAAAGGATTAATTAATGGCAGTAAAATTGAAAAAATTATATGAGGGAAAAGCAAAAATTATTTATGCCAAAACTAGTAAGGAAGTCATAGCTACTTATAAAAATGATGCTACAGCTTTTAATAATTTAAAAAAGGGCTCTATAAAGAATAAGGGTGCAATTAATAATGCTATATCGAGTTATTTATTTCAAATATTGAATCATTGTGATATTCCAACACACTTTATAAAGAAAATTGATAAAAAATCTCAGCTTTTAAAAAAAGTAGATATTATTCCAATTGAAGTTTTAGTTAGAAATTTCTTTGCTGGCTCTTTATCTAAAAAGTTTGGTGTAAAAGAAGGAACACAATTATCTGATACACTAATTGAGTATTGTTTAAAATCAGATGAACTTGGCGATCCTCATATAAGTTCTGAACATATTCTTAATTTAGGTTTATGTGATTTTGATGAATTAGAGTTAATAGATGAATATTCTTTAAGAATAAATGACATATTAAGGTCTACGTTCTATTCTATAGGAATAAATCTAGTTGACTTTAAATTAGAATTTGGAATTTGTAAAAAAACTGATGAGCTTGTTTTAGCAGATGAAATATCACCAGATACATGTCGTTTGTGGGATTTAAAAACAAATAAAAAACTTGATAAAGATCGATTTCGTAGAGATTTAGGAAATATCGAAGAAGCATATGAAGAGGTGCTTAATAGGTTAAACTTGACAATTTAATGCGAATAAAAATTTTAGTAAGACTTAAGAGCCAAATTTTAGAACCACAGGGAAAAGTAATTGAACAGTCACTTAATAGTTTAGGATTTACAGAATTTTCAAATATCCGACAGGGAAAACTCATTGAATTAGATTTACCCGATAATATAAGTAAAGAGGAAAAAGCACAAAAAATCGACTCTGCTTGCAAAAAACTTTTAGTCAACGATATTATTGAAGAGTACGAAGTGCTTGGATGAGTTTTAAATCTGCTGTTATTACATTTCCTGGATCTAATTGTGACAGAGACGCATTATGCTACTTAAAAGATTTAACTAAAGGTGAGGTTCATAATATTTGGCATGAGGAGACATCATTGCCAAAAGTTGATTTAGTAATTTTACCTGGGGGTTTTAGCTTTGGTGATTATTTAAGATCAGGAGCAATGGCATCAAAAAGTAAAATTATTGATGAGGTTGTAAAACATGCAAATGATAATAGATATTTATTAGGTATTTGTAATGGCTTTCAAATTTTAACTGAAATTGGACTTCTTGAAGGAGCATTAATTCGAAATAAAAAACTTAAATTTTTAGGAAAAAATTGTTTTATTAAAAAAAAATTTAAAAATAATTTTAATTTATCAATCAAAGATAACCAGATTCTTCAAATACCTGTAGCTCATAACGAGGGAAATTTTTATTGTGATACTGAAACTTTAAATTTATTAAAAAATAATGAACAAATTGCATTTGAATATTGCAAAGGTGAATTCTCAAACACTGAAGAAAATATAAATGGTTCAATAGAGGCTATTGCAGGTATTACAAACAAAAAAAAGAATGTTCTTGGAATGATGCCTCATCCCGAGAGAGCATATTCTGATTTTCATCAATCACAAGATGGAAGATTTATTATAGAGTCTTTAATTTCATGAATGAAGAGTTAATACTTCAACACGGTTTAACTTTAGATGAATTTCAGGTCATTAGGAAATATCTAAACAGAGACTTAAGTATTGAGGAATTGGGTATTTTTTCTGCTATGTGGAATGAACACTGTTGTTATAAAACTTCAAAAAAATGGCTTAAGAAACTCCCTACAGATAATGAAATTGTAATTCAGGGACCAGGAGAAAACGCTGGTGTAATTGATTTGCAAGATAACGATGGTATTGCGTTTAAAATAGAAAGCCACAATCATCCAAGTTACATAGAACCTTTCAACGGTTCAGCAACTGGTGTTGGAGGTATACTACGAGATATATTTACAATGGGAGCAAGACCAATTGCTACTCTTGACTCAATTAGATTTGGTTTAATAGAAACTGAAAAGACAAAATACTTGTTAAATGGTGTGGTTCATGGAATTGGACACTATGGTAACTGTATTGGAATTCCTAATATTGGTGGTGAGTGTGAGTTTGAGTCAACATATGATTTTAATAATTTGGTTAATGCTATGGCTGTGGGACATGTTCAAAAAGATAAAATTTTTTACTCTAAACCAAAATCTATTGGTGGCCTTATTGTTTACATTGGATCTAAAACTGGAAAAGATGGAATTCATGGAGCAAGTATGGCCTCTGATGTTTTTTCAGAGGAAGATGAGGATGAAAAAAGACCCTCTGTACAAGTTGGTGATCCCTTCATGGAAAAACTTTTAATGGAAGGTTGCTTAGAATTAATGTCTTCAGGTTTAATAGAGTCTATGCAAGATATGGGAGCTGCGGGTATTACCTCCTCCAGTGTAGAAATGGCTTCAAAAGGAAATGTAGGTGTTTATATCAATCTTGATAAAGTTCCATTGAGGCAACCACTGAGCGCCTATGAGATACTTTTATCTGAAAGCCAAGAAAGAATGCTAGCTGTTATCGATAAAAAAAATAATCATAAAGTCAGAAAAATTCTTCAAAAATGGCAAATTGATTATGAAGTCATTGGAGAAATTACAGATACAAAAAGAGTTGTGTTTGAGTCAAATAATAAAAAAGTTGTCGATCTTCCTGTAGAAATAATTGTTGATGATGCTCCTGAATACGATAGAGAGTTTTACATCCCAAGAAAAAGAAAAAACAAAGATTTTGATTTTTCCAAAATTAAATTGGAAGATATGATAATTAACCTTCTTACAAATCTTAATTATTTAGATAAAAGTTGGGTTTTCGATCAATATGACTCTACTGTGATGGGAGATACTATCAGAGAACCAGGTCAATCATCAGGTATAGTAAAGATTCACGGAACACAAAAAGTTATTGGTGCATCTACCGACTGCAATCCATTATACATAAGAATCAATCCTTATGAAGGAATGAAATATACGGTTGCTGAGTCATATAGAAATCTAATTGCATGCAATATTAATCCTTTAGCGATTACAAATAACCTTAACTTTGCAAGTCCTTTAGATCCAAACATTATGGGAGAGTTGGTTTTATCTATTCATGGATTAAAAACTGCAGCTGTCAAATTCAATACACCTATTGTTTCAGGTAATGTATCTTTATATAACCAGACAAATGAAATACCAATTAAGCCTACACCTGTAATAGGAATGGTAGGTTCCAATATGGATTTAAATAAAATAAACACAAATAAGTTTTGTGAAATTGGTAATAAGATCCTTATTTTAGGAAAACAATTAACAAAAAATTGTAGTCCTTACTTATTACAAGATCAAAAAATTGCTTTTAACATATGTGAATTTAATGACTTAGAGGTATTAGATCTAGATTTTGAGAAAAAAATTGCAAATTGTGTTTTGGAATTATCAGATTTGAAATGCATTATGTCTTGCAATGATATTTCCAGAGGGGGTATCTTTTCGGCATTATTAAAAATGCAATATAAGGATATGGGTTTTAGGGTCAAGGTCCCTGATCCTATTGATTTATTCTGCGAATATAGTGCTGGATATGTGATTGAAATCAGAAGTAAAGATTTTGAAGAAGTAACTTCATTTCTGACAAAAAAAGGTGCTGAATACCTCGAAATTGGGGAGATAATTAAAGAAGGTATTGAGATAAACTCTAAAAAATTTGACTATTTTGATATTATGAATAAATATCGTAATGATTTTGAGAAGATAATTAGTTAGATGCCTATTGAACAAAAAAAATTAGAAGGACTCCTTGAGAACAAATTTCCAAATTCTAAAATTGTAATTGAGGATCTTGCCGGTGATAACGATCATTATTCAGTTGAAATTGAAAGTGATATGTTTAACGGATTGTCACGTATACAACAACACCAGTTAGTTTACAAATTACTAGATGGATTAATGGATAAAGAGCTTCATGCTATGCAATTAAAAACGAAAGGAACAAAATAATGGAATTAGAGAGTAGTACAAAAGAACAAATTGAAAAAATGATTGGAGATAATGAAGTTTTCCTATTTATGAAAGGTAACCGTGACTTTCCTATGTGTGGTTTCTCATCAGTCGCAAGCGCAATTTTAAAAAAAACTGGGGTTGAGTTTGGCCATTGTAATGTACTTGAAGATAACAACATTAGAGAAGGTCATAAAAAAAGAATTTGTAGGTGGTTGTGATATTATGAAAGAAATGGCTGAGTCTGGTGAACTTCTAGAATTACTAAATACAAAAGGCATCAAAACTGAAGTAAATTAAAAAAGGGGCATTTATTTTGCCCCTCTCATTAGTTATTTGAAATATAATTATTTAATTCTTTATAATAAGAATTATTTTCTCCAACTAGTTTTTTAAGTAAAGCTAAATTATTTAGGGCATTTTCTTTTTGACCAAGATCTACATACATCTCACCTTGGTATTCGATAGCACCTAAGTGTTCTGGGTCTAATTCAAGAGCTTTTTTGTAATATTTTGCTGCATTATCAAAGTCTTCACTTTTTCTGTAAGCAAAACCTAACTCATTGTAAACATCAGCTTTAGTAAAATCTGTTGAACTAGCAGTTGTAAGAGTCTTTAGCTTTCTTATTGCCTTATCATAATCTTTGCTTCTTATAAGCTTAATTGCTGACTTATAATCTTTTCCATAATTAGTTTTAGCACTATCATCGGAGCTAGATCCAGCAGCGAAAAGGCTTGTAATAAAAAGAGAAAATATGACTGTTAGTATTTTTATTTTCATAAATATCTTTTCGAAATTTATGCGCTGTTAGATTAATTGAATAGATTATTAACTATTGATTATCTAGAGTAGAATTCAACGACTAAATTAGGTTCCATTTGAACAGGGTAAGGAACATCTGTCAATTGAGGTCCTCTAACAAATTTACCAAGACATTTTGATATTTCTAGTTGTAAATACTCAGGAACATCTCTTTCATTAGAGCTTAATGTTTGAATTATCATTGGAATATTCTGGCTAGTTTGTTGAAGGGATATTTCATCACCATCACTAACCTGATAAGATTTTTTATTTACTACTTTACCGTTTACCAAAACATGCCCGTGATTTACTAGTTGTCTTGCAGAAAATACAGTTGGAGCAAACTTTAGTCTAAACACAACAGCATCTAATCTTCGTTCTAAAAGTTCAATTAAAATTTGACTAGTATCGCCTTTTTTTCTAGAAGCTGCTTGATAAATTTTTAAAAATTGTTTCTCAGTAATATCGCCGTAATATTTTTTGAGCTTTTGTTTAGCTGCTAATTGAACTCCAAAATCAGAAGGTTTTCTTCTTCTTGCTTGACCATGTTGGCCAGGACCATAGGGTCTTCTATTAAAAGGACTTTTAGGTCTACCCCATAAATTTAGGCCTAGTCTTCTATCAATTTTATGTTTTGACGATAGTCTTTTTGTCATGAATTGGTGATTTATATAGATTTAGCCTTTTAAGTCAATTTATTTTGTAATAAATTTTAAAATTCCATAGGCTGTTTTTATTTGTTTTTGGTCTATTTTTGATGTTTTTAAAAAATTTCTTAAAGATATTTCTAAATTATCTCTTTTGGATGAGATTGATGTAAATTTTCTTTTTTCTAGTATTTTCATCAGAAATGATAAAAATTTTTCAATATCTTTTGAGCTTGCAGGAGAATTTTCAAAAGTTGGATTAATATTAGATAGAGATATTTGACTCAATTCATAAGCAATTAAAGCTACAGTATGAGATAAATTGAGCGAACTGTTGTTGTATGTAGGGAGAGACAATAGAAAATTAGCATGCGATATCTCCTTATTGGACAATCCATTATTTTCTTGACCAAACAAAATTGATATTTTTTTCGATTTTAGTTTAGATATTTCATTTACTTTTATTGGAGGTATGTGAAAGTCTCTTTTCCTAACTGTCGTTGCAATTAAGATATCACTACCTTTCATAGCTTCTGGTATTGATTGATATACTTTAACTTTTTTAACTAAGGATGAAAAATGCTTTGCAGATTTTATTCCCTTATCATTAGGCCAAATTTTTCTTGGACTTACTAAGGATAAGTTCTCAAAACCAAAACATCCTATTGATCTTAGAGACATACCAACATTTTCAGATAACTGGGGTTTGTTTAATATAAATTGAATTGTTTTTTTCAAGAGGACTTAATTAATTTATAAATTAAGCTCTCTCTAAGGGCGTTATAAGACGCATCAATTATATTAGTAGAGACACCTACTGTTGTCCAAATGGATCCTTTTTGATCCTTCGTCTCGATAAGAACACGAACTATTGCATCTGTTCCTTTTTCTGAGGATAAAATTCTTACCTTAAAATCAGTTAATTCTAAATCCTCTAAAGCAGGGTAAAAGCCCATTAATGATTTTCTTAAAGCTTTGTCCAAAGCATTTACTGGACCATTTCCTACTTCTACATTCATGTATTCTTTTTTTTCAACTTCTATCCTTACAGTTGCTTCAGACTCAGTTACTAATTCTCCTTTAGCATTCCATCTTCTATCATCAATAACTTTAAATCTTTTTAATTCAAAGTACTCTGGGATACCGAAAAGAGTTTGTCTAGCTAGTATCTCAAAACTCGCAATTGCCTGATCGTAAGCGTAACCCTTGAATTCTCTCTCTTTTACTTTTTGGAGTAAAAAATCTAATTTATCTGAATGATCATCTGGGTTAATACCAACAGTATTTAAAAGAGATATGATATTAGATCGGCCAGATTGATCAGAAATTACAACTTTTCTAGTATTACCTACTATTTCTGGGTCTATATGCTCATATGTTTTAGGGTCTTTGTTAATTGCTGAAACATGCAAACCTCCTTTATGTGAAAAGGCATTTTCACCAACATAGGCTTGTTGAGTATTTGGCATACGATTTAAAATTTCATCTAAAAGCAATGAGGTTTTCTTTAAGGCTGATAATTTTTCTTTAGGAATACTAGTTTCAAATTTTGTTTTCAAAATTATTGAGGGAATAAGAGATACTAAATTAGCATTTCCACACCTTTCTCCTAATCCATTAATTGTGCCTTGAATTTGTCTCACTCCTGCTCGCACAGCAGCCAGTGAGTTGGCAACTGCATTTTCTGTATCATTATGCGCATGGATGCCCAGTTTTTCACCTGGTATATATTTTGTTACCTCTTGAACAATTGTCTCTACTTCATTTGGCAGAGTTCCACCATTAGTATCACACAATACTATCCACCTAGCTCCATTATTTAAAGCCTCAGTTAAACAATCTAATGCAAATTTAGGATCTGATTTATATCCATCAAAAAAATGCTCAGCATCATACATTGCCTCTAAACCTTTTTCATTGATATGAGCGATACTTTCACCAATCATTTTTAGGTTATCAGATTTTGAAATGCCTAAAGCCTTTTCGACCTGATATGAAGATGATTTCCCAACAATGCAAATATGTTTTACATTTGTATTAATTAAAGTATTTAGACCTGGATCGTTTGAAACACTTGTATTAGGTCTTCTGGTCATTCCAAAAGCAACCAAACTAGAATTATTAAAATTTGTTGTAGAATTAAAAAAACTATCATCAGTTGGATTTGACCCTGGCCAACCACCCTCAATATAATCTAAACCTAATTCATCGAGAGCATTAGAGAATTTGATTTTATCATCTACACTAAAATCAACACCGGTAGTTTGTTGACCATCTCTTAATGTAGTGTCAAAAAAATAAATTTTATTTTCTAGTTTTTCTTCCATGTTGTGCCATTTATGGTGTCTTCTAAAACAATCCCTTGTTTAAATAACTCATCTCTAATTTTATCTGCTAGTTCAAAGTCTTTATTTTTTTTAGCCTCTTGTCGGCGAGATATCATATTTTCAATAAATTCTTTATCAAGGTTTAAATCTGTTTTATTAAAACTAGGATTTAATCCTAGTAAGCTTAAACCATTATTAAAATGAGCTAATAAATCATCATTATTCTTGTCTTTTTTAATGTTAGCTATTATTTGCTGTAATCTCATCAGTGCTTTTGGGGTATTTAGGTCATCTAAAAGTGCATTAACAAATTCTGAGTCTAATTCTTTGCTATTAACCTCTTTAATATGCTCTCTCCACTTGTTAATGATGTTTTCACTATAACTTATAAGATCGTTTGAAAAATCAAGTGGTTGACGATAATGAGTAGTCAGTAGTGAATATTTGAGAACAGCAGGATCGTGTTTAGATAATAAATCATTAACAATTGAGGTATTTCCTAAAGATTTTGACATTTTTTCACCCTTAAAATTTATAAATCCATTATGGAGCCAAAAGTTCGACATTTTTTTATCATGACAACATGTTGACTGAGCAATTTCATTCTCGTGATGTGGAAAAATAAGATCAATACCGCCCGCATGGATATCAATGGTTTCTCCAAGTAATTCTGAAATCATAGCTGAACACTCTATGTGCCATCCAGGTCTACCATTACCCCATGGGCTATCCCAATGAGGTTCATTTGTTTTTGATGGTTTCCAAAGGACAAAATCTTCAGGATTTTTTTTGTAATCGGCAACTTCTACTCTTGCACCAGATATTATGTCTTTTAATGAGAACTTAGAGAGAGAACCATAACCCTTAAATTTCTTTGCTTCAAATAAAACATGTCCTTCAGATACATAGGCATATTTTTTTTCAATAAGAGATGTAATCATCTCAATCATTTTTGAAATATAATCTGTGGCTTTTGGTTCATGTGTTGGAGATAATATTGATAAAGAACTTAGATTTTGTTGATATATTTTTTGAGTAGAATGTACCAACTCATCTGTTGATATTTTAAGTTCATTAGCTTTATCTATAATTTTATCATCAATGTCTGTTATATTTCTTACGTAACGTACACTATCCTCTCCAAAAATTAGTCTTAGGACTCTAAATAAGATATCAAAAACTATAATTGGTCTGAAGTTTCCTATATGTGGATTACTGTAAAGGGTGGGTCCACAAGCATACATCTTAACTGCAGATGAGTTAATAGGTATAAGTTTTTCTTTTTTTTTGGTTAAAGTGTTAAAAAGATTAATATTCATTTAAAATTTTTTTTAAACCTTCGTGGCCAAAATAATTATATAGGTCTTTAACAGATGGGCCATTTTGATTACCTGTAAGTATATAACGTGTATTAGTAAATATTTCTTTTTTTGATAGTGATTTATCAATGCTCATTAAATAATTGACATATTCATCAAAACTAAAATTTGAAATACCATTCAAATTTTTAATCAAAAGTTTGATAAAGTCACCTGAGGGTTGAATTTTAATTTCTCTTCTATTAATAATATTCCATAAATTTCTTATATCTTCATATTTTTCAACATTTTCTTTAATAAGTTCCCACTCAGTTTCAGTTAAAGCTAACTCTTCTAGCTCAGGGAATTCATTATTTAAACCTTTTAAATTCATTGACCTTAATGAATTTTTTTGAAAAAAGTCAATTTTATGAATATCAATTTTTGGTAAGTTTTTAGAAATATCCTCTAAATTGAAATCTCTAAAATTATTCTCTAAAATGGTTTCAAAATCATAATCTGAGTTTAAACCAAGTGAATACAAATAAGATAGAATACTGTTAACTGTATATCCACTGTTTCTGAATTGCTTAAGTGAAATTGAGTCCAAATTTCTCTTACTTAGTTTTGTTCCATCCTCATTAAGCATTAATGGATTGTGACCTAATGAAGGTAAATCAGAATTTAAACATTTAAATAATTCTAAATGAATTGCTGAATTAGTTAAGTGGTCTTCGCCTCTAATAATGTGAGATATTTTCATATCTATATCATCGACGACACTTGGAAAATGGTAGAGGTAGCTACCATCAGCCCTCCTTAAAACAGGATCTGATTGAGAAGCTAGATCTACTTCGGTCTCTCCTTTTACTAAATCATTCCATTTAATTTTAGTCTGTGAAAGCTTAAATCTCCAATAAGGCTGATTACCATTAATTATTTTTTTTTCAATTTCTTCTTTAGATAAATTTAATGAGGATCTATCGTAGATTGGAGGTTTTCCTGCTTTTAACTGCAACTTTTTTTTTATATCTAAATCCTCACTTGACTCAAAACATGGGTAAACAAATTTTAAAGAAATTAATTGATCGAAAAGTTCATTATATCTCTCAATTCTTTTGCTTTGATAAAAAGTTTCATCATATTTTATTTTTAACCAATCAAGATCAGATGCTATGGACTTTACATATTCATCTTTGCTTCTCTCTTGGTCAGTGTCGTCATATCTAAGAATAAATTTACCATTATTTTTTTTCGAATATGCCCAATTTAAAAAGCAAGATCTCATATTTCCTAAGTGCAGGTGACCAGTTGGGCTCGGGGCAAAACGTGTAATTATCATTTAACTTTTTTTAAGAGGTACTCTCTTGAAACTTTTACTCTAGAGGAATTACCATATTTTATAATATCAGCAGTTGCATATGTTTCTGACCACTTTTCTGGTAGATAACTTCCAGTTCCTATGACATCTATTGGAGCTTTGGCTAAAGACATTGCCTTGCATTTCTCATTTGTAAATCCGCTAGATGCAATAATTTTTACTTTTTTAAAACCAAAATTATCAAGTTGTGCTCTCAAATACCACAAAGATGCAGCAGAGACTCCAGGCCCAACTAAGTGTTTTAACTCTTTGTCAGATCTGTATTCTTTGATTGAACCGGGTGCGTGTTTTTCTAAGACCTCATATGATTTTGAGGTATCAAGATTCTCAATAAATCTTCCATTTGGGGTATCAAGTCTTATCATTACTTTTCCAGCTTTAGACAACTTATCGAAGTGGCTACAAACTTGAATAGAGTCAGTAATTTCCTTACCGAAATAATCAGGCAATACAACTAAATCATCTTTTGGAAATGTTTCATGAAACATTTTTACTGCCTCAAGAGTAGATCCTGCATATCCTATTAATGCATGTGGCATCGTTCCTAATGCTTTATTAGATTGAAAATAATGTGATGTTGCATCTATCGATGTTCCAATAAAGCCTTTAGCTTTTTTTCTTTTTGCTGATTTTGATCCTACTGATGCCGCATATGACATTAATTCAGACATCTCTGTACCTGCACAATGTCTTGCATCCATAGCTATAAAGGACGTTTTAGGCAAGTCTAAACACATTTGATATGCATTAGCTGCTGCTATACAAGCTGGACCAATTTTTTGTAAGAGTAAAGTTTCCAAATCGACTATATGTTTAAAAGATCCCCTAATATAAAGAATTGGTTCTCCAGCACCGAAATGGTCACCCTCTTTGAATGGACTAGAAGTTGATACTTTAATTCCTCTGTCTTTTGAAATTTGTTTAATCCAATTTATTGCTAGTTTTAATGCTATAACACCTGGTCTACGAATAAAAACAGCATAAGTAACTTTAATATCTCCATACTTATGGATAATTTTTTTTGTTTTTAAAAAATAATTATCAGTAAAATTATTAATTAAATTTGAATTTGTTTTTTTATTCATTATGAATAAGAAAACTAATTCATTTCGCCATTGGACAATAAATCAGCCAGTAGAAAAGATAGCTCTAATGATTGATTAACATTTAGTCTTGGGTCACAAAACGTATGGTATCTATCACCTAAATTTTCATCTTTAATATCATCAGGCCCACCGACACATTCAGTTACATCTAAACCTGTTAATTCAAGGTGAACGCCTCCTGCGACTGAACCCTCTGATTTATGAATTTCAAAAAAAGACTGAATTTCTTTAAAAATATTCTCAGTAGCTCTAGTTTTATAGCCAGATTTACTTGTAGATGTATTTCCATGCATAGGATCACATATCCATGTAAGATTAAGACCGAGTTTATTAATTTCTTTCAATAAATCAGGGTATTTTGAATTAATTTTATCTGCTCCCATTCTAACAATAAGTGTAAGTCTTCCACCTTCATTCTCAGGATTAAGTATCTCAATATTTTTTTTTAAATCATCAATGGTTGTAGATGGTCCTACTTTAAGACCTAAAGGGTTTTTTATACCACTTAAATAGTGTATGTGAGCACCATTAGGATCTCTAGTTCTATCACCAACCCACAAAAAATGAGAATTTACATTGTACCACTCACCTGTAGTGCTATCTATTCTTGTAAAAGCTTGTTCATAAGGTAAAAGAAGTGCTTCATGGCTTGTGTAAAAATCTGTCTCTCTTAGTTCTCTTGTATTTTTTTCATTTACACCACAGGCATTCATAAATTTTATACTTTCTGCAATTTTTTCAGATAATTCTTTAAATTTTTTTGTTGTATCAAAGTTATCTGCAAAATCTAAATTCCATTTATTTAATTGTGTTAAACTAGCAAAACCTCCTTGAGCAAAAGCTCTTAATAAATTTAAAGTTGAAGCTGAATGGTTATAAGCTCTGATCATTCTTTTAGGGTCTGGTTCTCTAGAGGACTCGTTAAACTCAAATGAATTGATGATATCTCCTCTATAACTAGGTAGCTTTTGACCGTTTTTTTCTTCAAAGTCTGAGCTTCTTGGTTTAGCAAATTGTCCACCCATTCTCCCTAGTTTAACGACCGGTTTATTAGTGGCAAAAGTCAAAACAACAGACATTTGCAATAGTAATTTAAAATTATCTCGAATTGTATTGGGGTTTAATTCCTGAAAGCTCTCAGCACAGTCACCGCCTTGTAAATAAAAGGACTCTCCTTTTTGAACTTGATAAATTTGTGATTTTAGAGACCTAGTCTCACCAGCAAATATTAAAGGAGGCATAGAGGATAATTCCTCTATTACAGAGTCTAAATTACCTTGATCAGCATAAGCAGGCATTTGCTTTGCTTCAAAGTTTTTCCAACTATCTTTAGTCCATTTCATGAGGCAAGGATTATATTGTTAAATGTATTAAATAAAAGAAATTATTGGGTTTTAGATTTAAAAGGCCAAATTTTGGGTAGCTTTAATTTAGGTAATGATGGCTCATAACCTGTAGCATAAAAATTATCTATGCTGGATTGTTTATTATCTGAATACTTTGAATCAATATCTTCATGATTGATAATTCCGATATTATCAACGATATCTACTGTGGTGATTAGGCCATGATTGTCTGTAATGTAATAGCATTTATCTAAATTTAAATAATCATATGAGCTTTTACCGATTTGATAAGAATTTTTATCAGAACCATCAGATAGAAAAATAAAATTTTTTATGTTTTTTATTTTATATTTGTTTGAAAGTATGTATGTATCGTCATCCTTGAGTATCTCATGAATATACTTTTTATTACTTAATTTTAAATTAGGGAAAAAAGTTCCTTTTGATAAGTAACTAGGATATTGATTATCATCAATAATATTAGAGAAGAAATTATTTTGTTTGTTAAAATTATTATTAATTTCTAATACTTGATTAGAAAATATGTAAGATTTATTAAACCTGAGTAAAAATTTAAATATGAATAAAGATATAAACTTAGGGAAAAAATTATAAAAATTAAAAAAAAGAATATTAATATAGTAATTGTTATTATTGCTGGAATTATACGTATTCTTATTGTCAAAAGTATTTAAGCTTAAAAGATTAACTATTTCAAAACATATTCCCAAATAAGATTTATTTTTGATTGTAATCTCTTTGGTATTATTATTTTTAGAGTAATAAATAGATAAACTAGTTGGGACTTTGATTTTAATAAGATCACTCTCTTGAATTTTTTTATTAGCAATTTTCTTAATATATTTTTTTAAAAGGGATATATTCTCAGAAAAAAAGTGTATTGTGCTGCTATTTGGAAAAACAATATTAATTTTTTTAAATTTTAAATTAGTAAAAATTGATGAGCAGTATTTGTGTTGAATCTCATTAATTTCAAATCTATAAAAAATTTTATAATCTGTTGTTTCGATTTTAATATCTGGATTATTATCTTTAACAGTGTAGCCATTATCATTAATTAAATAAGATATTTGTTCTCCTGTAATAGGTTCTCTTGTAAATAACTTAGATTTATTGATTATTCCATATGTGTCTA
>LUMI01000471.1_pt1 | contig 22971 bp, 23 predicted proteins | sample 729681 | NCBI WGS metagenome assembly LUMI01 (sample SAMN03860267, study PRJNA289734) | marine metagenome | biome: seawater column; feature: ocean; material: water; isolation source: Red Sea water column Station 34 - depth 10m | place: Saudi Arabia: Red Sea | collected 2011-10-15 | depth 10 m
ATAATACAGATGATTATGCAGCTGAAAATTTTGTTAAAATTAATAATACATTTGAAAAATTAAAAGGTTCTTTATATTCAATAAAATCAATTGATGAAATCAAAGACGAAATTGATAAAATAGCTTTACAAAAAGAATTTGTATTTATAGATGCTAAATTTGAGGAAAATATAATTGATCAAAACAAAATTAATGTTCAATTTTTTTTAAATCAACTCGAAAAATCTTATGTTGATAAAATTAATATATTTGGCAATTTCATAACTGAAGAAAAAGTAATAAGAAATGCATTAATAGTTGATGAAGGTGACGCTTTTAACAAAATATTATTTGATAAATCTATTAATAATGTAAAATCAAAGGGTTTATTTAAAAGTGTAAAAAGTAAAATCCTAAAGTCTAAAAATAATAATAACAAAGTTATTAACATAACAGTTGAAGAAATGCCAACAGGTGAAATTTTTGCTGGTGTTGGAACTGGTACAACTGGCTCTTCTTTTTCTGCTGGCTTAAAGGAAAAAAATTATTTAGGTAAAGGCATAACACTAGACACAAATTTTGCTTTATCTGAAAATGAGGTCAGAGGAAAATTCAGTGTATTAAATCCAAATTTTAGCAATTCTGATAGATCTTTAAACACAACAATTGAAAGCACAGTGTCAGATTTTATGTCGTCTAGTGGTTATAAAACAACTAGAACAGGCTTGAGTTTTGGTACAGGTTTTGAACAATTTCAAGATGTGTACATAAACTTTGATGTTTCAAATTATTATGAAAAATTAGTAACATCAGACGCTGCTTCTGATATTAAAAAAAAACAGGAAGGAGATTATTTTGAAAATTTATTCTTATATTCAGTCACATTAAATAAACTTAATCAGAACTTTCAGCCAACAGATGGTTTCTTTACTAAATTTAGTCAGTCTTTACCAATTTATTCTGATGATAACTCTTTAGAAAATACTTTAACCGCTTCTAAGTATCATTCGATTACAGAAAATTTTCTTTTAGCAGGAAAATTATTTCTGAAAGCAGTAAATTCTGTTGATGGAGATGTGCGTGTTTCAAAAAGAGTTTATATCCCTTCAGGCAGATTAAGGGGATTTGAATCAGGAAAAGTTGGACCAAAAGATGGTTCTCAGTATATTGGTGGAAATTATGGTGCAGCTGTTAATTTTACCACTTCATTTCCAAATTTTTTTAATGAATTTGAAAATCTTGATTTTAATTTATTTGTAGATGCAGCAAATCTATGGCATGTGGATTATGATAGCTCTCTAGATTCTGATAAAATTAGATCCTCAACTGGTGTTGCTGTTGATTGGTTTACAGCAATTGGACCATTATCTTTCTCCTATGCGATACCAATTACAGATGCGAGTTCTGATAAAACGGAATCATTCAGATTTCAAATTGGAACATCGTTCTAATGAGATTTATATTTATTATTTTTTTAACAATATTTAAATTTGAAATTGCTGCAGCAAATGTAAAGATAGCTTTTATTGATTTAAATTTTATTATGAATAACTCAATGGCTGGAACCTCAATTAAAACCTTTATAAATGATTTAAGTAAAGAAAAAAATAAAGATTTTGAAGTAATAGAAAGTGAAATTAAAGAAGATGAAAATGAGCTTATTTCAAAAAAAAATATTATTGAAGAAAGTATTTATAATCAAAAAGTAAATGAGATTAGAATAAGAATAAATGATTATAAATTAGAAAGACAAAATTTTAATAAGAATTTAAACGAAAAAAAAATAAAATTTAATAATTTATTACTTGAAAAACTTAATCCAATAATATCAACATATGTGGAAAAAAATTCAATTACTATGGTTCTTCCAAAAAAAATGATAATTATAGGCAAAAAAGATTTAGATATAACAAAACAAATACTAGAAGCGCTGGATAAATCTGTTCAGAAAATTGACTTTGATGAATAAAAATATTTTTTTTAAAAAAATAAAAAAAATTTCTGTCAATGAAATTTGTAAAAAGCTTAAAATAAAAAACATTACAAAAAAAAAAATTTATTTGAATGATATAAAAACTTTGGATGCTGCATCCAAAAATGATTTGACTTTTTTACATTCGTCAAAATATTTAAAATTAATTCCTAAAATTAAATCAAATTTTATTATTACCTCATCCAAATTTCAAAAATATTTACCCAAAAAAAATATATTTTTGGTGGATAATGTCCTGCTTGGAGTTGCAAGTATCACTGAACTTTTTTATCCCGATTCATTAAATGAGAACTTCAATTACAGAGCATCCTCAGATCAAAATTTATTTAGATCAAAAAAAGTAACTATAGGTTCAAATGTTTTAATTGGTAAAAATGTAAAGATAGGTAACAACAGCTTTATTGGTCATAATTCTATAATAGAGGACAACGTTATAATTGGAAAAAATTGCTCTATAGGTTCAAATGTTATTTTAAAAAAAACTATTGTTGGAAATAATGTCAATATTTTAGATGGTGCAGTTATTGGTAAAAAAGGTTTTGGTTTTTTTCCAAAAAAAGGTAAAAATTTAAGATATCCTCATATAGGTATGGTTATAATAAAAGATAATGCAGAAATTGGTTCAAATAATACAATCGATAGAGGTTCATTAGGGAACACAATTATTGGAGAAAATACATTTTTAGATAATCAAGTTCATATCGCTCATAATGTAAAAATTGGAAAAAACTGCATAATAGCAGGACAGGTTGGTTTTGCTGGAAGCTCTGAAATTGGTGATAATGTTTTAATAGGTGGTCAAGCTGGTATATCTGGACATCTAAAAATTGGTAATAATGTGCAAATAGGAGGGGGTAGCGGTGTTATTAAAAATATACCTGACAATACAAAAGTTATGGGCTATCCAGCAAAAGACATTAAATTATTTTTAAAAGAAAATAAAAAATGACAGATAAATTAAATAAAGAAGATATTAAAAATTTATTACCTCATAGAGAGCCCATGCTTCTAATAGATGAATTAATAAATATAAAAAAATTAAAATCTGCTACAGCAATTGTAAACGTAAAAAAAGATAGTTTTTTTGTCCAAGGTCATTTTCCTGGAGAGCCAGTAATGCCAGGTGTTTTAATTGTAGAGGCATTTGGGCAGGCAGCAGCAGCCTTAACAGCTGCAGGCATAGATAAATCAACATATGAAAATAAACTGGTTTTTTTAATGACTGTTGATAAGGCTAGATTTAGAAGTCCAGTTATCCCAGATTGTAAGCTTGAATTAAATATTGAGGCTATAAGATCTCATGGAAGAGTTTGGAAATATCAAGGCGAAGCTTTTGTTGATGGTAATAAAATGGCAGATGCACAATGGGCTGCAACAATTGTTGATAGGAAGAAATAAACAGTAGCAATAGTTGATAGGTATAAATAAATAATTTTGTTATTTATTTAATTGTGATCCATAAAACAGCAATAATAGATAGTAAAGCACTTATAGGTAACAATGTAAAAATCGGTCCATATTCTATAGTTGGTCCAAATGTTGAGATTGGTGATGATACAATAATTCATACACACGTAAATATAACTGGGAATACAAAAATAGGAAAAAAAAATGAGATTTATCCATTTTGTTCAATTGGAACACCCCCACAAGATCTTAAATATAAAGGTGAAAAAAATTCTTTAATAATTGGAGATAATAATAAATTAAGAGAGTACGTGAATATAAATCCAGGCACAGAGCAGGGTGGAAGTATTACTAAAATCGGAAACCAAAATTTATTTATGGTTTATTGCCATGTAGCACATGATTGTATAATTGATGATAACATAGTTCTTGCTAACAACGTTCAAGTTGGTGGACATGTTTCAATAAATAAACATGCCATTGTAGGTGGAAGTTGTGCGATTCATCAATTTTCTAGAATTGGTGAATTTGCAATGATAGGAGGAATGACAGGTGTATTAAGTGATGTTATTCCTTACGGTTTATCTCTTGGAAATAGAAATTATTTAATAGGATTAAATTTAATTGGTTTAAGAAGATCAGGTATTTCAAATCAAGATATTAAAAAAATTCAAAGCGCATATGATATTATTTTTTGTGATGACAAATTTAGAAAAAATATTGAAAATTTAGGTCATGAATTAAAAGAAAATAAATATGTTAATAATATCGTAAAATTTATTAATTCCGATAAAAAAAGACCTATATCTGTTCCTATAAACAATAAATGATTTGTTTATTCCTCGGCAATAGAAATTTACCCAAATTAATTCTTGAAAGTATAAAAAGAAAAAAAATAAATTTTTTTATTATTGATTTAACAAAAAAAAATATCTTTAAAAAATTTGATAATAGTTTTCATATTGGTATAGGAAAATTTGGAAAAATCTTAAATTTAATAAAAAGTAAAAATTGTAAAAAAGTGATATTTGCTGGGAATATCGAAAAACCAAAGATTTCATCATTAAAACTTGATTTAAAAGGAATTTATTATTTGCCAAGAATTATTAAAGCAGCAAAATTTGGAGATGCAGCCATATTAAAAGAATTAATAAAAATATTAGGAGAAAATAAAATAAAAGTTTTAAAACTGAATAAATTCAATCCTGAATTAACCTTAAAAAAAGGAACCTATAGCAAGTTAAAACCTAATTTAAACCAGAAAAGAGAGATTAATAAAGGTATAAAATATTTGTATTCAATTAATTCTCATAATCACGTTCAAGCCGCTGTCATTAGAAATAATAAACTTATTTCGTATGAAAAAAAACAAGGCACTCAATCAATGTTATCAAAAATAAGTAAAGTGAAAAAAAATAATGGTTTTTTAATAAAGCTTCCCAAAAAAAACCAAGACTTAAGAGCTGATTTACCAACAATAGGATTTGATACAATAAAAGAATGTAAAAGAATTGGTTTGAAGGGTATAGTTTTAAAAAACAATCAACATATAATTTTAGATAAAAAAAAAATAATTGAATTTTCCAATAAAAATAAAATGATTTTACATGTGATATGAAGAAGATATTTGTTTTAACGGGTGAGCCTTCAGGTGATAAATTGGCTTCAAATGTAATTAAGATTCTAAATGAAAAAAAAAAAGATATTGAATATCTTGGTGTATGTGGCAATAATTTAAAATCTTTAGGAATTAAATCTATATATGATCAAAAAGACATCACTTATATGGCTTTTACTGATGTCATATTTAACTTTTTAAAAATAAAAAAAAAAATTGATTTAACTGTAAATGAAGTGATCAAGTTTAATCCTAGTATTCTTCTTACAGTTGATAGCCCTGATTTTTCATTACGTGTTTCTGAAAAAGTAAAACAAATCAATCCAAAAATCAAAACAATACATTTTATTGCACCAAAGGTATGGGCATGGCGAGAGGGAAGAGTAAAAAAAATGAAAAAATTTCTTGATCATATTCTTCTTTTATTTGGTTTTGAAAAAAAATTCTTTGATAAAGAAAATTTAAAAAATACTTTTGTTGGACATCCTTTGCTAGATTCCATGGAAAAGGATATAAATGTGGAGATCAATGATTTTGTAGAAAAAAAAAATATTGTATCTTTGTTTCCAGGCAGTAGAGATAGTGAAATTAAAATCCTTTTTCCAGTATTAATTAATTTTATAAAGAAAATGAATTTAAAAGATAATTCGTATCATTATATTTTTCATTCTACTCAAAAATTTAAAGAAATGATAAAAAGTAAATTATTAGCAGAAAAACTTTCGAATGTTGAAGTTGTTAGTGATGATAAAATAAAATCTCAGGTTTTAAAAAAATCAATTTTTGCGATTGTGAAGTCTGGAACTATATCTCTCGATGTATGTAAAAATAATATTCCTTCAATGATAATTTATAAAATGAATTTTTTTAATTATCATTTAGCTAAATTTTTATTGAAAATTAAATATGTAAATATGATCAATATAATCAATAATAAAGAAATCATTCCAGAACTTTTGCAGAATGAATGTAATCCAAATGAGATTTATAAAACTTTTTATTACTTTATGAAAAAACCTAATTTAATTAAAGAACAAATGTCTGTTGTTAAAAATACTATAGATGATTTAAAGTCTTCAACCTCTGCAAGTGACCAGGCATCTAAAGTAATTTTATCCTACCTTACTTAATCTATCTAAAACTCTTTTTTTTCCTAACGATGTTATAATATCATATATTCCAGGTCCAAATTTTGAGCCTGTTAAAATAATTCTTAATGGCTGTCCTACACCTTTAAAGTTTGTTTGATTCTCTGATATTAAATTATTTATTATTGGTTCTAATGTTTCTTTATTAAAAACTTCTATTTCATTTACTTTTTTCATGAAAGATTTGATTATATTTTTTGCATTTTCAGTTAGTAAACTCATTTCAGCTTTTTCAATAATTATCTCATCATTTATAATAAATTTTGAATTGTTATAAATGTCTTCCATTGTTTTTGCTTTATTTTTTAAAAAAGTTAATGATTTCTTTATAATATTTAGTTTTTCATTGTTAATATTTTCCTTAAAATTTTTACAATATTCCTCGAAACTTTGGAAAAGATCATCGTTACTTTTATTTTTTATATAATACTCATTCATTGATAAAATTCGTGACATATCAAGTTTTGAAGGTGATTTTCCAATACCTTCTAAATTAAAATATTTAATACTTTCTTCCAGAGAAAATATTTCTTTATCTTTATAAGACCATCCCAATCTCATAAGATAATTTCTTAGGGCATCAGGCATAATTCCAATTTTTTCGTAATCATCAATTGTTGAAGCATTATCTCTTTTTGATAATTTTTTACCTTCCAATGTATGAATTAAAGGTATGTGTGCAAATAAAGGTTTTTCCCATTTCAACGCCTCATAAATTTGAATTTGTTTAAATGTATTAATTTTATGATCATCACCTCGAATTATATGAGTCATATCCATAATATGGTCATCTACTGAAGCAGATAAATTGTATGTTGGTGTTCCATCTCTTCGTAAAATTATAAAATCTTCAATTGTATTATTTTCAATTTCTATATCTCCTTGAACTAAATCATTAATTTTTGTGCTGCCCTCAATTTTACTTTTAAACCTTATAACTGGTTTGACATCATGAGGAGCCTCTATTTCACTTTTATCCCTCCATTTTCTATTATAAATGTACGGTATCTTTTTTTGTTTAGCTCTAAGTTTTTGCTCTTCTATTTCATCTGAGGAGCAATAACATTTGTAAGCATTTCCGGTTTCTAATAATTTATTTACGACTTTAATATGACTTTCAATATTTTTTGATTGAATATACTCCTCTCCATCATGATTAATCCCTATCCATTTAAGAGAATTTAAAATCTGTAATTTAAATTCCTCTTTTGATCTTTCCTTATCAGTATCTTCAATTCTTAAAAAAAATTTTCCATTATGGTTTTTTGAATATAGCCAATTAAATAAAGCAGTTCTTACACCACCTATATGCAATGGCCCAGTAGGTGAGGGTGCAAACCGAGTTGCAACTTTTTTCATCCGAAAATATTTAGACTATTTTATTAGAAGTTTCTATATAAAGATACTAGTACGCCTTGTACTTTTACTCTGTCAGGACCAAAAATTTTAGTCTCATAATTTCTGTTAGCACTTTCTAGTGCCACAGTTTTTCCTTTTCTACGAATTCTTTTTAACATAGCTTCATTATCATCAATCAAAGCTACAACAATTTTACCATTTTCAGCAGTATCAGCCTTTTTAACTATTACAGTATCACCATCATTAATACCCGCTTCAATCATTGAGTCTCCTTTAACCTTTAGACCAAAAAACTCTCCATTTTTCTCGATGTTATCTGGCATCGGAATTCTCATTACTTCATTTTGAATAGCTTCTACAGGAGTGCCCGCTGCAATATTTCCCAAAACTGGTATTTCACTACCAGATTTATCCTCTAGATTTTTATCATCTAATCCACCTCTAATTACACTTGGTGAAAAACTATTATAAATATCATTGGCAGAAGCAGTTTCTGGTAATTTGACTACTTCAAGAGCTCTTGCTTTGTGAGCTAATCTTTTGATGAAACCTCTTTCCTCTAAAGCACTTATAAGTCTATGTATCCCTGATTTAGATTTAAGATTTAGAGATTCCTTCATTTCTTCATATGATGGGGATACACCTGTAGATCTCAACTTCTTGTTGATAAATAAGAGTAAGTTTTTTTGTTTTTTAGTTAGCATAGAACAAATTGTGTACACAGATGTTCTATTAAAGTTCTACAATTATCACAACAGAAAAAAGATCAATAAAATTAAGGTTTTCAGCCTAAAGAATAGAAAAAATATTGTTATTATCTAAATTTTTAAGAATTGATTCACCAATTAAAAAAGTTTTTATTTTTGTGCTGTTTCTAATTTTTAAAACATCTTCTTTGCTTTTAATGCCACTTTCAGAAATTAAAGGGCCATTGTGATTTACTAGAACATCATGAATATCATAAGTTGTATTAATATTTGTTTCGAGAGTTTTTAAATTTCTATTATTTATTCCTATCAAAGCATCATGGTATTTGAGAGATTTTTTTGCTTCATCTACTGTGTGAACTTCAACAATAACTGACATTTTTTGATTAATAGCTTCCTGGTAAAGTTCATCAGCAATTTTTTCATTTACACCAGCAAGAATAATCAAAATTGCATCTGCTCCATAACTTTTTGAAAGTTTAACTTGAAATTTATCTATAAAAAAATCTTTACATAAAACAGGAAGATTTATTTTTTGTTTAATTTTTTTAATATGATCCAATTTACCCAAAAAGTAATCTTCTTCTGTTAAAATCGACAAGCATGTAGCTTTATTTTTAAAATAAATCTCTGCGATACTTAGAGGATCATAATTTTCAATTATAATACCTGCTGAAGGACTTGCTTTCTTAATTTCTGCAATAATTGATAAATTATTATTATTTATATTATTTTGAATTTTATTTTTAAAATCAATGAAATTATTATTTTTTTCTATTTGGTCATTTATACTTTCCAAGGATATTTCATTTTTTATCTTTTCAAGTTTCAGTTTCTTTTTGTCGATGATTTTTTGTAAAACATTGTTAGACATAATTTAATTTATTTAAATGTTGTAGTGTTTTACCACTTAATAAATGATTTCTCGACATTTCATAAGCATTTTTAAAATTCGTTTCTTTTTCAGAAACTATTAATCCAGCTGCTGCATTTAAAGAAACAGCTTTCGAAAAATCATTATCTTCACCCTTAAATATTTCAATTATTTTTTGAGAGTTATATTCAGCATCTTTGCCAACTAATTTTTGAAAATTATCAGCCTTTATATTTAATTGCTCAGGATCAATAATGATTTCACTAATTTCTCCTCTTTTCAATTGCATAACATGGGTTTTTTGATATGGAGATATTTCATCTAAACCATCTTCACTGTTTACTACCCAGGCAAATTTGATATTTAAATTTTTTAATGCGCTAGAAAATATTTTAAGTAAATTTCTATCAAATACACCCACTACTTGTCTCTCAACTTTTGCTGGACTGCTTAATGGACCAATTAAATTAAATATAGTTCTTTTTCCAATTTTTTTTCTTGTTGGTCCGACATATTTCATGGCACTATGATAGTTAGGAGCAAACATGAAACCAAAATGGTTTTTATTTATTTGATTTTCTACACCTTTTGAATCTAAATTGATATTTACTTTTAATGCCTCTAAAACGTCAGCAGAGCCGCATTTGGACGAAACTGCTTTGTTACCGTGCTTTGCAACCTTAACTCCCATACTTGCCAATAACAAAGCTGAGGCAGTTGAAATATTTAATGTATCTTTCCCATCACCACCTGTTCCACAAGTATCAATGCAATTCTGCACATTCACTTTTGTTGCTTTGTCTCTCAAAACCGCAACACCTCCTGCAATTTCATCTGAAACCTCGCCTTTTTCAGAAAGGTAAGTCAAAAATTTGAATATTTCGTCATCATTTGCTTTTCCATCCATTAAAATTTGAAAAGCATTAATACTTTCTTCAAATGATAAGTTTTGTTTATTTCTTAATTTATCTAAAAATTTATCCATTTTAATTCTTAATAAAATTTTTCAATATTTTTAAACCATGTATAGTTTTTATACTTTCAGGATGAAATTGCACACCATGAGTATTATATTTTTTATGTTTAATACCCATGATACTACCGTCATGAGTTTCAGCTGTTATCTCTAGCTCATTTGATAATGTTTTTTTGTCTATTATTAAGCTGTGATACCTCGTAGCTTCAAATATTTTTGGGATTTTTCTAAGAACTCCTATCTTTTTAGAATAAATTTTGCTTGTTTTTCCATGAACTAATTCCTTGGCTTGTACTATTTTTGAACCAAATGATTGACCAATTATTTGATGTCCTAAACAAACTCCTAAAATTGGAATTTTTTTATACAAGTCCTTTACAATTTTTTCTAGTGCTTTTAATAAAGCTTTTGCTTTATTTACCGTTTCTTTAAATTCATTTAATGGTTTGCTATCAGCAACAATACCTGCTCCAGATTGAACATAAAATTTTTTATTTTTGGTTAATGCTGTTCTTAAAGCAATACATGTATCAAAATCACCATTTGCAGAAAAATATCCAATACCACCTGCGTATACTTTCCTTTTTGTATTCTCAAGTTCATCAATTATTTCCATTGCTCTAATTTTTGGTGCTCCAGATACAGTACCAGCAGGAAAACCAGACAACAAAGTGTCAAATTTAGAAAACTTATTATTAAATTCCCCTTGCACATTCGAAACTATGTGCATGACATGAGAATATTTTTCAACATTAAAACTTTCTGTAACTTTTACGGTGTTTATTTTTGATACTTTGCCCGTATCATTCCTACCAAGGTCTAAAAGCATCAAATGCTCAGAAAGCTCCTTTTTATCTTGCAAAAGATCTTTTTTAAAAAAATTATCTTCTTTTTTATTTTTACCCCTTGGTCTAGTACCAGCTATAGGCCTTATTGTTATTTTATTATTTCTTAATCTGACAAGAATTTCAGGACTTGCCCCAATAATTTGAAAATCATTAAAATTAAAAAAATACATAAATGGTGATGGATTTGTTTTTCTAAGTTTCTTGTAAATTTCTAATGGTTTTTTTGTTAATTTAGTTTGAAATCTTTGACTTAGAACAACCTGAAAAATATCACCAATTTTAATATATTTTTTTGCTTTTTTTACATTTGATATAAATTTTTTCTTTGAGGTATTTGATTTGATAGGACTCAATTTAATTATTTTTTCATTAAACGATGAATTTTGGGAGTAGTTTGCTAAAAAAACCATCTGTTCTATTTCATTAATAGATTTTTCGTATTTCGTTTTTAAATTTTGAATTGTTTCGTCACTAAAAACATTGACAATAAAATACAGTTTACTTTTTAAGTTATCGTGAATTACAAGGTTTCTTGGACGTAATATTCTTGCATCAGGTATATTTAAATCATCTTTATTTTTATTAGGTATTCTCTCAATATAACGGATAATGTCATAAGAAAAATAACCTGATATCAGTGAACAAATAGGAGGTAAGTTTTTAGGTGTATTAAATTTAAATTCCTCAATAATCTTTTCTATATTTTCTTTAGGATTTCCTATCAATATTTTTTTTTTGTTCCCAGTTAGAATTTGACATCTATTGTTATTAAACTCCCAAATTTTATCAGGATTCCTACCAAATATTGTGTACCTACCTTTAATTTTACCTTTTTCTACTGACTCAAAAACAAAACTATTTTTTTCAATTAAAAGATTATTAATTAAATTAATTATTTCTTGTTCACCTTTTGTGTTAATCGAAAAAAATAAAACTTGATTTTTTTTTTTTAAATAACCAGATTTAAATTGGTTAAAATTGACATTAAGCATTATCTGAAATTATTTTTTATTCTCTCAAGCGTGCTATTAAATAATTTAACATTATATTTTTTACTCAAAGACAAATCATAAGTACTATATATTTCTCCCATTACTTGACTATTTGACTTTAATTTATACTCGTTAACTTTATCAGCATCTTTATTAAGCATACTTGTATTTATATTTGATATTTTAGATAAATAGACATCATTATTTTTATCTGCAATCAAAACAAAACTTTTTTTAGGGAGCGAATATAATAATTCTACTGACTCTCTACTAAAAGTTTCATCAAAATTGGATGAATTGATTTTCAATTTTTTAATATTACTTTCATTCTTTGCAATATTTAAAAATTCAGCATTTGAAAATTTTTTATCTTGAATTTTTTTAAATAGTTTTTTGTTGTAATCAATTTTTTGCTTCATCACTAATTGATTTTTTACTTTTTCAATAAAATTTAAATCATTTAAGTCTGGTAAAATTTTTTTTATGTTTGATATCTCATATAAAAGATAAAAGTCATTTTTATCAATAATTTGAGTTTTATCCTCTTTTCTTTTAGAATAAATTTCTTGAAGAATCTCATCTGAGTCCATCTCATTGTTAAAATTTGAAACTACTTCAATTTTTAAATTATGTAATTTTTGAATTTCATTTAATTTAGAGCCATTAAATATACTATTTTCTATTTCATCAATTTTTTTAAAAAAATCGTCATTAAATTCATTAATATCCAAAAGTGTCTTTGGTGTAATTTTTGTATATTTAATATCTATTAACTCTTCTTTTAGATTATCTTCATTCTCTTTAATAAATTTATCGATCTCAGATTTAGATGTATTGGTTTTATAAACTTGATCTAAATTAAAATATTCAATTTCTAGTTCTTTGTTTTCATTAATATAAATTTTATTTTTTAGAAAGTATGGCGAAATTAGTCCTCCACTTACATAATCAAATAAATTTTTCTTTAATTCCTGATCCTTAAGTTTTATTTCATAAATTGGTGCTGTAAGATTATTCTCTAAAAGAAATTTTTCATATTTCAGTCTCGAAAATGAATTATTATCATCAACAAATTTTTCATCACTTCTAATTTTATTTACTAATATGTTTTCAGACAATGATGCGTTTAAGCTTTCAATTTCCATTTCTAATAATTTATTAGAGACAAGACCAGTTAATATTTCTTCAATAACATTATTTTCTATATTTTCTTTTACATACTCTAAGTTAATTCTCGACTGATTTACATATTTTAAAAAATCTTGTGTCGAAATTGATTTATTATTTATTTTAGCAACATTGTTAGTATTGCCACCACTAAATACACTTCCCATTCCCCAAAATACAAATGGAACAATAATTATAGCTATAAGAACACCAGCTAATTTAGTGTTTGAAAATCCTCTTAAGTTTTTTAACATCAGTAAAATCGTTTATATATTGAACTACAAAAAACAAACCTATAAATTAAAATATTGTGTATGACAAATAATAATATGATTTTTGTAGCTAACTGGAAAATGCATGGCAATTTTAATGATATTTCAAAGGTAAAAACTGTTTTAAATTTGATCAAAAATAAAAAGTATAAAATGATTAAGATAATTTATTGTCCACCATTTACATTGCTTAAATCCTTTTCAAATTATTTTAATAACACTAAACTTAATATAGGTGCCCAAAACTGTTATTATAAAAGTGATTACGGTCCATACACAGGAAATGTAAATGCAAAGCTCATCAAATCTGCTGGTGCAAAATACATTATATTAGGACATTCAGAAAATAGAAATGAGGGAGAAACAGATTTGCTTATCAACCAAAAAATTAAATCTGTATTAAAGGAAAAATTAAGCATTATATTTTGTATAGGCGAAACAATAGATGAAAAGAAAAAAAAAATTACATTCCAGGTTTTAAAAAGACAAATATCCAAAGGTCTTAAAGGTATAAAAAATACAAATAAAATTATTATTGCCTACGAACCCGTATGGTCTATAGGTTCAGGAATTGTTCCTTCAAGAAATGAATTAGAAAAAAATATTAAAAATATAAAAAAAATCCTTAAACAATTTAAATTCAAAAATTCTGTAAAGATTTTATATGGTGGATCTGTTAACTCAAAAAATGCAAATGAAATTTCAAAAATAGATGGTATAGGCGGCCTTTTGGTAGGTGGAGCATCTCTTAATTCAAAAAAATTCGTTGATATAATAAAAAAAACGTCTAATTAAACCTCGTGGAAAATATACTTTTAATTCTAAATATTATACTTGCAGCAATTCTTGTTGTACTTGTTTTGCTCCAAAAGTCAGAGGGAGGAGCTCTTGGAATAGGTGTATCTCAAGATAATTTTATGTTTTCAAGATCAGCAGGAAATTTTTTAACCAAAGCAACTTCAATTATTGCAACATTATTTATTATTTGTAGTCTTGGTTTAACTATTATTTCTAGGGGGGAACTTACCCCAACAACATCTGTAATTGATAAAATTGAAGAAAATGCGGATGATGCACCAAAAGTACCAGAAAATAATAATTAGTACTTTTCATTTTTAAATAATCAGTCTATAAGATAATTCCATGGCGCGATATATATTCGTAACCGGCGGCGTGGTATCATCTTTAGGAAAAGGATTATCATCAGCATCACTTGGATATTTATTAAAATCACAAGGCTTTAAAGTCCGTATTAGAAAAATGGATCCGTATTTAAATGTTGATCCAGGCACCATGAGTCCATTTCAACATGGTGAAGTTTTTGTAACTGATGATGGGGCGAAAAACTGTACAAGTTATCCCACATGTAACTGATAGGATTAAAGAATTTATCAAGAAAGATATTACAAATGAGGATTTTGTAATATGTGAAATTGGTGGAACTGTCGGTGATATAGAAAGCTTACCTTTTTTAGAGGCTATTAGACAATTTTCAAATGAGAATGGAAAACTTAAATCGTTATTTATTCATCTAACTTTAGTTCCATTTATGAAATCCTCAGACGAAATAAAAACCAAACCTACACAACATTCTGTAAAAGAGTTAAGAAGTATAGGTATTCAACCTGATATTGTTATATGTAGATCAGAACAATCTATCCCGATTGATCAAAAGAGAAAAATATCACTGTTTTGCAATGTGCAAATAGAAAATGTAATAGAAACTGTAGATGTAAAAACTATTTATGAAGCTCCTATAAGTTTTTTTAATCAGAAATTAGATAAACAAGTTCTTAAATACTTTAATTTAAAATCTAAGAGAAAACCAAATCTTAAACCTTGGAAAAAAATTACAAATACAGTTTTAAATACAAGAAAAACTGTCAATATTGCAATAATCGGGAAGTATGTGAACTTAAAAGATGCTTATAAATCTTTAGATGAAGCTTTAACACATGGTGGAATTCAAAATAAAGTTAAAATTAATTTAATAAGAATTGAGTCAGATAAATTAAAATCAAACAATATAAGGAAAAAATTAAAAAATGTCTCTGGTATATTGATACCAGGAGGTTTCGGAAAGCGAGGTACTGAGGGTAAGATAGCTTGTATTAAGTATGCACGCGAAAAAAAAATACCTTTTTTAGGTATCTGCTTTGGAATGCAAATGGCAGTAATAGAATTTGCTAGAAATGTACTAAAAATCAAAAACGCAGGATCAACTGAACTTGATAAAAGAATTTATCCAGTAATCGGATTGATAAATGAGTGGAGTAAAGATGGTTTAATTATAAAAGGCACAGATAGAAATTTAGGTGGCACAATGAGGCTTGGTATATATGAAGCTTTGCTTAAAAATAATTCTGCCATAAAAAAAATATATAAATCATCAAAAATAAAAGAAAGGCATCGTCATAGATACGAAGTAAATAATAATTTGAGAGAGAAATTTGAAAAAAATGGTTTAATTTTTTCTGGCATGTCACCTGACAATAAATTACCTGAGATTATTGAATTAAATAGTCATCCATGGTTTATTGGTGTTCAGTTTCACCCAGAATTTAAATCTAGACCTTTGGATCCTCATCCTTTATTTTCATCCTTTATTAAAGCAAGCAAGTCTAATTATGCAAAATAAAATAGTAAATTGTAACGGAATTGAAATTTCAAACAAAAATAAAATTTGTTTAATCGCTGGCCCATGCCAATTGGAGACAGAGCAACACGCAATGGATATGGTTGGTAAAATTAAAGAAATTACTGAAAAATATAAAATAGGTTTTATATACAAAACCTCATTTGATAAAGCTAATCGAACGAGTTTACAGGGAAAAAGAGGGGCTGGTTTAGAGAAATCTTTACCAATTTTTGATAAAATAAAAAAAGAGAATAATATTCCAGTCCTAACAGATATTCATAATGAAGATCAATGTTCACTTGTTGCGCCTCATGTAGATGTTCTGCAAATTCCAGCATTTCTTTGTAGACAAACAGATCTATTAGTTGCTGCTGCAAAAACTAAAAAAATTATTAATGTTAAAAAAGGTCAATTTTTAGCTCCATGGGATATGGTTAACGTTACAAAAAAAATATCTGAAAGTGGTAATGAAAAAATTCTTGTAACTGAGAGAGGAGCCAGCTTTGGGTACAACACGCTAGTATCTGATATGAGGTCAATACCTATAATGGCAAAAAATGGTTATCCAATAGTTTTTGATGGAACACATTCTGTTCAACAACCTGGTGGACAGGGTGATAAAAGTGGAGGACAGAGAGAATTTGTTGAATATTTATCAAGAGCTGCCGTTGCTGTTGGAATAGCTGCAATCTTTTTAGAAACCCACCAAGATCCAGATAATGCTCCATCAGATGGGCCAAACATGGTGCCACTAGATAAATTAGAGAGTTTAATAAACCAAATTGTAGAAATAGATAATTTGATAAAAAAAAATTAATGAGCAAAATTACAAAAGTTGTTGCAAGACAAGTTTTTGATAGTAGAGGCAACCCAACAGTTGAGGCAGAGATATTTGTTAAAAATTTAAGTTCAAGTTCAATTTGTCCATCTGGAGCATCTACTGGAACATATGAGGCATTTGAAAAAAGAGACAAAGCCAATAAAAAATATCTCGGTAAAAGTGTTTTTATTCCTATTAAATATATAAATTCTGTAATCTCAAAAAAATTAAAAAATCAAAATATTCATAATCAAGAGAGAATTGATCATATTTTAATTAAATTGGATGGTACCAAACAGAAAAAAAAAATAGGCGCTAATGCTATATTGGCTGTTTCTATGGCTGCAAAAAAATTATCAGCAAAAATAAAAAAAATACCCTTATATAAAAATTTTCTAATTAAAAGTAATTATAAGCTCCCATATCCATTAATGAATATAATTAATGGAGGTGCTCATGCAAATAATGGACTTAGAGTTCAAGAATTTATGATTAGACCTGATAGGGCAAAGTCTTTTTCTGAAGCTGTTAGAATGTGTTTCATAGTAATAAATAATTTGAAAAAATTAATTAAACAAATGGGACACTCAACATCTGTAGGTGATGAAGGTGGTTTTGCTCCAATGATTAATGATAATGAAAGTGCATTAAAACTTATAGTAAAAGCAATCAATTTATCTGGATTTAAAAATGGAAAAGATATTTCAATTTGTTTGGATGTCGCTGCTAATGAGCTAATTAAAAATAAAAAATATTCAATTCACTCTAAAAAATTTATTTCTGTTGATAAATCTATTAAAAATTACTTAAAACTAATTAATAAATATAAAATTAAATCAATCGAAGACCCGTTTGGAGAAAATGATTGGACTGCATGGACTAAATTTTTAAGCAAAACACGAAAAGTACAAATAGTGGGGGATGATTTATTTGTAACTAATTTAGAAAGATTAAAAGTTGGATTTTTAAATGTATCAGCTAATTCAATTTTAATTAAATTAAATCAAATTGGTACTGTAACAGAGACACTTGAAGTAATTAAATTTGCTCAACTAATAGGTTATAATACAATTATTTCTCATAGATCAGGTGACAGCGAAGATACTTTTATTGCAGATCTTGCAGTTGGTACAAATTCAAATCAAATCAAAACAGGTTCACTAGCAAGGTCAGAGAGGGTTTCAAAATATAACCAGCTTATTAGGATAGAGGAGATGCTTGGTAAAAGTTCAAGAATGAATAAAATTTAATCTGAACCCCATTTAACTTTATTCCAAATTCTCTCATGAAAATAATAGAATAGAAGAGGAACGATAGAACCAATACCCAAAATACCAGCACCACTAAATGTCCCAGTATAAATATAACCAAAAATAACCCAATAAATAAATATAATCAATCTCCATGAAAATGTCTTGGCAACCGATCTCATTTTTCTATCTGCCATAGTTCTCCTTTTTAATTTTGTACAATTTATAGACTAGATCTCTTTATCTAATTTATATACCCTTGTTTTATAAAAAACTAACTAAGGACATAATATGAATAAATTTTTAAAAACAATTGTCGTTGTATTCTCAACACTTTTCTTGAGTTTCACAGCTAATTCAGTTGAAGTAAAATTTGGACACGTAGGTAAACCTGGTTCACTTTTTTCTGCCTCAGTAGATCACTTTGCAAAACTTGCTAATGAAAGATTAGGAAGTAAAGGTAAAGTTTCTGTATTTGGTTCTTCACAACTTGGTAAAGACAAACAAGGAATGCAAAAACTAAAATTAGGTACTGTAAATATGTGGTTACCATCGTCAGTGATGGCATCTATTCATGATGAATTTGGTGTATTTGATATGCCTTTTATTATTAAAGATAGAAAACACATGGCTAAAGTTGAAAAAAATGTTTTACCTGGAATGTTTAAAAATCTTGAAGACAAAACAGGATATAAAGTAATTGCTGTTTGGGAAAATGGATTTAGACATATAACAAATAATACTAGACCAATTAATACTCCTAATGATTTAAAAGGAATTAAATTAAGAACTCCAAAATCAAAATGGAGAGTTAAAATGTTCCAATCATATGGCGCAAACCCAACTCCGATGTCATTTTCTGAAGTATTCACTGCTTTAAAAACTGGAACAATGGATGGACAAGAAAACCCATATGCACAAATAGCTAGTGCTAAATTTCAAGAAGTTCAAAAATATCTATCAATTACAGGTCACGTCTATACTCCTGCTTATGTAACTGTTCATAAGGATCACTGGAGTAAGTTACCTTCAGATGTACAAGATATTTTAGAAAAGGCTGCTCAAGATACACAAAAGTTTGTTTATGCTGAAGCTGCTAAACTTGAAAAATCTTTATTAAAAGTAATTAAAGATGCTGGCGTCCAAGTAAATGAAGCGGACAAAGGTGCTTTTATTGCAGCTAGTAAACAGAAGTTCCTACAGGTGGCGCTTTAGTCGATAAAGTATCAGCTTTAGCAAATTAATTTAATTTAATTTATCTTATCAGGCCCTCATTCAGAGGGCCTGTACATAATATGAAATTACAGAACTTTATTAATACGTACGAAAAAATACTAAAACTAATACTGTTTATAATGATGGTGGCATTGGCAGTAACAGTTTTACTTGGAGTTACTTTTCGTTTTGCAGGTAGTGCATTAGTTTGGTACGATGAAGTTGCTGCAGTACAACTTGCATGGATTACCTATTATGGTTCAGCCTACGCTGCATTAAAAGGTTCTCATATAAGTGTCCCCAGTATATTTAAGGCATTTCCATTAGCACTTAGAAAAATTTTCTTCGTAGTCTCTAAAATAGTTGTTTATGGTTTCTTATTATTACTAGCTTACTACGGATATTTAGTTTTAACTCTTATTACTGGTGAAACCTTGGTAACATTAGAATGGGTTCCACAACCATTTGTGCAATCTGTCATTCCAATTGCATCATGTTTATTTATTTTATCTGAAACTTTAAGAATTCCAGAGGACTACAAAAATTTAGTTCTACAAACAACAGGTGACGAGCAGACAGGAGATATTTAATGATAATTCTTACAATGTTTGCTGTCCTTTTACTTTTGTTATCTATAAATGTACCTATCGCTATAGGCCTTGCTGTAACAACAATTATTGCAATGGTATTGAAGACGGGAACAAGTTTTTTAATTGATACTGCAATCGTTATGTTTGATGGGTCAATGAAATTTCCATTAATTGCTATCCCATTATTTATCCTCGCAGGATCAATAATGAATAGTGCTGGCATATCTAGAAGACTAATAGCCTTTGCCTCAGCTCTTGTTGGATTTATCAAAGGCGGTTTAAGCATGATCAACATTGCAACTTCAATGTTTTTTGCTGAAATTTCGGGATCAGCAGTTGCTGATGTTGCTGCTCTTGGATCTATTTTAATTCCTGCAATGAAGAAAAAAGGTTATCCAGGTCCTTTTGCTGCAGCAGTCACTTCTTCTTCAGCATCTCTAGCAATTATTATTCCACCATCAATACCAATGATTGTTTATGCTGTAATGGCCCAAAGTTCCGTAGTGCAATTATTTGTAGCTGGAATAGTTCCTGGTGTAATAGGTGGTTTTTTCCTAATGTTGGCTGCATATATCACTGCAAGACGAAAAAACTTTCCTGTTGAAGAAACATTTAATATTCCAAATGTAAAGAAAACTGCAAAAGATGCAGCATTAGCATTTTTATTACCTATTATTATATTAGGTGGAATTTTTGGCGGAGTTGTAACTGCAACCGAAGGCGCAGGCTTAGCAGTTGTAGCGTCTTTAGTAATTGGTTTTATTTATAAAGAAATAGATTTTAAAAGATTGTACGAGTCTGCATGCGAGGGTGCAATTCAAACAGCTTCAGTTATGTTATTGGTAGCAGCATCTGTATTATTAGGTGAATTTTTAACAATTGAGCAAATTCCACAAAAAGTTGCTGAGTCGATCATAGATTTTACAAATAATAAATATGCAGTTTTGGGAATTTTAAACGTCTTTCTATTAGTAATTGGTTTCTTTTTACATTCAGTTGCCGCAATAATTTTAACAGTTCCAATTGTAATGCCTTTAGTTAATGCTGTAGGCATTGACCCTGTGCATTTTGGAATCATAGTGACTTTAAATTTAGCAATTGGTCAACAAACCCCACCAGTTGCAAGTGTTCTGGTTACAGCATGTTCTGTTGCTAAAGCTGATATTTGGGATGTAACAAGATCAAATATATCTTTCATTTGCGTTTTGTTAGTATTGTTAATGTTAGTAACATATGTTCCAGCTATACCGATGACATTAGTTGAATTTTTTTACAGGAGCTAGATGAGCAAGTTAATTAAACTAAACAAAAAAAATATTCATTTAGTTGAAGTTGTTATAAATAGACCAGAAAAGTTAAATGCAATGACTAAGCCTATGTGGATTGAGCTAGGTAAAATCTTCAAAAAGCTTTCTAAAAATAAGAATTTAAGATGCATAATTATAAGAGGTGAGGGTGGTAAATCTTTTTCACCAGGTAATGATATTGGTGAATTTAAAAAACAAAGATCTTCATCAAAATTAGCAAAATCTTATGGTAAATTTTTACATGGTACACTTGGAGCAATTTTTGATTGCCCAATACCAACAATTGCATTGATTGAAGGAATATGTGTTGGAGGTGGATTGGAAATAGCAGGATGTTGTGACATTAGAATTTGTGGTAAAAGTTCAAGGTTTGGAGTTCCAATTAAAAGATTAGGTTTAACAATGGCTGCAAAAGAACTTGAGGTGCTTTTAAAAGTAACTAATTACACAACAGCAATGGAAATATTATTTGAAGGAAGAATATTTGGAGCTGATGAAGCATTACAGAAGAGACTAGTTAATAGAGTAGTTAATGATAAAGATGTTGAAAAAGAGGCTTATAAATCAGCTGAATTAATATGCGAAGGAGCCCCAAAGGTTGCTAGGTGGCATAAGCAATTTGCAAGAAATATTTTAAAAAATGGAAAAGTTACAGAAAAAATAAATAATCTTGGTTATAAATGTTATGATACCCAAGACTTTAAAATTGGTTATCAATCTTTCTTAAATAAAATAAAACCAAAATTCAAAAATAAGTAATAAATGTCTGCATCATTAAAAGGCATTCGAGTTCTTGAGCTGGCTCAAATAATGGCAGGTCCAACTTGCGGATTATTATTAGCTGATTTAGGTGCCGAGGTTATAAAAATAGAGAAAACCCCAAGTGGAGATGATACTAGAAACTTTCTTCCACCAGAAATCAATGGGGAGTCCGCAGCATTTATGATGATGAATAGAAATAAGAAAGGTATTGCATTAAATTTGAAAGACAAAGATGGAATAGAGATATTTAAAACTATGGTCAAGAATTCAGACGTAGTTTTAGAAAATTTTAGAAAAGGGACCTTAGAAAAATTAGGTATTGGATATGATGTTATGTCAGAAATTAATCCTAAAATAATTTTATGCGAAATATCTGGATATGGTAGAACTGGTCCTTATGCAGATAAGGGTGGATTTGATTTAGTAGCACAAGGTATGAGTGGATTAATGAGTATTACAGGGGAAAGTGCAGATAAGCCACCGATGAAAGTTGGTGCACCTATAACAGATATAACAGCAGGTTTACTTGCAGCTAGTGGAATTTTAGCTGCATTAGTTCATAGAGAAAAAACAGGAGAAGGACAAAAAGTTGATACATCTTTGTATGAAGCTGGAATAGTTCATACATACTGGCAGTCTGCTATTGCTGGTGCTACTGGAAAGTCACCTGGTCCTCTTGGATCAGCACATCCTTTAACAGCTCCTTATCAAGCATTTAAAACAAAAGATAAATGGATAACAGTAGGTGCCTCAAATCAAAATACTTGGCTTATGTTACTTAAAGCAATTGGTCGTGAAGATTTGCAAGAAAATGAAAAGTTTTCATCTAATTTAAATAGAAAACAAAATTTAAAAGAACTAGTTGATATTCTTAACAAAGAACTAATTAAAAAAACTTCGAGTGAATGGTTAAAAATCTTTGATGATAATGGATTACCATGTGGACCTATTAACTCGATAACAGACATGTTTAAAGATCCTCAAACAATTGAAAGAGAAATGGTTATAGAGGTAGATAATAAAAAAGCCGGTAAAAGTAAGGCTATTGG
>LUMI01000116.1_pt1 | contig 22955 bp, 24 predicted proteins | sample 729681 | NCBI WGS metagenome assembly LUMI01 (sample SAMN03860267, study PRJNA289734) | marine metagenome | biome: seawater column; feature: ocean; material: water; isolation source: Red Sea water column Station 34 - depth 10m | place: Saudi Arabia: Red Sea | collected 2011-10-15 | depth 10 m
GAATGCCGTGCTTGTTGATAATTTAGCAAATAACTTAGATCTTTCCCCAATTTATAAATTATTTCAAAATGAAAACGTTGTTAAGGTGTTTCACGCCGCTCGACAGGACTTGGAAATTTTCTACCTAGATTCAGGTATTTTCCCTTATCCATTATTTGATACACAAATAGCGGCTATGGTATGTGGTTTTGGAGATCAGGTTGCATACGAAACACTTGTAAAACAAGTAGCAAAACAGACTTTAGATAAAAGCTCCCGATTTACAGATTGGTCAAGAAGACCATTAACTGAAGCACAAAAAAAATATGCACTTGCCGATGTTACACATTTGCGGGTTATTTACGAATTTCTTTCACAAAAGCTTGAAAAAACAGGTCGATTAAAGTGGGTAGAAGAGGAGATTAAAATATTAATTTCTCCTGAAACATATGATTTTAATCCTAAAAATTCTTGGCGAAGAATAAAAACGAGATCAAACTCGAGACGATTTCTTGGAATTGTTGCCGCATTAGCTGAGTTTAGAGAAAATTTTGCTCAAAAGAAAAACATTCCGAGAAACCGAGTTATTAAGGACGACGCACTACTAGAATTGGCCTCAAATAAACCTAAAAATTTTGACGATCTCTCAAAATCTAGATTACTGTTGAGGGAAGCCCGTAAGGGTGAATTGGCTAATGGTCTATTAAATGCCATAGAGAAAGGCGTTAATACACCGGAATCAAATCTACCACAGAAATTAGATAATTCGGATAAAGTTAAGGTTAACAATGCTTTATCGGATCTTCTTAGGGTTCTTTTGAAATCGTGCTCTGAGAATGCTGGAGTGGCTAGTAAATTAATCGCGTCAGCGAGTGATTTGGATTCATTAGCAGCTGGTGATCGAAATTTAGCGGCGCTTCAGGGTTGGCGATTAGAGGTATTTGGTAAGTTTGCTTTAGATCTTTGTAATGGAAAAATCGGACTGGCTGTTGAAGGTTCAAAAGTAACAACAATACAGTTAAGTCAAACTTCATGACTAGGATTGTATGAAAGAAAATATTTAAAGAGGTTTCATTTGATAAATAATGATTTTCAACAAATTATTGATGATTTTGATTTCTTTGATGATTGGGAAGATAAATATCGTTATGTAATTGAAGAGGGTAAAAAAATGCCCGTGTTAGATGAATCTCTAAAAGTCGATAGCAATAAAGTTAATGGTTGCGCATCTCAAGTTTGGCTTCATTTTTCAAATTCAGACAAACTTTATTTTGATGGAGACAGTGATGCAATAATAGTCAAAGGTTTAATTGCATTACTTCGCAAACTTTATAACGGAACACCAATTAAAGACATAAAAAATATTGACGCTTTGGAAAATTTAAAAAAGCTTGGACTAGATGATCACTTGTCAGCACAGCGTTCAAATGGACTGAAAGCAATGGTAGAGAGAATACAATCTCTAGGCTAACTTTTTCACAAATTTTTCTAAGTCACCAAAACCAGTATGACGATGTTCAAAATTTAAATTCAACTTTTCAGCATGAGCCTCAGCTAATTCCACCAGATTATTATCTGAGGACTGGGATTGATAAACCAATTTTTCATAATTTCCAAAATACATACTTATCAGTTCAGGATTTTTATCCAAACCCAAAGGCTTCCAAACAAAAGAGTCGAATTGTCGAACAAGAAAGTCAGTTAAATAAAAAGATGTAGTCTCACCGAGTTCTTCAAACTTTTTGTTCCCCTCGAAAAAAGAATAACAATGAGGGCCATCTATCATTTCAATATCATACTCAGCACATAATTTTTCAAGTTTGCCACCTGTGCCACAGTCTGCATAAGCTAAAAATATTTTTGAATATTGGACTTTATAATTATCAAAAGCATTTTTTACAGCGAAAGGAATTTTGTCTGGGGTATTATGCAATATTGCCGGCAGACAATGTAAATCTATATGCGGTAGGTTATTTATTCTCAATAAATCGATGACTTCTCTGGCTATAGCACCACAGGCAAGTATCAACACTGTACCCGTTTCAGATTTACGACTAAAGTTTGTTGTTAATACTTTTGAATCTGCAAATGACATAAGAAAACTTTACAGATGTTTTTGTTCAAATTCTATGCACTTAATTGATTGTGTTTACGTGCGACAAACTCTTTAGCTGTTTCAACTGCCACTGCAGCATCTCGGCAATAAGCATCTGCACCTATGGCTTTCCCAAATTCCTCATTGAGAGGCGCACCTCCGACCAGGACAATATACTCATCCCGGATACCACTCTCAACTAGAGTGTCAATGACCACTTTCATGTAAGGCATCGTTGTCGTCAGCAAAGCAGACATTCCTAAAATATCCGGCTGCTCTTTTTCCAAAGCCTCTAAATAATTTTCGACAGGATTATTTATTCCCAAATCAACAACCTCAAAGCCCGCACCTTCCATCATCATCGACACGAGGTTTTTACCTATATCGTGAATATCACCTTTGACGGTTCCAATTACCATTTTTCCAACACGAGGAGCTCCGGTTTCTGCGAGTAAAGGCTTTAAGATAGCCATACCACCTTTCATCGCATTCGCCGCAAGCAAAACTTCAGGTACAAACAAAATTCCGTCTCTGAAGTCCTTACCAACGATTGTCATACCGCCCACTAGTGCTTCTGTAAGGATATTGTAAGGCTGCCATTTGCGCTCCAAAAGTATGTTGACACCTTCTTCGATTTCTTCCTTTAGGCCATCGTACAAATCGTCGAACATCTGTTGAACTAGTTCTTCATCATCCAATTCTGATAAAATAATATCATCTTCTTCATCTGACATGTGAACACTCCTGTATAATCAACCAATTAAGGTTGAAGAGAACGCTTTTTTTTTACTTTTCTAGCTTTTACAAATTTCTAACTGTCATTTTACGACATAGGGCATTTTAAAGCCGACTAAATTTTACAAAGAGAAGATTATTTTAATTTAAAAACTAATAAAAACTGAGGTTTAGGTGACTTCTACAGATTAAACTCTACGGCGTCTTCTTTTTTGATTTTTTCTTTCTGCTACAGGCTTCATTGAACTGGAAAAGGGTCCAATTTCCAATTCGATTTGTTCAAGTGTGGGGGCTGGCATTAAAGGGTTTGCTTCGAGAGCATTGCGCATGGATGCTAAATGCTCTGGCTTTGTACCACAGCAACCACCAATAATTTTAGCTCCACTATCCCTGGCCATAATAGCATATTTTGCCATTAAATCTGGGGTTCCGTCGTAAAGTATATGACCATCTACGTATCTGGGAATCCCCGCGTTTCCTTTTGCAATCAAGTTTTTCCCAGGTGCAGATTTTGAGAAATCTTGAATGGTTCTAAGCAAGTCTGAAGCTCCTGTGCCACAATTAGCGCCAAAAGCAACCGGTTTATTAGAAATGGACGAAATTAAATTTACCATTGACGACGGACTAGTTCCCATCATTGTATGCCCGGCTGTATCAAAGCTCATTGTTCCAATCCAAGGAAGATCCACATGTGAAAATGCCTCAGCAGCAGCTACGAATTCCTCAGGTGCAGATATAGTTTCTAACCATAAAACATCAGCACCTCCATCCTTAAGACCCTGAGCTTGCTCAAGAAATACTTCTACTGCAATTTTGTGTGAAAGATCTCCAATTGGTTCCATAATTTCTCCAGTCGGGCCAACCGAACCAGCAACAAAAACAGAACGTTGGCATCTATCCGCCACGTTGCGAGCTATTTCAGCTGAAATTTTAGATAACTCAAATGCTTTTGTTCCTAAATTATGCAGTTTTAATCTTAGAGCGTTTCCACCAAAGCTATTGGTCAAAAATATATCACTACCTGCATCAACAGCACCTCTGTAAAGATTAGAAATTCGGGCAGGATACTTTATATTCCAAAGCTCTGGAGCATCGCCCGACTTTAATCCCATATCAAAAAGGTTTGTGCCAGTTGCCCCATCAGCAAGGAGCCAGTCCTCTGAACCCAACTTTTCAAGAAAATTTGACAATCATTAAATTCCAAAACTATAATTTTGTTTCTCACGACTGTTAATGGTTGTCTAACGAATACTTTTCATTTTCATTATGAAAAATCTGCAACAATTTAAAATTAGTTGTTCATGTTTAACAGCTTGCCCAGCTTAGTTATTTCCCTTAATACGAAAGCAATTATTTAGAAAACAAGTTATGGATTTTTTTGATGGCACGCCGTTCTAAAATATATGAGGGCAAAGCTAAAATTTTATATGAAGGGCCAGAAGCTGGAACTATAATTCAATACTTTAAAGATGATGCTACAGCATTTAATGCCGAGAAAAAGGAAGTGATTGAGGGTAAAGGCGTACTGAACAATCGATTATCTGAATTTTTTATGTCCGGCTTGAATAACATTGGTGTTCCTACGCATTTTATTAAACGAATAAACATGCGAGAACAACTTGTTCGGAGCTGCGAAATAATTCCCCTAGAGATAGTTGTTCGCAACTTTGCCGCTGGATCGATATCAGATCGTCTTGGTATTGAGGAAGGCACACAGTTGCCACGACCAATTATTGAATATTATTACAAAGACGACAGCTTGGGTGATCCTATTGTATCTGAGGAACATATTGCTGCCTTTAATTGGGCATCTGCTCAAGACATGGACGATATTTTAGGATTAGCTTTAAGAGTCAATGATTTCTTGTCTGGAGTATTATTTAGTGTCGGTATCAAACTAGTTGATTTTAAAATTGAAATTGGACGCCTTTTCGAGGGTGATTTTCAAAGATTAGTTGTAGCAGATGAAATCAGTCCAGATAGTTGCCGTTTATGGGACATTAAAAGCGGAACGAAGCTTGATAAAGATGTTTTTAGACGTGACTTGGGCAGCTTGACGGATGCCTACACAGAAGTTGCTTACAGGTTGGGTTTACTTCAAAAATCAACATCTCAAATGAAACCAACATTGGTTAAATGAAAATTCTTTAGAGGCGGATTAATAGAATGAAAGCTCGAGTTACAATCATGCTAAAAGATGGAGTTCTTGATCCTCAAGGTGAGGCTATTAAGCAGGCATTAACTTCACTTGAATACAATAATGTAAACTCTGTGCGACAGGGAAAAGTCATAGACTTAGAGTTAAATGAAAGTTCGGAAGAGGCGGCAATAGATAATATTCAAGAGATGTGCGAAAAGTTACTGGCTAATACTGTAATCGAAAATTATGAGATAAAGTTATTATAATGCGAGCTGCAGTTATTGTTTTCCCAGGATCAAACTGTGATCGGGATATGGTTTGTGCTCTTAACTTAGCGGGCCATGAAGTTATTTCAGTTTGGCACAAAGAAACAGAACTACCAAAAAATATAGATTTAGTCGCTATACCCGGAGGCTTTTCATTCGGGGACTACCTCAGATGCGGCGCGATTGCAGCTAAATCGCCAATCTTTAAAGAAGTCCTAAAGCATATTGAAAGAGGAGGTTATGCTTTAGGCGTTTGTAATGGCTTCCAAATTCTTACCGAGGCCGGAGTTTTACCTGGCATACTGCAGCAAAACATAAAAACTAAATTTATTTCAAAAGCCGTCGACCTGCGTGTACTAAATACAACTAGCATATTTACTCATAGGTATGTTCATGAGGAACCGATTTCTATACCAATCGCACATCACGAAGGTAATTACTTTGCCTCAAGCGAAGATCTAAAAAAATTGAAAGATGGCGATCGTATTGCTTTTAAATATATCGATAATCCGAATGGGGCACTAGAAGACATCGCAGGTATTCTTTCCGAAAATCATAGAGTTTTAGGGATGATGCCGCATCCGGAACGTCACACTGAAAACGTTCATGGTTGTCAGGATGGCTATCCATTCTTTGAAGGCTTGTTTCAATCTAATTAAACGTCTTAACAGACCGAAAGTTTTAAGCCATATTGCTGTTATGGATCCTATTAATTCCGATAATGATCTTGATAGTCTAGAAAATTCTCTCTCCAGAAACCCTATTACGGCTAGAGTTTTTTTATTTAGCTTATCTGTTTTATTTGTGGTTTTGTTAGTTGCTACAAATTCATTTTTCACTTCAAAATATTTAAATGATATAAAACAGGAAGGTGAAATACGTCTAACGCAAAATGAGAGAAACATTGTTAGTGAATTGCAAAAAAATTCAGTTATTCCGCAATTTTTAGTTCGTGATCAAAGTATTTGGAATGCATTACTTTCCAACAATTTCTCCTCATTGCCACAAATGTTTTCCGAATTCATTAATGAAATATCAATAGAATCAATAACCTTAATGGATAGAACTGGGCAAATTGTTGCAGTGGCCGGAAAAGAAAATTTAAACGTAAATTCATCAAATAAAATTATTTTCAATACTGCTATTTCAACTAATGACACGGTGATGAACATCATTGAAAAGAATGAGAACGAATTTGGTTTTTTTTATTCAAGGAAAATAGAAAATGATCAAAGGGTTTTAGGAGTTCTATCTATCGAGGTCGATTTAAAAAAATTTGAAAATTCATGGAAAAGCGCTGGGGAGCGTATTTTCATTTCAAACGGTGAAGGAAAAATAGTTTTAGCAACAGAACCTACATGGAAAGGTTTGAGTGATGATTTAGCATGGAAAAATCAAAATTCGAAAAATATTATAAAACGTGGCTATAGTGTAGCAAAGGGGTGGGTGGATTCCAATGAAAGCGATCAGTATTTTAATGATAGCTCTTTTGTCCGCTTCAATAAAAATATTCCAATTTTGAATTGGAAAATATCAAGTTTTGAAAATTACTCAGGCGTTCGAGAGAGAGTTAATACTATTCTTGCGTTGGAAATTTTAATTTTTCTACTTTTACTGGTCTTAAGTCTTTACTCATTAAACAGAAAAAAAATCCTTCGACTCAATTTATTTGAAGAGGAGACCATAAAATTAAGGGAATTGAACAAGAAGCTAGAAACAGAGATGGAACAAAGAAAACGGGTTGAAAAAAATCTTCTTGCTGTTGAACAAACCCTAGAACAACATTCTAAGCTTGCTGCACTTGGAGAAATGTCAGCAGCCATTAGTCATGAATTAAATCAACCTTTGGCTGCAATGAAAACCTATTTAGCTGGTGCATCTTTACTTTTAAAAAGAAACAGACCTCAAGAGACCGTTGCCGCACTGATGAGAATAGATGGCTTAATCCATAGAATGGGAGAAATAACAAAACAATTAAAATCTTTTGCGAGAAAGAATACTGAAAGTTTTGTTCCTCTCAATTTGAATGATGCCATTTTAGAAGCAATGTCAATTATGGAGCCTCAATTAAAACAAAGCGGAATAAAAATAGACACAAATATTCCAAGTGAACCTGTTTTGATCGTTGGTGATCAACAACGTTTGGAACAGGTAATAATAAATTTAATTAGAAATGCAATTGATGCCTTGGATGATACAGAACTCCCTTCGATTACTATTTCGCTGTACAAAAACAATTCTGTTAGATTCTCAATACGGGATAATGGTAAAGGTATCAATAATTTAGAAAAACTTTTTGAACCATTTCAAACCTCAAAGGATCCCGGAAAAGGGCTTGGACTTGGGCTTGCGATTTCTTCAAATATTATATCTGAACTTGGAGGGTCACTTTCGGGTGAAAATCTTACCCCAACAGGAGCAGAATTTACAATAAAATTACCTTTGTTTGATCCAAGTCGAGTTAATGTAGTGGAAGAAAACCAAACAAAAATGCGTGAAACACTATGAGAGTTGCAATTGTTGACGATGAAAAAGACATGCGTCTTTCAATTACGCAATGGCTTACTCTATCAGGCTATGAAACAGAAAGTTATTCATCTGCTGAAGACGCCTTGGCACAAATAGGTTCTGATTATCCCGGGATTGTTGTTACAGATATCAAAATGCCTGGCATGGATGGTATGCAGTTTTTAAAAAGAATAATGGCGCTAGATACCACACTGCCAGTGATCCTAATAACAGGCCACGGGGATGTGCCAATGGCAGTAGAAGCCATGAGACTTGGGGCATTCAATTTTTTAGAAAAACCTTTCAATCCCGAAGCATTAACTCAGTTAGTAAAGTTAGCCATTCAAAACCGTCGCTCGTCATTAAGTACTAGAGATTTGAGAAGTGAATTATCTGATGGATCAAAAATTATAAAAAAGTTGGCCGGCACTTCTAAATTCATGGAAAAATTAAAAGAGGATATATTGGATTTTTCTCAATCAGATGCTCCCATTCTAATTGAGGGTGAAACAGGTTCCGGAAAAACACTAGTAGCTCATGCTGTGCATGCCGTCAGTCAAAAATCTTCAAAAAAATTAATAACGGTGCACTGCGGTGCCTTCGATAATGAAACTATTTCTAAAAGATTATTTGGCCCAACTAATGATGACGAAAATTTTTTATCTGCGTTTGAAGAGGCAAGGGGAGGCACACTAATTTTGGAAGATATAGAAACTTTAAATAAAGAAGCTCAAGGAAAACTTTTAGAAAAACTTGTAAAATTAGAAAATTCTTCGGAAACTAGAGTAATTACAATTTGTAATCATGTATCTTCTGTACTTCCTAAAAATCTTTTAAGAGAGGATCTTTATTTCAGATTAAGTTCTTTGAAAATTTCTGTCCCCCCGTTAAGAAAGAGGAGTGCTGACATCCTAGATCTATTCTCCCAGTACACCATAATATTTTCTGGGGAATATGGGTGCTCACCACCTTTACTTACCTCTGACCAGTCAAGCCAATTATTGCAATCACCTTGGCAAGGTAATGTCCGTCAGCTTATCAACGTCGCAGAACAGGTAATAATGCAAACTAGACGGGGGGAAGTAAATTTAACTTCCTTACTACTAGAGACCGATGACAAAACTGAAATTGCTACAACTTCTGAAGGAAAGCCTCTCAAGGAATACGTTGAAGCCTTTGAAAAATCTTTGATTGAGAAATTTATGCGCAAGCATAAAGGCTCAATAAACAAGGTAATGGAAGAACTGTTAATTCCCAGAAGAACGCTCAATGAAAAAATGGCAAAATACTCTTTACAGAGAAATGATTATCTTGAGTAAGATGCTATATTTCTTTGCGTTTAATGAAGTAAAAAAAGCAAGTCAGAAACAAGATAAGTGAAAATATACCATTCCAACCAGCCATAGAAATGTTAATAAAATCCCACGCGACTTCATCACAGCGTACAAGTGGAGCATTCATAATTTGTTCTAATAACTGATCTGTGCTTAAACCTTCTATAGAAGAATTTGAGCAAGAATTGGGTCCAAGCCAAAGTTTTTTTTCAACTCCAACATGATAAAGCGCTAAAATTGTGGAAGTAAGCATGGACATTGAAGCAACAAGAACGAAGGATTTCTTTGGAAAAAAATAAAACAAAAAAATAAGTAAAATATTTAAAAAATGTGGATAACGCTGCCATAGACATAATTTGCATGGATATAGGCCGCCAATATGTTCGAACGAGTATGCCCCAAGTATAAGTGCTAGAGAAGCCATACCAGCAACAAACGGTAAATGCTTTATTTCCATAAAAAATCCAAACCTATTGTCCCAGTAACCAAAAGAATAATAAAAAATAAAAAGAGCCAACCTAGATATTTTTCTATGAAAAATTTTATCTTTTCGCCATAATATTTCAATAGAGTAGCAACAATAAAAAATCTGATGGCTCGTCCCAATAATGCCGATAGAATAAAAAGACTAAGTTGCATTTTGGTAAAGCCTGACATTATTGAAACCACCTTAAATGGAATTGGTGATACACCCGCAGTCAAAACAATCACAAATCCGTTTTGATTAATGGAATTTGCAAAAAGGTTCATCGCAACTTCTTTACCAAGAGCTATTAGTAGAGGCTCAGCTATTTGCTCATATGCAATAAATCCTAAAAGGTACCCTAATACTCCTCCGGCTACAGATGCTATTGTAGCAACAAGTGCATAAAGCCATGCTTTACTAATATTTGCCAATATCATTGGAATTAATAAAACATCAGGAGGTATTGGAAAAAAAATAGCTTCAATAAAGCTCACACAACCCAACAACCAAATTGCTTTAGGGTTTTTGGCTAATTCCATCGTCCAGTTATATAGAGATCTGAGTATTTGCATTTAACTGTTCCGGCTATTCGCATTTGTTCTATTGATGGTCAATACTTTCATTTTGCATCTGGACTGGCGGTTAATGTTTCCCTATGTAGAAATACAGTGCCCGAGTGGCGGAATGGTAGACGCAGGGGATTCAAAATCCCCCGCCTTCACGGGCGTGTGAGTTCGAGTCTCACCTTGGGCACCATTATCGCGTTAGTTAACCTCTTTAAGAAACAGAAAAAGTGTATTTTTCTATTTATTTCTTCATGTTCTTGAGATTGACCGTTGTTTTTGAAAATTTATCTTGATTATGAAAAATAGACTGGTAATATTTTACCACTTAAGTCGGCTTGGTTCGACGGGGAGGAACAAAAGGCTGGTGCTGTAGCGTCAGTCTTTTTTCATTTTTTTAATCAGGTTTTTTGATCTAACTTGTTGATAAAGGCCTGTTTACACAAGATATAGTATTTTCTATAGACTTTTGATCAATATAATGGTACCAAAAAGGTACCACTTTTCAAAAGTGGGAGGCTTATGCCTATTATTTAACCTCCCTTGAACTGGTCGGGGTCTCTTCTAGCCTCGACTTTTCTTTTTTATTCATCACGTTTTGTAAAAATTTGTCCAGCTACTCCACTCTTCTGGGGTATCCAAATCTAAAAAATAACTCCTTGTATTAGTTGTAAAATAATTGATCGACTTTTTTTCTTTTTTCAAAACTTCCTTGGCTCCAATATCACCAGTAATTTTCGTAAGACTATGAAAATATTTTTTTGGAAATATAACAGGATGTCCCGTTGTAGTTTTATTTTCATCAATTGGGCAACAAATCATTTCTGGAAATTCTAAAGAAAAATCTATTACTTCCTTTAAAGCTGCTGTTGTTAATTCTGGTAAATCAGAAGGACATATTGCGATACTTTCAAAGTTAGAGTCTTGTGATATTTTATTAACGCCTACCGCAAGCGAATGCCCCATGCCTAAATGAGAATTTTCCACCTCGATAATTAAAGCATTGGTTTTTGAGATTGCATCTTTGCGTTGATTATTATTTGCGGGAATAGTGACAAAAACAGGAAAACTCAAAGCTAAAGCTTCATTTAATATTTTTTGAATTTGGGTAACACCGTTTACCTTTTTTAATAACTTATCATCGCCGAGCATTCTACTTGAAGATCCTGCACCTAAAAACAAAAAGCCAAGTTTATAGTCATTCATGCTGTTATTCCTATCGATTAAGCACTCTAACAAAATTCAAACTGATTTTTAAGTTTAAATTCATATTAGTGGTCTAGCGACATTAATAGTCGCATGAGTACATTTTGATTGAACTTAATAAATCTAGTTTGAGGCTACGGGGAGCTATTAGCAATGAAAACAAAAACACAGGTAGTTGTCATTGGTGGAGGCTTAATTGGTTGCTCTATTCTATATCATCTCACAAAGTTGGGTTGGTCCAATGTAGTTTTATTAGAAAGAGATGAATTAACCTCTGGTTCAACTTGGCATGCAGCAGCTGGAATACATGGACTTCACGACAGCACTAACATAAGTCGTATCCAACATTACACAATGAACCTGTATAAACAGCTCGAAGAGGAAACTGGGCAGGGTTGTGGTATTTTCCAACCGGGATCTCTTTATCTAGCTCAAACAGAGGAACGTGAGCATCAATTAAAAATCCAAGCGGCGAAGGCTAAGCTTTACGGAATGAATTTCCACGAAGTTAGTATAACTGAAGCGGAAAACCTGCATCCATTTGTCAATTTTGAGGGCGTAAGGTGTATTATGTGGGAGCCAGATGGAGGTAATGTAGATCCTTCAGGAGTTACGAATGCATATGCAGCAGGCGCTCGTCAAAATGGGGCAGAAATTTATAGATTCACACCTGTTATTGGAACGAAGCAAAATAGAGACGGGACTTGGATTGTCGAAACAGAAAAAGGTAACATTCATACAAACTGGATTGTCAACGCGGCTGGCCTTTGGGGCAGGGAAGTGGCTAAAATGGCCAATATTTATCTTCCATTACAGCCGACCGAACATCAATATTTTGTAACTGAGTCGATAGAAGAGATAAAAAACTTAACAAATAGATTGCCATCAATCGCTGATAGGGACGGCGAATACTATCTCCGACAAGAAGGTAAAGGTTTACTTATTGGAGCGTATGAAAAGAATTATAAGTTCTGGGCCGAAAGAGAAACTCCATGTGACTTTGGCCACGACCTTTTTGACGACGATCTGGATCGTATTGAAGAAAATGTTCTTAGGGCTATCGAAAGAGTTCCAATTGCTGGTTCAGCTGGAATAAAGAGGGTAATAAATGGACCTATGATTTGGTCTCCTGACTCCAACGTTTTATTTGGACCAATTCCTGAGATAAAAAACTATTTTTGCTGTAATGGCATTATCCCTGGCTTCAGTCAGTCAGGAGGGCTTGGCTTGATGACGGCAGAATGGATTATTAAGGGTGAAACGAAATATGATTTATTCCCTTGGGATTTATCTCGATTTGATGAATGGGCCAATCATTCATTCACTAAAGCGCGAGTTGGCGATCAGTATGCTAATCGTTTCAAAATTCATTTCCCAAATGAAGAAAGATCAGCTGGAAGACCTCTGAAAACAAGACCTGCTTATGAATATCAAAAAGAACTTGGCGCAAAATTTGGATTGAGTTTTGGTTGGGAACATCCACTATACTTCGACCATAATTGTGAGGAAACATCTGGCTTCAAACGGCAAGATTGGTGGCATTCGGTAGGTCGCGAGGCAAAAATGCTTAGAGACTCCGTTGGCGTGATCGACATATCTAATTTTGCAAAATATGTATGTAAAGGGCCAGGAGCTGAGACTTGGTTAAATTCTGTATTTGCTAATAAAATACCCAATAGTATCGGCCAATCATGCTTAACGCCTTTAATCAGTGTTTATGGGGGAGTAGCAGGTGATGCCACTGTCACTAAAGTCGGAGACAGTGAATTTTGGATTGTCAGTTCGGGGATTGCAGAACGGTATCAAAAACGCTTTTTCAATAGTGTTGAACTTCCGCCAGAAACTACTTTTAAAAGCAAAACAGTTGATATGTGTGGCTTCAATATCGCCGGGCCTAAATCTAGAGAGATGTTACAAAGGTTAAGTAATCAAGACCTATCAAACAATAATTGGCCTTTTATGCATTCAGGGCAGCTTTCAATTGCTGGTGTTGAATGTTTGGCTTTAAGAATATCTTTTTCTGGGGATTTAGGATGGGAAATATATTGTGACGCTGAATATCAAGAAATTATCTATAAAACCCTAATAAAGGCATCAATAATTGAAAATGGTGGACCAGTTGGCAGCAGAGCGCTGATGTCATTGCGCATCGAAAAGGGCTACGGAAGTTGGAGTAGAGAATATAGCCCTGAGGTTTGGCCTCACGAATCTGGCTTAGAAAAATTATGCAAACTAGATAAAGATTTTTTAAACAAAAGAGCTTTGGTTGAAAATCTTAAAAATGAACCCAGGGAAAGATTAGTTTTAATAAAACTAGACGAACAAGATTGTAAAAAATCTAATGCTGATGCCACAGGTGGTGAGCCAATATTTTATAGTGGCAAAGGTATTGGGCGGATTACATCCGGAGCTTATGGCTATAATGTTGGTATGTCTCTGGCTCTTGGTTATGTTAAAGATGTATCCGCTGGAGACACCGTGGATGTTATGATTTTAGGAGAGCCTCACAAAGGAAAAATTCTTAAGGCTCCCCCTTTTGATCCAGAAGGAAAAATTCTAAGGGGCTAAAAATTCATCACTCGGGGCTGCTTCTAAGGGTTTAACCCGAACGATAGTTATTCTATTTGCATCACGTCCTGCCACTTCAAATCTAAAACCATGAAACCGAAACACTTGACCCACTGTGGGTATCATTTGAGCCTCATGTAAGACCAAACCAGCCAAGGTATTTGCATGCTCGTCGGGTAAGCTCCAATCCATAGCTCTATTAATATCACGAATAGTCATTGTGCCGTCCAATTCGTAAACACCATTCTTGTCTGGTCTAATTAATTCATCAGAGTCAGGATCAAATTCGTCAGCTATTTCTCCTACAATTTCCTCTAAAATATCCTCTAGAGTGATCAAACCCTGGAGGCTGCCATACTCATCCACAACTAAGGCAAAGTGTGCGCGCCTTCTTAAAAATTGGCGCATTTGCTCGTCCAAAGCTGTTGTGTCTGGAACGAAGTACGGCTTCATGATGACAGAACCAATATCTAACACTAATAAATTTTCTAACGCTGCATCAGGGCCACTTATATTGCTATACATGGATCTTGCTAAATCCTTTGCATGAATGACTCCAATAATATTTTCTGGCTCATCCTTATAAACAGGCAACCTTGTGTGGTTACTTGCCATACATTGGGCCAATATTTCCTTTGGCTCATCATTAAAGTTGATCATTTCAATACTCGAACGGTGTAACATTATTTCTTCCACTGTTCTCTCTGACAAATCCAGAGCACCTAAAATACGGTCACGATCTTCTTTTTCGACCACTCCCTCAAGATGTCCCAAGGAAATTGCACCCGCTATTTCTTCTCGAACGGCTAAAATTTGTTCATCTGCGGATGTTCGCACTCCAAAAACCCACAGAATTCCTCTAACTAGTTTTCTAACTGCAGACACAATGGGATCGAAAATTGTCACAAAAAGTGAGATAGGGGCCGATACCCTTGCTGCTGCTTTTTCTGCATTCGTAATAGCATAGGTTTTGGGAAGAACTTCTGCGAAAATTAGGACTAGAACCGTCATAACTAAAGTTGCTAAAGCGACACTGCTTTCACCAACTAGTTTAGTAAAAAGCGCAGTTGCTAACGAAGTTGCTAATATATTAACTAGATTATTCCCTAAAAGAACTGAACCAATCAATCTCTCGTTATCATCTGTGATTGATAATGCTCTTGCAGCACCACGCGACCCTTTATCTGCCTGATTTTGCAACTTTCCTCGAGATGCAGCAGTCAAAGCTGTTTCACTACCTGAGAAAAATGCAGATAATAAAAGAAGAACAACTATAGAAATAATAGTAACCCAGAAGGCATAGTCTAAATTGAAAGACTGCAACCAAAGCATTTATTTTACCTTTAATTTATGAAAAACGGATGTGCATACCAATATGAGCACGTAGCGTACCACAAAAATTAACTCAAGTAATTAAATTTTTTATTATCAGATAATTGAAGCTAGCTAACCATTAATTTAACTTACTTTTGCCAGATAATGGATGATGATCGTCAAGCGTGTCCTTTAGCTTTTCATTAACGATGTGCGTATAAATTTCTGTTGTGGTGATATCAGAATGTCCCAACAAAGTTTGAATAACTCTCAAATCAGCTCCGTTGCTCAATAAATGTGTTGCAAAAGCATGCCTAATTGTATGAGGTGAAACGTTTTCACTCTTTACGCCAGAAATTAATGCCCATTCTTTAATCTTATTAAAGAACCAATTCCTGGTTAAATGACCCTGTTTGCTACTTGAAGGAAAGAGAAATTTAGACCTTTTTTTACCCATTTTATTTAAACGTAAATCCTCTTTTTGATCTCGTAATTTTAACCAATCAAAAAGAGCCTCAATTGCGGAAGGCGATAAAGGAACAAGTCTTTCTTTACTTCCTTTTCCTTTTACTAAAATCATTTCAGGATTTCCTCGAACTGATGAAACAGGTAAGGACATGAGCTCAGAAATTCGCATTCCTGAAGCATATAATATTTCCATTAAACATCTATTTCTAACCCGCTCATATTCAGTCTCTCCATGATTTTTTGCAACTTGCAGTAGGGCCTCCACTTCACCAACTGAGAGAGTTTTTGGTAGCGGTTTTGACGATCTTGGACCAGTAAGTTGAGCAGTTGGATCTGTACTTAAAAACCCTTTTTCAACATGAAACTTATAAAACTGTTTGATCGTAGATAAACGCCTGGCCGTAGTAGACTTCGAATGCCCTGAATTTTTCAAATATATAAAATATTGCTCAAGATCGCTCTGAGAGACGTCTACCAAGGATTTGCCAACTTTTTTGCAAATTTGTTCTAAATCTCTGGAGTAGGCCAGAATAGTGTTTTCGCTCAATCCTTCTTCACCAAATTTGGCTTCTAAAAAGTTTTCAATTAACGCCTGATTGTTTTTCATTTAGAAGCACCAAATGTGTTAAAGCCGCCCTTCGAGCAGTATTATTTAACCCTATTAAATTTAATGTAGATAAACTTTCTGATAAATCCTTTAGGTCACCTTGTATACCGGTTTCAAACTGGAGAAGTGCATTTAAAATCACTTCTCCCAATTTGCCCTGATTTAACTTCTGCTCTACCAAAAAAGGCATTTTGGGGTCTGTGAAAACTTTCAAAATAATATTTTCAGTTTCATTTTTTGCTTTAACGTTTGAAAAGTCACCTGAAACTAAACCAAAGCGAATATCTTCAGACCGCCAATAATATTCTGTGAGTTCAAAGTTATTGGTTAATAATAGTAAATCAGCAGCTATTTTTTTTGATTTAGGTGAAAAACTTTGTTCATAAATTCTTCGGGCAAAAAGTTTTGCAAAAAGTGAAAGCTGATCAGCTTTGGAAAAAACTTCCAAAGAATTTTGTAAAATTTCTTCAAAGTTTTCATTTAATTCTAATGCAGTATCAAGACTCTTAACAGCATCAACTCGCTCCCATACACCGCCCGAGACACTAGTATTGTATTTTGTATAGATGCCTAAAATCTGATTTTCTGGTATCGCACTAGTTGACGCTAATCTCTCAGCAGCAATAACTTGCGCACGCCATCCATTGTCCCCCGATAAATCGCTTTGACTGTATTTAATGGGAAGATACTCCGCTGGAATGGGTTCTCCTATCGCTTCATATAGTCTGTATTCAAGAGGTGTAATAAGGCTAGGTGGTGGTAATAAAGCATTTAAATCAACCTCAAAGTCGACTTCTAAGTATCTATTAAGTAGAGAAATTAGGTGCTCACTTATATCTCCAAGTACACTTTCTGTTTTTAGTATTAAGTGGGCAGTAAGCCAATCTCCCTTACGAGCATAACAGTAAACTAATTCACCTTGTAGTTCTCTGTTTTTCCTTTTCTTAAAAATAGGATCGCAGGCAGGCATATTATTATTCGACAATAACGAAATATCAAAAAGTAAGGGAACCATACTATCCGGGACTGGCGACGCCCTCTCGATGAGTGCTATCGCGGGATCAACAGCACCATAACTTAATAATTTTTGAAGCCTAACATCAAGAAACGAATAACTTTCTGGCTCATCTACAGGTGGGCGGGCTTCGGCAAGCAATAAAGAATAAACCAACTCTTGAATGGGCGGATAACTAAAAGTTGGCATTGACTTAAATGAATAAGTCAAATCATTAAAACTTGAATTTCTCCAAATAGTAGTAGGGATTCCAGTAACATACACAGGCAAGAGGCCTATTGACTGAAACTTATCAGAACTTAGTGTAGAAACTTGAATATCTTTATTTGTATCGCTACTTTCTTTTTCTACAGACTTAAGACTGCTCTCTACATCATTTTTTTTAATTGATAACCAGTCGATGGCAGAGAGAGGAGCTTCTGCAGCTAACGGGCTAGCCAGTAAAAAAAAATATAAAAAACAACTAATTCGCATTAAGTTTTATAGAATTCGAGATAAGTGCTTGATTAGGTTCAAACTCCACGCCGAATATTAATGGCCCCGCAAAAGCGTATATAACAAGAACGGATAGGCCTATCATAAACAGATAAAAGAGCCATTTAATTAGTTTGCCCATAATACAATTGCCACTTCAGCATTTTTAATGTCCAAATAACCTATAGCGGATCTATAAAAAGATATCAAAGTTCAATTGTATTTGTATTTCTAACTGATAATAAAGTTTCAATATGTATGAGTTAAAAAAACCTGTGGCATTGGTAGGCATGATGGGATCCGGCAAAAGTGCTGTTGGAAAAGCTGTTTCATCTGCGCTTAGCGTCCCATTTAATGATGCAGACGATGAAATTGAACATGCAGCACGACTTTCAATACCAGAGATTTTTGAACGTCATGGAGAAAAATTTTTTCGCGACAAAGAAAATCAGGTTGTTACTCGCTTATTAAAAGGACCACCAAGTATTTTAGCAACTGGCGGAGGCGCATTTATAAACAAAAATATAAGAAGCTCTATTAAAAATTACGGTGTATCTGTTTGGCTCAATGCTGATATTGAAACGCTTTGGAATAGAGTTAAGCACAAGAAATCAAGGCCACTCTTAAGAACAAAAAATCCTAAAGAAACGCTTACAAATATATATAAAGATAGGTTAGACACTTATTCCAAAGCCGAAATAACTATAAGTTCTCATGAAAAATCCTCTTTAGAGGAAATGGCAGATCTAGTAATCAAATCGTTATTAAGTCGTAATTATATAATCGAAAGAATCTGATTATGAAAAAGGTAGAAGTTGCACTAGAAAACCGTTCCTATGATATTTTAATAGATGAAAACTTAATCTCAAAATTTCCAGTTTATTTGGAAGGTCTTTTAAATCGTAAATTTTTGGCAATCGTAACAGATACAAACGTTGAAAATTTACACTTATCAAGATTGTTAACAACACTTAAGAACGCAGGAATAGAAACAAAGGTTTTATCGATTAAAGCCGGGGAAAGCAGTAAGTCTTGGGAAACCCTTCAAGCAACAGTTGACTGGATGCTGGATAATAAAATCGAACGAAATGATTTAGTAGTTGCTTTTGGAGGAGGTGTCGTAGGTGATTTAGTAGGTTTTGCAGCTGCAATCATGCGGCGTGGGATTCAATTTATTCAATGCCCAACATCTCTCTTGGCGCAGGTCGATAGCTCTGTTGGTGGGAAAACTGGTATTAATACTTCTCACGGTAAAAATTTAGTTGGAGCCTTTTATCAACCTTCACTAGTTATTTCGGATATTTCCACACTAAAAACACTCGAAGAAAGAGACTTTTTAGCTGGGTATGGAGAAGTAGCAAAGTACGGTTTATTGGGCGATTACGAGTTTTACTGTTGGTTAGAAGAAAATGCAGAAAATATAAGAAACAGGGATATGCATGCACTGATTAAGGCTGTCGCCCATTCATGCGAAATGAAATCAGCTATCGTTATTGCAGATGAAAAGGAGCAGGGAGAAAGAGCATTGCTAAACCTAGGCCATACTTTTTGTCATGCGTTAGAAGCCGCTACAGGTTACTCAGAGCGAATGTTACATGGAGAGGGCGTTGCGATTGGAAGTGTCCTTGCCTTTGATTTATCCGCAAAAATGGGCTTAACGTCTCAAGAAGACCCCACACGAATTAAAAAGCACTTTGAAGACATGGGAATGATGAATTCTATCAATAATATATCGGGCACATTACCAAACGCTGATAAGTTAGTGGAGCTGATGTTTCAGGATAAAAAAGTGGTTGACGGCAAATTAAATCTAATTTTGGCGAAAGGTATTGGGAAGGCATTTATTGCTCGAGATGTAGATCCAAATTTGATTAAAGATGTGATTAATAATTCTCTTGCAATTTGATAATGCAACATCAACCTGCAGAGGCAACTTATTAACGCAAGTTTTAGTTGGGAGACTACCAAGTGATTAATTCAATGACTGGATATGCGTCTGATACAATTCTAGTGGGCGACTTTTCATTAGACGCCGAAATCAAGAGCGTAAACTCTAAAAGTTTTGATCTTAAGATTTATCTTCCAGAGTACATGACTTTTATGGAAAACGATATCCGGCAATTAGTTTCAAAACAAATTGCTAGGGGATCGATAGTTTTAAAAATAAAAGCTAAGCACAACGACGAAGCATCAAGCAACTTCACTTTGAATAACGAAGTTCTTAACACAGCAATTGATGAAATAAAGACTATTGAACAAAAATGTGATGAGAAAAACATTCAATTTTCTCCTTTAACAGTTTTGGATTTTTTTTCTGTAAAAGGAGTCTGGGAAGAAAACAAAATTTCTCAAACAGACACAGTTGAGTTAAAATCAGTCATGTTGGATAAGCTTCCAGAACTCATAAAAAAATTTATAGAGACAAGAAGAATTGAAGGGCAGGGGCTTCAAGCAATTCTTGTAGAGAAACTCTCTTCAATTATGGAATTTATTAAAGAAATAGATAAAATACTTCCGGACAGGTCCAGGCATTTAAAGAAAAATTTTAAAACAGCACTTGATAAAATTATAAATGAACAAAATCAAGTGGATGAAAACAGATTAGAGCAGGAAATAGCCTTACTGGTAATAAAGCAAGATATTCAGGAAGAATTAGATCGCTTAAAGGTGCATATTGTCAGTATGCAAGATTTAGTAAATTCATCCAAAGTTGTCGGTAAAAAACTTGATTTCTTATCTCAGGAATTGAATAGAGAAGTAAATACCATATGCTCTAAGTCGCAGTACAGCGATCTGACAAGATTAGGAATAGAAATGAAAACATTAGTCGATCAATTTCGCGAACAAGTACAAAATGTCGAGTAGAGCAAAAGTGAACGAAAAAGGGTTACTCATAATCCTCTCATCTCCGTCTGGCGCCGGAAAATCAACTTTAGCACAACGTATTAAGGCATGGGATAAAAACTGTGTATTCTCCATTTCAGCAACAACTCGCAAACCTCGTGATGGAGAGCAGGACGGAAAAGACTACTATTTTATTTCAGAAGAAGAATTTAACCAAAAAGTAGCTGACGGTGAAATGCTGGAACACGCAGAAGTGTTTGGAAATTTGTACGGAAGCCCTATTGCTCCAGTATCATCTTCAATTGATGACGGATATGACGTCCTTTTTGATGTAGACTGGCAAGGAAGCCAACAAATAAAAAACTCTAACTTGGGAAAATACGTCTTATCTATTTTTATTTTACCACCATCCATCGAGGAATTGGAAAGTCGTCTGAAATTAAGAAACCAAGACAGTGATGATGTGATATCAAGTAGAATGGCTAAGTCTGTCGAGGAAATCAGTCATTGGCCTGAGTACGATTATGTTGTTGTAAATGATGATATCGATCAAACAGAAGAGAAATTAAAAATAATAATAACCGCTGAAAGGCTGCGTCTATCGCAGCAACCAGGTATTGTAGAGTTCGTCCGCAGTTTGAATAGTGAATTCGGGGACCGATAATGGCAGTTTTTAAGTTTAATGCAGACACACCTCAAATCGACAACAGTGCCTGGATAGCGCACGATGCCAATATTATCGGAAATGTGGAAGTTTGCAAAAAGGCATCTGTTTGGTTTGGTGCCACTCTCCGAGGTGACAATGAAAAAATACTAATAGGCAATGGAAGCAATATTCAAGAAAACTGCGTTCTTCACACAGACCATGGTTTCCCATTAGAAATTGGAGAAAACTGTACAATTGGACATAGCGTGATCCTGCACGGTTGTACTATAGCAGAAAATACACTTATTGGCATGGGATCTACAATACTGAATGGAGCACAAATTGGTAAAGGATGTTTAATTGGGGCCGGATCTTTAATTACAGAAAATAAAATAATACCTGACGGATCGCTGGTGATGGGTGCTCCAGGAAAAATTATTCGTAAACTTGATGATGAAGCAAAACTGAACCTAATTGGCAGCGCCGTCCACTACCAAGAGAGAGCGGCTGAATTTAACAAAAATCTCACTAAAATTTCCTAACTGGGAAATTTGCATTAGTTTTTAATAAGTATATATATTTTTGAAAGAGCTGTACAAAAGCTAAAAGTAACAAAACAACTGTTTTGAGAGGTCACAAAATGACAATGCAAAAGCCAATAGTAAAAAGCAAAGACGCTCCAGACTTGGGTGTATTTAGCTGGTCGGATCCTTTTTACTTAGAGCAGCAGCTCGCAGGAAAAGCTTCAACCACGCGTAACGAAGGCTTTTCAAAATGAAAGTATAGAGCCTGGACTTTTTAAAGAACTGGGAGAAATGGGGCTCTTGGGGACCACAATTCCCGAAGAGTATGGGGGCCTGGGAGCTGGCTACGTAAGTTACGGTTTGGTCGCTAGGGAGATCGAGCGCGTAGATAGCGGTTACCGTTCAATGATGTCAGTTCAATCTAGCCTTGTGATGTATCCCATCTATGCGTACGGGACAGAGGAACAGAGAAAGAAATACTTACCAAAGCTCGCTGCAGGCGATCTTATCGGTTGCTTTGGTTTAACTGAGCCCGACGCGGGTTCTGACCCTGCCTCTATGAAGACCCGGGCTGTTAAGACAGATAGCGGGTATAGAATTTCTGGCTCTAAGATGTGGATTGCAAATTCACCAATAGCTGACGTATTTGAAAGGGCGCAAAAGGGCTAAGCGCTCCCAAGATAGAAGGAAAACTGTCTCTGAGAGCTTCCGTAACAGGCGAAATAGTAATGGATAATGTTGAGGTTTCTGATGATGCTCTATTACCAAACGTTTCAGGTCTGAAGGGTCCGTTTGGGTGTCTTAATAGAGCACGGTACGGAATTGCCTGGGGTGTAATGGGCGCAGCGGAATTTTGCTGGCATGCAGCCCTTCAGTATGGCCTTGATCGAAAACAATTCGACAAACCAATAGCTCAGACGCAATTGTTTCAGAAAAAATTGGCAGATATGCAAACAGAAATATCACTCGGACTTCAGGCGGCTCTTAGAGTGGGTCGACTAATGGATGAAGCGCAAGGAGCCCCGGAAATGATAAGTATAATAAAGCGCAATAACTGCGGGAAAGCGCTAGATATCGCGCGTATGTCGCGCGATATGCATGGCGGAAACGGTATTTCTCAAGATTTCCAGATCATGCGCCACATGAATAACTTGGAAACAGTTAATACTTATGAGGGAACGCACGACGTACACGCTTTGATAC
>LUMI01000293.1_pt1 | contig 22930 bp, 19 predicted proteins | sample 729681 | NCBI WGS metagenome assembly LUMI01 (sample SAMN03860267, study PRJNA289734) | marine metagenome | biome: seawater column; feature: ocean; material: water; isolation source: Red Sea water column Station 34 - depth 10m | place: Saudi Arabia: Red Sea | collected 2011-10-15 | depth 10 m
CGGATGGCGTCTTCTTCTGTATCAAAAGGAATGACTGATAAAATAGGCCCGAACACCTCTTCTTGGGCAATTCGCATATCGTTTGTCACACCTGTGAAGATTGTTGGCTCAACAAATCGATCACCTTGAATGCCATCACCGGTATGAGGCTTACCTCCTAGAACACAGGTTGCACCATCTTCTTTTGCAACTTCTATGTATTGAAGAATTTTTTCGTATTGAGGAGCGGTAGTGACGGGTCCTACATGTGTTTCCACGGACATTGGATCTCCAATTTTAGCTTCACTTGCAACTTCAACTAAGCGTTTAACAAACTTATCATGAATGGTTCTTTGGACCAGCAACCGTGAGCCCGCTATGCAGGTCTGGCCAGTTGCTGCAAATATGCCTGATATTGCGCCCATGACCGCAGCTTCAAAATCAGCATCTTCAAAAACAATATTAGGTGACTTCCCGCCTAATTCTAAAGTAACGGGCATAATTTTTTTTGCAGCCGTCTCGTAGATTTTCTGACCTGCAAAATCAGACCCCGTAAAGGCAATTTTGGCGACATCTGGATGCTCTACCATAGCAGCACCTACTTCCAAGCCGTATCCAGTAATGCAGTTTACAACCCCTGCAGGAAAACCCGCTTCGTTTACAAGTTCCATGAATTCTAAGGATGAAGCAGACGTAAATTCAGAGGGTTTAATTACGGCGGTATTTCCGGCAGCCAAAGCAGGGGCTAGCTTCCAGGCTAATAATAACAGAGGAGAATTCCAGGCTGTAATCATTCCAATTACACCCAATGGTTCATATCGCGTATAATTAAATATACCTGGGCGATCAGCTGGTAGCACGGCCCCTTCTATTTTATCAGCCAGGCCTCCAAAATAGCGGTACCATTCTGCCAAATATTTAGTCTGAGCACTCATTTCTGTGATAAGTTTACCATTGTCACGGACTTCTATATTGGCCAATCTTTCAGATTCACGTTCAATTATTTCAGCAAGTCGCACTAAAAGCTTGCCCCTTTGCGTTGGTCGCATATCCCCCCAGGAACCAGTATCGAAAGCGGCTTTTGCGGCTTTAACTGCCAGATCCGCATCTTTTGCGCAACCACGGGCAACCTTTGCCCAAACCTCACCAGTAAAAGGATTTTCAGTATCAAAATATTCATTTTTGGTTGGCTCAATCCATTTGCCATCAATGAAGTGATTATATAATTTCATTATTTTCTGAGCCTCCCTTAATCCTTTTCATCAGGCTGAAATACAATTCGACCGGTGACATTACCGCTTTCAAGATCATGAATGGCTTGATTAATCTTGGAAAGTGGTCGTCTATCTATCGGCATTTGCTTGATCTTGCCTTGACGGACCATGTCGATAATTTTGCGCAATTGTGGTGAGTTTCCAACATGGCTGCCACGGACGGTCATTGCTTTTTGTGGCAGCCAAACCTGAGGCATTTGAAAGTCTCCGCCGGCCTGGCCCACTAACAGATAACGTCCTGCTTTTGAGAGGGCCCGCACTGCTATACGTCCAGTTTCGGCTCCTCCAAAGGTGTCCAGCACTCCCATAAGCCGCCCCTCTGCCAGCTTTTGTAGCTCGCTAACGGCATCATCATTCTTACTGTTCAGTACTTTGGTCGCACCCATTTCAAGAGCTGCTTCCAACTTACCGTTGTCAATATCCACTGCGATAATGTTATTAAAACTCATGGCTCTGGCAATAGAGATGGCGTTCAAGCCCAGTCCACCGCAGCCCATTATGGCCATCCATTCGTCAGAACGGAGAGCCCCCATTTTTTCAAGGGCATTAAAAACTGTAATTCCGGAACACGCATGTGGCACAACATCAGCTGCATCCAAGCCATCAATATCTACGAGGAACTTATCGTGTTCCACTAAACAGTGTGTTGCAAAACCGCCCTTTTGTTTCAATCCTATGATGCGCATTGTGGCACAGTCGCTCTCACGGTCTTCGTTGCAAGCGTCGCACTCACCGCAGCCAATCCAGGGGAAAACTAAAACCTGCTGACCAGGTTTGACTGAATTTACTTCTGGCCCAACAGCTTGAACGATACCAGCCACTTCGTGTCCAAAAGTCATTGGCAGTACGGCGCCACGTTCGGCGAAAGTTAATTTACCTTCCTGTCCCAGATCCATGAAACCTTTCTGCACATGAAGATCTGAATGACAAAGGCCCGCTGCTGTCACCCGCACCAGCACCTCGGGGCCTGTTGGCTCAGGCAATGCATTTTGTCTTTTCTCAAACGGTTTGCCCCATTCGATGAGATCGTAGCTTGTGTAATGTGTCATCTATAAATGTTACCTTATTATTAATCTACATCCCAAACTCTTTAAAAACTTTAGAAGTATGCTCTCCCAATTTGGGTGGTGATGGTAAACTTTTGACCGTATCTATAGTCCTGTTAATTGGTGGTGCTGCCATCGTTACATCGTCACCTTTAGTAGTTTTTACATTAACCAAGTTAAGCCCAAGATGGTCAGATAATGCGCTGACTGAATTCACCGAACCAAATGCAATATCAGCTTGTTTAAGTAAGCTAGTAAATTCGCTGGCCGATAATTGATTGGAAGTATTATTGATCGTCTCATGCAGAGCCTCTATGTTTTTAACCCTTGCGTTATTACTGTTAAAAAGAGGATCGGTAGCAAGTTCAGGTTTTTTTAGAACTTGGGAGCAAAATCGTGCCCACTCCCGTTCATTTTGGATCGCAATTATGACTTTAGACCCGTCTTTAACAGAGAAGGCTGCATAAGGTTGAATAGAGGGATGCATTAATCCAACCCTTCTAGGGCTCTTACCACCATATTTATATTGTAATAGAGGTACATTCATCCAATCTGATGCTACACCAAATAAAGACACGTTAACGCCATAACCTTCACCCGTGCGTTCTCTGTAAAATAGAGCTTCAACAATTGCCGCATGCGCAGTCATTCCAGCACCAATATCACATATTGATACTCCAATACGTCCAAGTTCATTTGGTCCGCCAGAAATATCAACAAGTCCACTTTCTGCTTGAACTAAAAAATCATAAGCTTTTAAGTCACTCGCAGGCCCAGTTTCGCCGTATCCAGAAATATCGCACGTAATGAGTCTGGAATTTTTCTTTCGCATGTCCTCTGAGCCAAATCCCAACCTTTTCATTACTCCTGGAGCCAGATTTTGAACGAAAACGTCTGCTTTTTTAAGGAGTTGCTTCATAAGATTGATATCTTTTTTGGATTTCAAATCCAAAACAACGGACTCTTTACCATGGTTGGTCCACAAAAAATATGAACTATCACCATTTGCCGCCGCATCATAACCTCGCGCAAAATCTCCCTCGGTTCGTTCTATTTTTATAACCCTTGCACCCATATCAACTAATCTTGATGTGCATAGAGGCGCTGCAAGAGCTTGTTCAACGGAAACTACAAGCAAGTCGGAAAACGGGTTGCTCAATTTCTTATCCTCTTTGTTAACTAATGCTTATCGTAGAATTTGAGTAATTTCATCTAGGTCTTGGATTTCTTGCAAGTTATTTATTTTGCTAGTAACCTGGGTTACTTTTTCTTTTCCTAGAATGGGCACGCTTAGTTTGCGAAATTTATCCTCAATTTCTATTGCTGTCATCCGATTGTTTGGGTCTCCTTTTGCGAAGATTTGCTTGCCAGAGAAACTTCTGCCATCTCGAGTTTTTATATCAACTATCGATGCAACGGTGTTCGGATGTTCTTCTGCCAGCTCAGTGCTAGAGTCAATTTTGATGCGTGACATTATTTCATTAATTTCTGGATCAGCGAGTGTGTCTTCGGTAAATCTTTCAAGAGATACTCCGCCGTCTTGAAGACCTAACGATACTGCAAAGGGTGTGCTTAAGCGGGCTGCCAAAGGACTTTGGGGATTGTAATTCATGCCTTGGCCAGGCATCGTCTCAGACTGAACAATACTTACCTCTGCTATATCATCTTTATGAAGTCCATTTTCTTGAACCAATTCTAACGTTTTTGAAATAGCAGTATGGCTGCATTGGATCGTTGGGTAGGATTTTAGCCCACCAACACTTATTTCGTAATATTCACCTAGCCTATCAAGTAATGGCTCAAAGTTTGGTTCCTCAGAAAAGGCATTAAAAAAACCTGAGGAATATTCGAGAATTCCTAAAGGGCCGGTCGCTCCATTGTTTATTAATTGGGCGAATAGCACTGCTTTCATTGCTGCCATGGCTGGATGTAAGCTTTTGGAAAAATCCCCATTGTCTACACCATAACGAAGTCCTCCCGCTGCATCGGCAGCAAGGCCTATGGTCATCTCGATTTGCTTACTATCTAGCTTCAGGAGTTTCGCGCCAGCGACTGCAGCACCGATACCACCAAAAGTAGCCGTCGGGTGCCAATATTTATAGTGGCTGGGCATGGCGCATCTTCCTACACGACCTGCCACATCAAAACCAAGTACGAATGCTTCAATTATATCTTTACCATTCGAATTTAATTCTTCACCGAGGGCAAATGTTGTCGCGACTAATGATGATCCGAGGTGAGTAATGGAAGGCATATGCGTATCGTCAAAATCAATAGTGTGCGCAATTGCACCATTAGCCAAAGCTGCTGTTGCAGCGCTGGTTCTTTCTTTTTCGCCAAAAATAGTTGAGTTACCTTTAGAATTTTGAGAGCCAGCAAACATTGTTATCCAGGATACTTCCTCCTTGGCTTGCGTCCTCCCTCCAAGAGCACAGCCAAGTGTATCGAGTATGAATAGCTTTGCTTGTTCCGTAACTTCAGACGGCAAATCGTCATAACTGAAATCGAAGGCAAACTCCGATAGTTTTTTTGTTAACTTTTCGTTCTGGTGATGCCCCAAAAGATCCTCCGTTTTTTAATTCAGTTTAAATTGTGTTAATGTTTTAAATTTTTCTGGATCGCCTAAAGATATTACGTCCCATATTTGACAAGCAGTATTTTCACCAAGCAAAGCAGAAGCTTTGTGCATTAGTTTTTCTTTTTTAATTTTATAAGGTTGGGGCTGATTTATATCAAAATTGGCATTTAAAATTTTATCTTCGCTTGTCTGTACCTGGACAAATGCCTCAGTCTCGCTGAGTTTAGGATCTGGTGAAACACTCACTTGATCTCTCAATGCGATCAGTTCTTCATTATCGCAAGCTTCATCTGAAAAAGTGGACAGTACTGCTGTGTCACGCCTGGCAAGAACCATTGCAGCAGATAGACGGAAACTAAACTTGGCTTCTAATCCAGTCTTAGGTGCCATAATATTACAAATTTTGAGATATCTGGGAGCTACTGCGATTGATATGTTTTTGATGTTTTCGGCATTTAGATTGTTTTGTTCTCTCACTTTTATAAGTGCCTCAATTGCTGCGTGTAACCCATGACAACAGGCATGGTATTTATGCAAAACCTCTTCGAACATCCAATATTCGCCCAAATGATTTAAAGCTATATTTGTATTAAGGTTCTGAACCATATGCGTATCGGCAAATCCATGCTCTGCTTCAAGTGCGTCTGGATTTGAAACTAGTCCTGCTTGAGCAAGAAGGGCAGCTTCAACACCGTTAGCTGCCGCCATTCCCGCATGCAAAGGTTTTGCCATTGTACCAAATTGCGCTCTCACACCCGATGCCATAGAAGAAACTAAGCCAACAGCGAACCTAGTAGTTCTTTCGTCTAACTCCAGTAATTTAGATGCCGCTATTGTTGCGCCAAAAGCACCTGCTGTGGCTGTTGAATGGTAACCAGCTAAATGATGATCTCTCCCTAACCAGGCTCCTATTCGAGTCGCTGTCTCCAACCCCAAAATCACAGCATTTAAAAATCCTTCGGGCGTAGGTTTAGTTTTTTCTCCAATGGCGAGCACTGCAGGTAATACAGCGACACTCGGGTGTCCCAAATAAGCAAAATGTGTATCATCATAGTCTAAAGCATGACTAATGGTTCCGTTTGCAAGAGCAGAGGCCCGCGCTGGGTAACGATGTTTGCTCCCAAACACACTACAGTTTTTGGCACCATGTTCGGTTTCTATTAGACCTCTAACTATCTGGCTTACGGGTTCGCCTTGACCTGCAATTGACACTACAAACCAATCAAATAGCGAAAGTTTGGCGCTTTGACTTAATTCATTTGAGGTTAGCGCAGGGTTATAATCAACCGAGAACTTCACCAATGATGAAGAGAGACTTTTGGTTTCAAATTGGTCAGATTTTTTATGTTTCATTTAGTAGAAGCAACTTCTATCTGAGGGTAACTACAAGTTAATTATATTCCATTGACATACTATAACAAAAAGTAAAAGTTGGTATAGGTTCGATAACAAATTTCGAAGGCTTTCTCGCTTGGATATAAAACAATTAAAAACTTTTATCTGTGTTGCTGAGACAGGTTCGCTAAGTGCTGCATCTGATCGATTAAGGTTGGCACAACCAGCTCTATCACGACAAATTAAGCTCTTGGAGCACAAAACGGGTGCTCAATTATTTCATCGGACAGTTAAAGGCATGACACTCACCGAAAGTGGTGAAAAGCTTCTCTCTAGGGTTTCAGGAATTATTCGTCAACTTGAGCAAGCAGTAGATGAGGTTCGTTCAAGCTCAGAGAGTATTACTGGCAATGTTGCGATAGGGTTAATGCCAAGCATAAACTCTGTTTTAGCGGTGCGTTTGATTGAAAAAGTAAAAAGTGAGCTTCCTCAGGTAACATTAAGAATAGTTGAAGGATATTCTGGACATTTAATCGAATGGTTGCATCGGGGTGATTTGGACATCTCGTTTCTTTATGGTCCTGCCCATGACTTACACTTGCGATGCACAGGGCTTCTTTATGAAAATATAGCGTTAATTAGCGCGCCGGGAAAATTAAATAATTTGGGAAAAGAGATACAGCTTAGTGATATTGCGCATTTGCCAATTGTTTTGCCCAGTCGCCCACATGGGATAAGAATCCTTGTTGATAATGCTGTTGCAAAAGCAGGGGTGAAACTTAATGTTGAAATAAGTGGAGATGCTTTTGAGGTACTAAAATCACTTGTTAAAACTGGAAATTATCACGCGTTTATTCCCCTTTCTGCTGTGAACGAAGATATACGCGAAGGCACACTAGAGGCCAGAACATTTATTTCTCCAACCATAAAAAGGCAACTAGTTCTAGCGATGGCACCTGATAGAAAAAATACAAGAGCGGCTCAGGCTACATTGAAAATTATTACCACTGAAATAGAAAAAATGGTGGGTGAGGGAATTTGGAGCGCAGAATTAGATGCGGGCTAAATTACTTTTTGGTTTTTTGTAATTAGATTTTCAAATCAAGGCGTGGTTTCCAAAATGGCCTAAAAAGCTCAATTTTAGGGCAACGGTTCATAACAACTTTGAGACCAGCTTCTTCTGCTAGTTTTGCAGCCTTATCGTCAAAAACGCCTATCTGACCCCATAATACTTTTGCACCAACAGATATTGCTTTTTCAGCGATGGCATAAAGCTCTTCTTTTGGACGGAAAACATCTACCATATCTATTGGTTTTTCTATCTCTTCGAGTGAGTGATAGACTTTTAAGCCTCGTATCTCTTTTACATTTGGGTTTGGGTTTACAGGCAAAATATCATAGCCAATTTCATTTAGTTGACGAAGCACGCCATAACTAAACTTTGTTTTATCACCACTTGCACCAACCATTGCTATGGTCTTCACTGATTTTAATATATCAGCAAGATATTTGGGGTCATAATCGTAAAGGCGGTCAATATCAGCTTCAGGCATTAAACTTCCTCCGACGTGGCAATATCTGCTTTCAATTCATGTGGCTTCAGTGGATCCAAGAAAGGATTACGGTACAGCTTGTCGTGACTTTCTACGCCGATCTCTAATGTAATATCTGATGTAGCGCGCGCCACACATAATATGACATATCCATTCTCTATCTGTCTGTTATTAAGAGCGACCTGGCGACGTTGATCAATATCGCCCTTCAAGAGCTTTGCAGCACAGGTGATACAACCACCATATTCACAGCCATAGGGAAGATCGACGCCTTGATCTCTTAGTTGTTCTAGTAACGGACGCCTTCCATTAACAGTATATATTGCACCATCTCTGTTAGAAAGGGTTACTCTATGCTCGGTCATAACCAGATATCACTCGTACAATCGCCACCAGGATAGCGCGCTTCGTGGCAGCGGCTTGGACCATTCGGTTCCTCACCAAAATTTACCATAAAGTCTGGGTTAATCTTCATTCCACCGTTGATTGGGTCGCAATCAATTTGGACCATTACGCCACCTTTTTCTCTTATTTCTGGATAGAATTGATTATCCCAAGTCGAAAAAAGTGAAGTCGTTACATAAAGTCGCTTCCCGTCAAGACTTAATTGAAACATTTGTGGGCCCCCTGCAACTTCAACACCATTGACCTTTGGCGCCTTACCGAGCAGACCACCCATGAAAACCTGGCCAGTCAGAACTGGCTTATGAGGATCAGAAATATCATACTGACGCATATCCCCATGCAACCAATTGTTAAGGTAAAGATACTTATCGTCCATTGAAATAAGAATTGCGGACATTACTCCTGGAAGCGGGATGGGCCAGTCGGGATGCATTTCATTTTCTACGTCAATAACCTTTTCCCATTTCCACTGACCATTATCGTCTTTCCACCAGTGTATCACGTTTGTTGACAGTGCAGCTCCACAAAATCCATGGGTACTGTCTGGGTTATGATGAAATTTTACCTCTAGAGGAAGAAGACCGTCTTCGCCGAGATAGAAACTTTCAATTGGTTTTTTCTTTTCAAAATCCCAAAAATGTAATTCACGACCGTATTTAAGGTGTCCAACTTCTTCCAGATCGAAGCCAGGCATAAATGTATTAGGTGCTGCCCACTCAGAACTAACCATGATGTTATGCCTAGGTTGATACCAAAAATCATAACCAAACTTGATGTCACCCATAGAGTTTTCCCATCGGCCCACAATATTAAAGTCCTTGTCGAGCTGTAGATACCCTCCTGGGGCCTCACCTTTGGCATCGCCCAGAAAAGAGATAATAATTTCCGAACCTAAACAATGAACAGTATGGGGACCGGATAAATTGGCTTTTGCCTTGATGTCTGCTCCATCTATTATTTTGTGAAGTCGAGGAGCCCGCGGATCAGTTGCCGTATCAACAATGTGTAGTTTGTTTGATCGAACACCAGGAAGAATAAGAAACTTACGCGACATTGAGCTATCATCGTGACAGCTTGAACATGCATTCCATCCCATGTGGTGTAGCTCATCACCTATACCAGGCATTTCAAGTCTGTGAATAACTTGGCTATACGTAGGACTTCCAGGGTCTACGTCTACAGTCGCTAGATAATCCGGTTTTTGAATACCTGTTCCCGTATAAATTGCGATTGTATATAGTAACTTTTCATTAGGGGCTTTAATTGCTTCTTGTGGGCTTGCATAGCCTGGTCCACAACATTCCATAAATTATTTCAGTGTGGCGATCTGCTTGGGATGGATAGAGCCTTTTCCAGTAAATCCTAGATCTCGAACTTGTTGCGCTTCTTTGCGCATTCCATCTGGATCGTCCAAGTCAAGATAAGGCACATCTAAAACATCAAGCTCAGCTAATGCGGCTGCATGGGCCACTCGTGAACGGGCGTAAAATAATGTCTCAAATGTGTTTGGACAACGTAGTTCCGCAGCCATATCAACACCTCCAAAAAACAGAGCGTCTATTCTGTCTGAGCACTTTGCTATATCATAAGCAGCCTCAAGTCCCTCATTAGTTTCGATAATGACGTGAAGTCGTGAACTGTGCCCAGCTTCAGTAAGCAACTGATCCAGTATCACCACTTCATCGGGGGTTCGTACTTTTGGCATCATCAAAGCAGGAGGTGGTGTTTTTGTTGCAAGGATTGCATTTACATCTTCAATACCAAAACGCTCTCGCATGGAATTAATCCTCACCATTCTTTCAACGCCGTCATCTGCTTGTGGCTGTTCAAATAGAGCCAGGGCATTTTTTCGAGCTTCTGCTTTATCTTTTGGAGCAATCCCATCTTCTAATTCCACACAGACAATGTCTGCACCACTTGCCAAAGCTTTAGGAAACATGTCTGGTCGCAAGCCTGGTGTGAAAATAAAACTACGGCGAGGGCGAATAATGCGGTTTGTCATGTTAGAGTCCTTTCAGGTTATGGCGTAGTTTCTTGTTTAGCTAAACGGCTAGCTTCAATAAATTCTGGGTCATCTTCAGTTCGATATTGAGGTAAATTGTCATGTATAATATCCCAAGGAATCTTACTCTCTATACCCAAGTGACATCCATTTGGCTGCCAGTTCTGAGGATTATCAAGTGTTCCAATGAAAACAGCATCTAAAGATTGGTAGTTAAAAATTATGGGGCTGCCGCAGTCAGGGCAAAAGCCTCGCCGTGCGATATCTGAGGATTGGTAATATTTTGGAGATCCTTTTGTAAATTTTAAATTCCCTTTATCAAACGCCATAAAAATAGCAGATGTATTGCCGTAAGCTCTTTGACACATGCGGCAATGACATACTGAAATCCATTTGGGTTTAATCAGTGCCTTAAATCGTATTTTTTTGCACAGGCATCCGCCTAATATTGGCTTTTCCATTACTAACTATGCCCTAATTTTATAAATTGTGTGTAGCGCATCAGCGTTCTCTCAGTTAATGCCATGTAACGTTTTTGTTTCAAGATAGTCTTCCAGCCCCATTAGTCCGCCTTCACGGCCATTACCCGATTGTTTATAGCCACCAAAGGGAGTGCCATAATTGATGCCACCACCATTTATGTGAATGGCACCAGCATGCAGGCGGGATGAAATGCGTTCTGCGCGAGTAGCACTTCCAGTTTGTATATAAGCCGCCAAGCCGTAGGGGCTATCATTGGCAATCGAAATTGCCTCCGTCTCATCTTTAAAGGGGATTATTACCAAGACAGGCCCAAATATTTCTTCTTGTGCAATTGCCATTTCATTGGATACATCAGCAAAGACTGTTGGCTTCACATACCAACCAGTTTTATAACCTTCGGGTTTACCAAGACCACCTGTTAAAAGAGTGGCACCTTCATCAAGTCCTTTTTGGATCATTGTCTGTACGCGTTCGAACTGAATTTGATCAAACAGTGGGCCAATATGATCACCCTCTTGAGCAGGATCACCAACAGTAATTGAATTTGCCGCACTCTTTGCAATTTTTAGAACCTCTTCATAACACGAACGCTCAACCAGAAGCCGTGTTGGTGCATCACAGGATTGCCCAGTATTAAACATGCATTCGTCTATCGAGGCAGTAACGCGCTCCTCAAGATCGCAATCGGCAAATATGAGATTTGGTGACTTACCACCAAGTTCGAGAGTCACTCTTTTAACTGTTTCAGCGGCATCTTGCGTGACTGCCCTGCCGGCACGGGTAGAACCGGTAAAAGACATCATTTGTATATCAGGGTGGCGAGACATCGCCGAACCAACCGTTTCTCCTAAACCATGTATTAGATTGAATACTCCCGGCGGGTAGCCGGCCTCATGAATGATCTCAGAATAAATCATTGCGGAAATTGGTGTATGTTCAGAGGGTTTCAAAATGCAAGTGCAGCCAGTTGCTAGCGCTGGAATAACTTTCAAAGCGATCTGATTTATTGGCCAATTCCAGGGCGTAATCAGCCCACAAACTCCAATAGGTTCACGGATCAATATATCACTATTTGACAATTGGCATCGCTCTTCTAACATTTCAAGTGCTTCAATATACCCTTGAAGATGTCCAATCGCAGCATCAGCCTGCGCATCTCGTGCCATAGTTATGGGGGCGCCCATCTCCATGCGCATTGCCTGCGCAAGATCCTCAAACCGCTTCTCTGTTACGCTCTTCAGCTTATTTAAAAGCGCCAAGCGATCAGCCTTGCTGATCAATGAGAAACTGTTAAAGGCGGATTTAGCTGCGGCAACAGCGTTGTCCACGTCAGCAGTATTTCCCAAGGCAACAGTACCAATTTGCTCCTCTGTGGCTGGATTTAAAACTGGCATAATATCGTCTGAAATTGGGTTTACCCACTCCCCAGCGATGTAAAATTTTGAAAGATTTTTCATTTGATTTTATTCCACTTTGACCAGGCGTACTTTTCATATTGCTTGTCAACTGGCGTACGCGCCAAATGGTTGATGTAATTACTAATCGTTTTTTGGGCTAAGCCGAGTACAACTTCCAACATATTTTGATGAGTGTAACCTGCGCTGAGGAACTTTGAGATTTCAGCGTCACTTGCGTTACCATGGTTTCGTAACATCAGCAAAGTAAAATCACGTAAAGCTTCAAGGCGAGCTGTTGGGAGAGCTGTTTCATTTCGCAGAGCATCTGAAACCGCCTTATCAATCTTCATCGCCTTGGCCATGTAAGTGTGCGCTGGAACACAGAAGTGACATTGATTTTCAACATTTATGGTCTGCCAAATCACAGTTTTTTCTTCATTAGTAAAGCTTGATGCCATGAATGCCTTGTGCAGCATCGCATAAGCGGTCAGAGTTTCTGGAGACTCAGCCGTTACTGAATAAAAACCGTTTGGCCCTGACTGTTCAAGCAATTGCCTCAGAAGTGGTTTGCTTTTCTCTGGAGCTGTTTCAAGGTTGTGCTTTGGGAATGTATTAGGCATTATTTGGCTCCTTTCCCTCGTTTAGCGAGCTTTGTTCAATGAGGTTTTTACCAAAAGACACATTTCGGCTAAGCTGGCGGCTCTTGGGTTTGTTCTTGCAGCGCTATCGAGTAATGCTTTCCTAGCAATACGTTCCTCACAACCCTTTGGGACACTGATTTCACTCAGGGATCGAGGTATGTCAATTTCATCAAGACGTCGCTCAATCTCTGTAATAAAGTCCTCAACAGATAAGTCCTCAAGCTCCATGGCCTCACCCATACGCTTCACTTTGTCTTCCATACCAGGCAAATTAAACCTCAGGACTACAGGGAGAATAATTGCATTAGTTAGACCGTGTTGAGTATTGTACTCTGCGCCGATCATGTGTGAAATTGCATGAACGTGTCCAAGCCCTTTGAGAAAAGCAATTCCTGCAAGGCAAGATCCAACCAACATTGCACCTCGCGCAACTAGATTATCTGGTTCTCTCACTGCCACGGGCAACCATTTACTTATTAAATTCAAGCTTTCCAGAGCGAGACCATCACAAAGGGGATGAAAACCTGGAACACAATAGGCCTCAATCGCGTGCACCATGGCGTCAGCTCCCGTCCAGGCGGTAAGGTTGGCAGGTAGGCTAACGGTCAATTCTGGGTCTAGCAGAGCTAAAGATGGTTTTAATTGTGGATGGCAGATACAGAATTTCATGCCTTTGCCTGTATGAGTGACCATTGCCGTACTTTCGGTTTCGGCGCCTGTTCCTGCTGTTGTGGGAATGGTGATCAGTGTTGGAAATGCTTTATCAGGGCTTATAGCTACGGGCTCGGCTTCCCATTCAAAATCCCAAAGATCTATTTCATTTTTGGCTGTTAGGCAGATCGCTTTACCACCATCCATAGCACTGCCACCTCCAATTGCGATGATCGCATCGTGATTTCCAGACCGAAATGCCTCGCGCCCAGCGCCTATTTCATCGTCACGCGGATTTGGTGAGATATCCGAGAATATGCCTGATGCAAGTCCCGCTCTGGCCAAGTAATCATACAGTTGCGAAATGAACTGCAAGTCGCTGCTACCTTTGTCTGTCACGATCAACGGGTTGGAAAGCCCCATCGCTGCGCAGCGTTGGCCGATTTCGGACAGCCGACCTGGCCCATACGCAATTGGTATTGGAAACATCCAATCTTGCGGTTCTAAAATTTCAGGGTTAGTCATGATATGTTTTGCTTTATTGGATCTTACTGTGGTCGTTCAGGGATACTGCGATCCACGCCACGTACGATGTTTTTCTCTTGGTCGAAGAATGGCGGTTGGACGACCTCACCCTCGTGCACGCTGCCGTCGGGCAAGCGCATCGACAGCGAACGACCTATCCAATCGCCGGGTGCATTGAAACGTACATAGCCCACACCAAGCCCAAGCGTAGGTGAGGGAATGCCAGCGGTGATGTGACCGACCTCGATGTCTTTATCCAACACGACGCTGCCCGCTGCCGGTGTGTCAGTGGCACAAGTCAGGCCAAACAGGCAACACCGCGTGTCTTTTCCAACTAGTGCTTCGCGTCCGATGAAATCACCTTTATCCATGTTGATGAAGGGCGCCAGACCCGCTTCAAATGGCGTCATATCTGGCGTTAAATCGGTGCCATTGCCAAGGATACCACCCTCAATCCTGCGAATGGTTAAGGCACGTGTCGACGAAAACTCCATACCGTGAGGTGCTCCGCAAGCCATCAAGTGATCCCACAGAGCAATATGATCAGTGTTGGCCCCGTCGGTGTAGACTTCAAACCCAAGTTCATTGGTAAAACCGGTGCGAGAGATATAGAGACGCTGACCTCCCAATTCGAAAAACCCAGAACGGAAATACTTCATGGTCTCGTCGATAGCGCCGCCAGAGGCCGCGTTCATGATATCAAAAGAGGCCGGGCCTTGAATTTGAAGAACACGGCTGTGTGGGTCTGAAATAGTGACATCAAAGCCGCCACTGTGAGCCAACAGCCACATTTCAAATGGGCCATCCGCCTGAACATACCAGAAACGGTTTTTACCCATCCGAAACATTACGCCATCCATGAAGACGCCACCATGGGGTGTGCAAGCAATGGCGTAATATCCGCGCCCTTCGGTCATAGTTGCCACTTTGCGGGCAAAGATCTTTTCAAGGAACGGCACAGCGTCAGGTCCGGATATTTCAACAGGTTTTTCAGGTACGTCGAAAATCAGCGCCTTCTGTCGTAAGCACCAATATTTATGAAGGTAATCCTCGCCTATAAAAATCGGAAAATAACGGCCTGCATAAACGCCGCGGATCATCTCTGGACAATCGGTGCGTTCGATAAAGGGCGATTCCTCAAAGCGCCGGGCGCTTATAGATACATTATTAAAAAGATCAGAAGCTTCTTGAAGGTTGCTCACGATGTATCCTTTTCTTTCTTTTTTCTAAAGGGACGTAGAATTATTTTATTGTCAGGCCTAATGCTTCGCTTCTTTTCTCGCTTATTGTTTTAGTAATTCGGTCAACAATCATAGCAATGATTGCCATAGAAATTCCGGCAATTAAGCCCTTGCCCATGTTACCATCTGTTAAACCTATAAATACAATCTGTTCCAGCCCATTTGTACCTATCAATGCTGCGATAACTAACATCGCAATCCCGTACATAATTGTTTGGTTTAATCCCAACATGATAACTGGCATTGCGAGTGGTATTTTTACAAGAAAAAGTAATTGCATTCTCGTCGAGCCCATCATTTTAGAAGCCTCGATAACCTCACTAGGTAAATTTCTAATGCCATGTTCGGCATAACGCACAGAAGGTACTATGGCATAAATTATAATTGCTAAAAGCGCTGTAAAATCACCAATCTTAAACAGCATCACAAATGGAATTAAAATCACAAATAGCGGAATAGTTTGCAAAGTATCGTTTATGGGCCTGACGATAGCTGAAACAACAGAGCTATGTGCTGCCCAAACGCCTAAAGATGTGCCTGTGATAAAACAAAATACGACAGCAATCCCACATAGATAAACTGAAATCATAGCTTCAGGCCACATTCCAACAACAACGATAAAACTAAGCCCAAAAAATGTGCCTAGCGCGAGTTTGTGCCCGCCTATTTGCCAAGCAAAAAAGCTATATATTATGAGAAGTGGTGGCCAGGGCATCTGTGTTAACCCAAAGTACATGAAGATCATGATCAAAAGTGTGAATACAAAAAAATCATTTTTTTTATTTTTCAACAGCCAAAGGGACAGCATTAAAAGAGAGCCAAAGTAAAATATTTTGTGAACCATTTCTAGCTGAAAACCCCAAGTAAATGGGCTAACGGCTTGCTGGAGCCCAATTTTGGTCGGTAACATAATAAAAAATAATGTATAATTTTTTATTTGCTTAATTTCAGCCCTAAACGTTTCGACAAAAGTATCAAATAAATCGTTGATATGGCTCGCTAACCATATACTCAAATCATATGGCCAATCATCCAGGGCCTCAAAAAGCCTTGCAAATATAAATAGGATTGCACTCCCAGCTAGTGCAAAACTTAAATAACTAATCTTGATATTTTTTGGAGGTCTAAGATCCTTTTTTTCTTGATCAGACTTCTGGGCGAAACCGGAGGTTATTCTATCGATAATTATAGCCATTAAAGCGATAACCACTCCTACAACTAAACTCTGTCCAACCTCAGCTTTTCTTATGTAGTACAAAACTTCCCAACCAATATCGGCTGTTCCCCCAATAATTGCAGCAATAATCACCATGCTGAGGGCTGCCATTGTTGATTGATTAATTCCTAGAAGGATTTGTTTTTTACATGAAGGCAGCATTGCTTGCCAAAAAAGTTGTTTGGGATCTGCACCAGACATAATCGCAGACTCAATAATATTATCAGGAACTCTTTTTAGCCCTAGTATTGTATTTCGTACCATAGGAGGAAATGAATATAATATACTAGCAATCAGACCAACCACCGTTCCAAAGCCAAATAAAAGCAGAATTGGCAGAAGATATGCAAAGGTCGGAACGGTTTGGAATATATCAAGGATTGGCATAATAATTTTTTCTGCCCGTTTTGAAAAATATCCCCAAACTCCCAGTCCAAAGCCAATGAATACTGCCAATGGAACAGATATAATTACTAGTGAAAGGGTATTCATACTTTCTTCCCAATACCCTATTAGAACCATGTAAAAAGTAGCGCATAGTGTAAACAAGGCTAATCTAATACCTGCAGACAAATAAGCTGTGAGGGTGACTAAAAAAATTACTACTATCCAGGGCAAACTGTGTAAGAGCCATTGCGCAGCGTTTATAGGTAAACTCAAAACCCAAGAAATATTTAAGAAAAACCAGCCAAATTTACTAACAAATTTTTCCATCAAAAAATTTATCCAATCCGAAAATGGTATAATCAACTCTTTCGGATACTTCGTTGACCAACTCCATTCTTCCTTAAAAATTAAAAAAATTACAGTTATTAGAATTATCCCGATCCAACTCAAGGTTTTATTTTTAAGGATTGCAGATCTCATAAGATTTTCTTTTCTATTTAATTTTCTGCCGTTGCTAAAGCAGCAACAAAACTCTGCGCAGTCGCCATACCAATCTTTTTCCCACTACGGTCAATAACCACAACACCAGTTGATTTTTTTGAAAGTAAATGGAGCATCTTAGCCACAGGCATATCAAGTGGTACTTGTTCAGCTGTTTCTGAGATCTTTTTACCCTTGTCTATAATATCAGAAGCCTGCAAAACGCTTTCCCATGGAATATCTTTGGTAAATTCTCTGACATAATTGTCTTTTGGGCTTAAAATAAGATCTACCGGTTTTCCAATTTGTACTATTTGCCCATCTCTCATTAGGGCTATTCTATCAGCAATCCTTAATGCCTCTTGAAAGTCATGAGTTATAAACACTACAGACTTTTTTTGAATTGACTGTATCCGTAAAAACTCATCTTGCATTTGTTTCCTGATCAAAGGATCCAATGCGGAAAAGGGTTCATCCAAAAACCAGACATCAGGTTCGACGGCGAGTGATCTGGCTATTCCAACCCTCTGTTGCTGACCACCTGATAATTCTTTAATGAAATTATTTTCTCTACCGGCTAAGCCTACTAAATCAATTACTCTTTCTGCCTTCTTAATTCGTTCTTTTTCTTTTAAACCTTGCAACTTTAAAGGAAATGCAATGTTTTCAATAACATTTAAATGTGGCAAAAGTCCAAAATTTTGAAAGACCATGCCCATTTTATGTCTCCTTATATCAATTAATTCCTTCTCACTTTTTTCTAATAGGTTCTCTTCATCCAGAAAAATTTGACCGGCGGTTGGTTTGATTAAACGTGAGAGGCAGCGGACAATAGTAGATTTGCCAGAACCCGATAATCCCATTATTACAAAAATTTCGCCAATATGAACGTCGAAGCTCACATCTGCATTTGCCACTATGTGACCATGATCTGATAGCTCTTTACTTAAAGCTGAAGGGTCTTTTTCCGTGTGAGAGTCATTTGAAAAAAAATGATCGGGGTTGTCGCCATAAACTTTCCAAACGTTCTGGCACGACATTTTTACTTTTTTTGATACGCTTTGAATATTCTTCATCTATACATCACAAATTAAAATAATCTGAGGGACACGCAGGTCCCTCAGATTATTTGTTGACAGAAAAAGAGAATTAATTCATCCAATTTTGCCAAATATTTTTATTTTCTGAGATCCACTCAGCGGCAACTTCTTCCACTTTTCTACCTTTTTCGTCAACTTCCAAGATGGCAGCGTTTTCATCTGCATTCGTCAGCTGCATAGCTTTAAACATTTTGAAGGCAGCAGGCCACTTATCTTCAAATCCTTTCGAAACTATTTTTTGGACTTTAGCTTGTTCGAAGCCACATGCAGTTTCTTTCTCTTGAGATTCTTCGACGCACTTACCTTCGATTGGGTTCCACTCAACCCAATTAAAATCATATGCTGCGAACAGCCAATGAGGTTGCCAAAACATCATAATGACAGGTTCCTCCGCAGCTAACGCTGACTTCAATTCTGCCACCATAGCCCCTTCACTACCGCCTGGAATTGGTTCAAATGGCATCTCTATACTTGCGATTATATCTCTAGAACGAGTTCCCCAACTAGCAGGATATGTTATTAATCGGCCTTTTGGGAAAGTTTCAGCTGAGCCAAACGCTTGAGCACATTCATAAAGTGCCTTATAATCTGGTAACCCTGGGCATCTTTCATCCATGTATGGTGGGTAAATCCAACCCTCTTTAGGTGACAGCCCCAATTCTCCAACTACGACAATGTCTCCTTTTTCCACCAAACCATCATACAAGTCGCCAACATTATTTGTCCAAACTTCGGTAGACAGATTTATATTGCCGGAGGCAATGGCGGGATGCTGCGTGATAGCATCAGAAACAACTATCTCTACATTATAACCCATTTCCTTTAGTAGGCCTGCTGCTACGTGTGTTGAAAAGTGCTGACCTGTCCAATCTTGAATTGTTACTTTAATTGGATCATCGCTTTCAGGGATATTACCCGCGAAAAGTGCTTGACCAGATACTATAAAGGCTGTTGCAGCAATGCTGAATAGCTTTGAAATTTTTAACATTTTTTCCTCCCTAAAAATGTACGGTGATTCACTTTGAGCTTCGCTCATTTATCTTTCTAACTGTACATAAAACTTACCATTAGACAAATATTTGTGTCAATGGTTGTTTCTATCGGTTATTACTAATAATATCGAAGTAAAACAGAACGATACTACTGGAGTTGCCTGAATGCGCACAAACACGATCCGAGAGATCAGACGCGGTGAACTTTCTAGAGCAGCCTTTGAGGCGGTTATTAGATATGGCTTACGGAAGACCACACTGGAAAAGGTAGGAAGTATAGCAGGTGTTTCTAAAGGTGTTGTACTTCACCATTTCAAAGATAAAGGCGCGTTGCTCGAGGCGGTTTTCCGTAGATCGAATATGTTGTTAAGTGGATCTGTCGTTGAGCTTTATCGTTACGCAAAAACTCCTTATGAGAGACTTTGGGCAATTATATTTGCCAACTTTTGTGATAGCATATTTAATCGGCCAGTGTGCCAAGCTTGGGTATCTTTAATCTCTGAAGTGCCTCATAATAAAGGGTGCCAACGCGTTCAGCTCATAAATAATGAACGCATCAAAAGTAACCTCATTCATGAGTTGAAACATTTTCTGCCAGAAGATGAGGTACAGGAGGTGGCACGTCATATCGGAGTTCAAATTGATGGCATCTGGGTACGTGCTGGCCTTCTACCTCAAATCATTGATACGAGCACTGCAATATCTGAAATGGAATTTACTATATCGAAGATGCTGCCATATGATGAAGTTAGCGCTGCGAGGCATAAAGAGGCGCGCAAGAAGATCGAAACCGTTGCAGATATTGCTTTAGGATCGAAAATATTTAAAGAAAAATTTCTTACAGTCTAAATATATAATATTCAAAATTCAGGCTGAATTTGTGTCACTGCCTCTTAATGCTAAGAGTGGTTCTAACATGCTTGCTCCGGCAATAAGTAAAACCCCCATAAGTTCGCGGATGCCAAAAGGTTCACCTGCCAAAAGAGCTACTGAAATAGCCCCAACGATAATTTCAGTCATAAACAAAAGTCCCACTATACCTGGACTAAGATACTTTGGCCCCCAAAGTGATGCGTAGGTTCCGGGCAAAACGAGAAGAGCCATAAAAATAAGCAATAACGGCAGCGCTGGTAAAACCTGTTCAATTTTTGGTATTTGACTTGGTGCTAGCAAGAAGGCTGCACCTGCTGAAAAAATCAGAGACCATTGAAAAAATCCGGCAGTCAGTTCAATGGCAGAGTGGCTTTCAGACATTCGGATGCGTACCATTGCAACAGCCCAAAGGAAGCCAGATCCAATACCAAGCCAATCTCCTATATTTTGGGGGATAGGGAAGCGCGTGCCTAGACCAAAAATGGTCAACATCCCAAGTATGGCCAACAACATTGCAATTATACGACTTGGGGTTATTAAATCGCCTAAAAATATTCGGGCCAATATCGTCGCCCATATTGGCGTAAGATAAAATAACAACATTGCACGCACGACATCGGTGTACACGATTGACGTTGAATATAGTAATAGTGCTCCACCTGACAACATCGTGGTAAGCTGTAATGAAATTCCTCCTTGTTTGACATGCTGCCATCGCGATAAGACTATTGGAATAAGGCATATCGTTGGTATTAGAAAATAGACAACAGTAATCCACAGCCCGTTAATACCAGCATCTTCGAGGGCTCTGAGAGGGATCCAAAATAGTCCCCACACTGCTCCAGCATAGAGACACGCGAGTTTAGCTTTGAATTCAACCGAAGTGGAAACATGTAGCATCGCAGTGGCCGCCCTGGCATTAAATTTCCGCAATTAAATTTCAGAAGTGTTGTGATGTTTTGTTTTCCAAATCAGAATTAATTTACACAACTTTTCTGGTGTTTTACAACTAACCATTGGTCAGTATATTGTCAAATAGTAAGTATATATGTAAAATGGTAAACATTAATTATCCATGCGGGTAATGACCAAATTAAAATGCATTGAATTAGTGAAAATTTTTTTGGAAAAGGCCAAAAATGGAATTCGACTACATTATTATAGGCGCAGGTTCAGCAGGCTGTGTTTTGGCTCACCATTTAAGCAGCGATAAAAGTAACCGGATTCTATTGCTTGAAGCGGGACCGGAAAATGGGGCGCTTTCACTTAAAATGCCAGCAGCCGTTTTATCGAACTTGACAAGCACAAAGCACAACTGGGCGTTTAAAGGAGAGCCTGAGCCTGAACTGAATGATCGTGTGATCCAACATGATCGCGGTAAAACTATAGGCGGATCTTCATCCATTAACGGTTTGGTCTTTATCCGTGGGCATGCGTTAGACTACGAAGGTTGGCAACAGGCTGGATGCCCAGGTTGGGGATATGCAGATGTTTTGCCCTATTTTAAACGTATGGAAACCTACGGTGGTGGGGAAGATGATTTTCGTGGCGTGGATGGCCCTCTGCACGTTTACCGCGCGGATCCTCAGGATCCAATCACGTTAGCTTTTATAAAGGCTGGTCAGGAAGCTGGATATCCAATAACAAATGATGTTAGTGGCTATTGTCAGGAAGGGTTCGGTGTCTCGGATCGGACCGTTTATAATGGTGAACGCTGGAGTACTGCACGTGCCTACCTTGATCCAGCTCGAAAGCGATCAAACCTGAAAATTCAAACGCAGTCATCTGTTCAAAAAATTATTTTTGACGGAACCAAAGCGGTGGCGGTGACCTATATGAATGGCAGTGGAGCCTTAAAGAGCGTTCAGGCTAGAAAAGAAATTATTCTAAGTGCCGGTGCGGTTGGATCACCTCATATATTAATGTTATCTGGTATTGGTCCCGCTGCACATCTTCAGGATATGGGAATTGATGTTCTTCATGATTTGCCAGGCGTAGGTCAAAACTTGAATGACCATCCTGATTTTGTCTTGAAGTATAAATGCAAACAACCTGTTTCATTTTGGCCGAAAACAAAGAGGCTGGCCAAACTTGGGGCAGGAATTCAATGGATATTAACACGTCGTGGTATTGTAACATCAAATTTATTTGAAGGTCTGGGCTGTATTCGATCAGGCAAAGATGTGGATTACCCTGACCTTCAGATTATAATATCTCCAATTGCAGTCGATGACTCAACCTGGACCCCACTACAAGAGCATGCCTTTCAAATACATGTAGGGTTAATGCGTGCTCATAGCCGAGGCAGCATCACGTTGCGGTCCTCCAATCCGAACGATCCTCCCCATATTTTGGTAAATTATCTTAAAGATGATCGCGACCGAGACAGAATGCGCAAAGGCATCCGCTTGGTTCGGGATATTGTAGATCAACCCGCCTTTTTTGACCTCAAGGGTGAAGAGATTTTTCCAGGTTGTGATGTGAAGTCCGATGAGGATCTTGATCAGGTCTTGAGGTCAAATACTACAACACAGTGGCATCTTTCATGCACGGCTCGTATGGGGGCGGCAACAGACAAAGGGGCAGTCGTTGATGCTGGCGGTCGGGTCCACGGTTTGTCTGGTTTGCGGGTCGTGGATGCGTCCATAATGCCCGTTGTTACCAATGGGAATACAAATGCGCCTACAATAATGATGGCTGAAAAACTGAGCGATGAAATCTTAGGACGTGACCCTTTGCCAAGGATTGATGCAAATATATGGCAGGGCACCG